>OGQZ01000521.1_pt1 | contig 32887 bp, 29 predicted proteins | sample 1553321 | NCBI WGS metagenome assembly OGQZ01 (sample SAMEA2579958, study PRJEB22360) | human gut metagenome | reverse complement strand
ATGAATCAGTATTGTGTATATCTTCTTTCCAGAAACGATGCAGTTTATTCAAAATTATAGACTAAATGAAATAGGGGGGCTGTTATGTTTTTTCTTATAGCGAAGGATAATGAATGGGCTGGATTGCTTAGTAGTCTGGATATGTTTTCTGATGATTTTATGGAAGAAGGACGGATACAGCCTGAAGTACAGGTAAGGGAAGATTTTTAATGAATTTACAGAGAAGAAAATCCCTTACCAAATACTTCACTGGTGCTCATCACAGACATAAAAGCATGCAACTTATTCTGATGTATGAAGCTTCTAAGCTCTATGGCCTGCTTCTTTGTGAGAGTGCTGAAAACGATATAGTTTCTCTCACCGGTGTAAGCACCTCGTGCCTCCACATATGTGGCACTTTTCTCCAGCGTGTTAGTAATATAATCGCATATCACATCCTTGTCATCGCAGATAAGCATTATGGATTTTCTGAGCATGATATTTTCGATGATTGCATCAATCATAAATGATTTCACAACAAGTCCGACAAATGAATACAGAGCAGTCTTTATGTCAAATACAAAGCAGGCGATGATAATCATGACGAGGTCGGTGAGAAATAAAGCCATGCCGATATTTTCTACATGTGCATATTTTTTTACAATCATGGCGATGACATCGGTTCCGCCACTTGAAGCACCCACATAGAAAAGCAGTGCAGATGCGATTGCAGGAAGAGCGATGGCAAAAATCAGCTCAAGCATTGGCTCGTTTGAGAGAGGATGAGTGAGCGGATCAAGTTTTTCAAGTGCCAGAAGCTCAATTGATAAAAGAACTGTGGCATAGGTAGTCTTAATCGCAAAGCCTTTGCCAAGGAAGAAAAAGCCCACTACAAGCAGAAGCATGTTCACAATAGTAGAAAACATACTCGCTGAGAGCGGTGTTATCTTTGCAAAAACAACTGCGGCACCGGTTACGCCACCGAAGGTGAAGTTGTTTGGGAACTTGAAATAGTATACACCGATTGCCATGATGGTGATACTGAGTGTCATTATCAGAAAATTTTTTATCTGTTTAAGCATTTGTTGTTCTCCTTTATGATTTGACAGCTTGTCAGGTATTTATTGCAGTGCTGTGTATCATAGCTTTCTTTTGTATTATTAATTGTATTATTAATCGTTCAAATCTAAATATTTATTTGCATGGATAGTGTAGGACGATGAATGTCTGATGTCAATATAATCCGTGAAATAAATTATAAGTATTATTTCTATAAAAGGTATATTATATTAGTAAAACTAATAAGAATAATTACAATATATAATTGGAAAATTTAGCACTATGAAGGTATACTATAGGTATTGAACGAATTGCAGATTATTAGGAGGAACAATAATGGATTACAAGAATTCAGGTGTTGATATCGAGGCAGGTTACAAGTCAGTAGAGCTTATGAAAAAGCATGTAAAGGAGACTATGAGACCGGAGGTGTTAGGTGGTCTCGGAGGCTTCTCAGGAGCGTTCTCACTTGCTTCCATCAAGGATATGGAGGATCCGGTGCTTTTATCGGGAACAGATGGCTGCGGAACTAAGGTAAAGCTTGCTTTCATCATGGACAAGCATGATACAATCGGAATCGATGCAGTTGCCATGTGCGTAAATGATGTGGCATGTGCAGGCGGTGAGCCATTATTTTTCCTTGATTATATAGCATGTGGAAAGAATTATCCGGAGAAGATTGCTACAATCGTAAGCGGTGTGGCAGAGGGCTGTAAGCAGTCAGGCTGTGCACTCGTTGGTGGTGAGACAGCAGAGCATCCGGGTCTTATGCCTGAGGATGAGTATGACCTTGCAGGCTTTGCAGTTGGTGTGGTTGACAGAAAGGACATCATTACAGGCGAGGGATTAAAGGATGGTGATGTACTTATCGGAATGGCATCAACAGGCGTACACTCAAATGGATTTTCACTTGTCAGAAAGATTTTCAAGATGGACAAGGAGACATTAAATACATATCATGAGGAGCTTGGCACTACACTTGGAGAGGCACTTCTTGCCCCTACAAGAATCTATGTAAAGGCTCTTAAGGCTGTAAAGGACGCAGGAGTCACAGTAAAGGCCTGCAGTCATATCACAGGCGGCGGCTTCTATGAGAATATCCCACGTATGCTCATCGATGGCAAACGTGCCGTAGTTGAGAAAAACAGCTACCCTGTTCCACCAATCTTTAAAATGATGGCTAGAGAGGGAAATGTCGAGGAGCAGATGATGTACAATACCTACAACATGGGACTTGGAATGATTGTCGCAGTTGACCCTGCAGACGTGGACAAGACTATGGAGGCTATGAAGTCTGCCGGAGATACACCATACGTAGTCGGAAAGATTATTGACGGCGAGAAGGGTGTAGATCTCGTATAATAACATTCAATATATTGTTAATAATTATACATCGTTGCGAGGAAAAAGAATGAAAATTGCAGTATGTGTATCGGGTGGCGGCACCAATCTTCAGGCCATCATAGATGCAATAGATAACGGAACAATTACAAACACACAGATAGAGGTTGTTATCAGCAACAACGCAGATGCATATGCACTTGAGAGAGCAAAAAAAGCAGGAATAAAGGCAGTATGCATCTCGCCAAAGAGCTATGAAAGCAGAGCTGCCTTCAATGAAGATTTCTTAAAGCAGCTTAACTCATATCATGTGGATTTAGTCGTACTGGCAGGTTTTCTGGTAGTGATTCCACCTGAGATGATAAAGCAGTACAGAAACAGAATCATAAATATCCATCCATCGCTCATACCATCTTTCTGCGGCACAGGCTACTATGGTCTTAAGGTGCATGAGGGAGTGCTTGCACGCGGTGTGAAGGTGACAGGTGCCACCTGCCACTTTGTGGATGAAGGCACAGACACAGGCCCTATTATTTTACAGAAGGCAGTCGAGGTAAAGCAGGGCGACACACCTGAGGTGCTTCAGCGCAGGGTTATGGAGCAGGCTGAGTGGAAAATCATGCCACACGCTATCGACCTGATAGCAAATGGCAGGGTGTCAGTAGAAGACGGACATGTTATTATAGATGAGAAGTAATGACAGTGCTGTAAGTAATTAGTATGTAAACACAGATAGATTATGATTACCGGACAATGAAAAGCTTATATTATAGCTTAGGTATAGGAGGCAAAAATGAAGGTATTAGTAGTAGGAAGCGGCGGAAGAGAACATGCAATATGCAGGGCTGTTGCAAAGAGCTCACGCGTTGACAAGATATACTGTGCACCGGGCAATGCAGGTATCGCTGCACTTGCAGAGTGTGTGCCAATCGGTGCGATGGAGTTTGATAAGCTCGTATCATTTGCAAAGGATAATGCCATTGATTTTACAATCATCGGCATGGATGATCCGCTTGTAGGTGGTATCGTTGACGAGTTTGAAAAGGCAGGGCTCAAGTGCTTCGGACCAAAGAAGAATGCAGCTATTCTTGAGGGCTCAAAGGCATTTTCAAAGGACCTCATGAAAAAGTATAATATCCCTACTGCGGCATATGAGAATTTTACTGATGCCAAAGAGGCTCTTAAATATTTAGAGACAGCAAAGTTCCCTATCGTGTTAAAGGCAGACGGACTTGCTCTTGGAAAGGGTGTGCTTATCTGTAATACTCTTGAGGAGGCAAAAGAGGGTGTCAGAACCATCATGGAGGATAAGAAGTTCGGAACAGCCGGAAACACCATGGTAGTTGAGGAGTTCATGACAGGCCGTGAGGTTTCGGTGCTTTCATTTGTAGACGGAAAGACTATCAAGATTATGTCATCTGCGCAGGATCACAAGCGTGCAGGCGATGGTGATACAGGCCTTAATACAGGCGGCATGGGCAATTTCTCACCTAGTCCGTTCTATACCGATGAGGTCGATGCTTTCTGCAAGAAGTATATTTATCAGGCAACTGTAGATGCTATGGCTAAAGAGGGCAGACCTTTTACAGGAGTTATCTTCTTCGGACTCATGCTCACAGAGGATGGACCAAAGGTGCTTGAGTACAATGCAAGATTCGGAGATCCTGAGGCACAGGTTGTGCTTCCTCGTATGAAGAATGATATCATTGATGTGATGGAGGCCTGTGTAGACGGAACTCTTGACACAATAGATCTTCAGTTCGAGGACAATGCATGCGTATGCGTGGTTCTGGCATCAGACGGATATCCTGTCAAGTATGAGAAGGGCTTTAAGATAACTGGCTTTGAGAAGTTTGACGGCAAAGAAGATTATTACTGCTATCATGCCGGCACCAAATTTGATGCTGACGGCAATATCGTCACAAACGGAGGACGTGTGCTTGGTATCACTGCAACAGGCGCCACACTCAAGGAGGCCAGAGCCAAGGCTTACGAGGCAACAGAGTGGATACAGTTTGATAATAAATACATGAGACATGATATCGGAAAGGCAATAGATGAAGCATAAGGGTATTATTTTTGATATGGATGGCACTCTCTGGGATTCAGCAGAGAATGTGGCAAAATCATGGAATAAGGCCATAGCAGATTATGGCTATGAGAGGGCACCTATCACAAAAGAAGATATGTATTCAGTAATGGGAAAGACAATGGATGTACTTGCATCCATTATCTTTCCTAATTGTACTTGCAGAGATGAGTTAATTAATGTATGCTATAGAGAAGAAAACGATTACCTGACCGCTCATGGGGGAGAGCTTTATCCTGATGTTGAAAAGACACTTGATGAGCTGTCAGAAAGCTATGACCTTTATATAGTCAGCAATTGCCAGTGTGGTTATATAGAGTCTTTTTTTGCGTACCACGGACTTGGCAGGTATTTTAAGGATACTGAGTGCTACGGCAACAATGAGCTTGAGAAGTCAGAAAACATAAAGCTTATTGTAGAGCGCAATAATATAGATGAGGCAGTGTATGTAGGTGACATACAGGGAGACTACGATTCCAGCAAAAAGGCAGGAGTTAAGTTCATCCATGCAGCATACGGGTTCGGCACAATAGATGACGAGGTGCCTGCTATTCGCAAATTCTCTGAGTTGCCGCAGGTGGCTGACAGAGTATTTGAGGAAATTGAAAAGCTCTGATGAGAATTTAGTTTGAAGCAAAGTTTATGAATATGTAGATAATGGGGGTTCCGCATGGAAGATAAGCGTAAAAGAGGGAGAAGAATTACAGATAGAATAACAGAGGCTTACTATGAGCTGATGAAGATTGTTGCAGAAAACAATCATGAGCGCATGTTTGAGTACTATGTGGAAGATGATGAGGCATATATTTTCAAAATAGTCAACTCTTCTCCGGCTCAGGAGACAGTATATCCGTTTTTTAAACAAAATATTGACACATACATGTCAGAGTGTCCGGCAGACAGCATCGAATGCTTCAAAAAGCAGCTTGATAAATGTCTGCTTCGGCCTATGCGTACTGCATTCCAGCTTAGTTTTATATCAGAGGATGGCAAGAGCAGGCCGGTTGAGATGTACATGGTCAGCATACCTGATTTGGATAAAAAGGTATGTATGGTAGTTGGAGTAATGTTTGATATCAGAGATGAAAATGGGCTTTTGGACTCGCTGACAGGAACATACAATCACCTTGCATTTGAGAATAAATGTACATCACTTATCAGGCAAAAGGGAACAAAGCTTTTATTTGTGATGCTTGATGTGGATGATTTCAAGATAGTAAATGACACCTTGGGACACAATGTAGGGGATAGGGTATTAAGCCAGACAGGACAGGTGCTTAAGGAAGCAGTTGGAGCCAATGGTATAGTTGGCAGGCTTGGCGGTGATGAGTTTGCAGCGATCGTATTTGGATTAGAGGACAGTGATGCTGTGGACGAGTTCTGCGTAAAGCTGTCAGACAGACTGAAGAATATTATCTTTGATATGGAGTATTCTGCATCAATCGGCATGACTACCGGCGATGACAGAGAGCTGACCTTTAAGGATCTGTACTATGAGGCGGATCAGGCTATGTATTACTCAAAGAGGCAGGGAAAGAATCGCATATCGTTTTTCAATTCTATCAGGAAAAATGATATAACCGTTCCGCATAATTCCGGCGCTCTTTCTAATACAGTCGTATCCTGCAAGATGTCAGATATGGAGATATTCTCGTATGATGAAATGCCGGACTATATACTTGCAGTAGATGAGGAGAGTCGTAGAATAGTATTTGTCAATAAGGCTATCAGAAATTCAAGCATTATGACAGCGTCTCAGATTGATGAATTTATTTCAAAGCCGTTTGATGCTGATTTCATTGATTTGTTTTTACGGAAAAAAGAGCAGGGAAACAGAGTATCGGTTTTTTCCGGAAAGGATCATCCGGACAATATAGTTGCAAAGCTTTTAGGCGAAAAGAAGCTTATAATCAAGCTGACGCACAAGGATTATAATGGCTATAGACTGCTCAAGATGATAGATTTGAGTAATGAGTCAAAGCTTAATGCTGTTATGAGACAGATGAGCAGCTACAGGTCGTTTATGAAGAATTTCATTGATGCTATTAATGATACCACCGAAGGCTTTGGGTATAAGAACTATTTACGGCTGCTTAGAGAGTTTTATAATGCAGATTGTGTGGCTGTCATTTATAATGGAGAGAGTGCGTGGGACACAATTGAGGAGATACACATACCAAGTGCCCAGATTATGGCAAAGGTGGTTAATGAATCTGTTTCAAGAGGTGCAATTACAGATTTTCTCGCTCTGTTTAATAATGCCGGTCGTGTATTCATAAGTGATATTCAGTCAATTGAGGGTGAATACAGGGATTTATTCAAGCGTATGGCTGATGTCAGAATATGGTCTACATCTGCGGTTCTACTAAACAAGAGGGAACAATGCTTTGGTGCCATCGTGGTTATGAATCCAAGAGCCAATTCAGGAAGTCTGGATTTGATTGAAATGATTGGTATTTCAATATCGAATAGTCTGTTTTATGAGAAGGCGAGGGCAGAGTATGAGTACAGGCTCAATTTTGACCAGGTTACGGGCTTAAGAAAGAGGGAAACCTTTAACAATCTCGGAGAGAACTATGTGGAGTATGACTGCAGCTCTATGGGTATATTTGCATCAGATATCATAAGACTTTCAGAGATAAATGATAAATTTGGATATACGGCAGGAAATGCGCGTCTTAGGATGGTAGCAGATGTGATTAGGGGCGTTTTTACAGGCTATGATATATACAGGTACGAGCAGGATGAGATAGTTGTTTTTTGCAAGGATATTGATAAAAAATCATTTATGGGACTTGTCAGGATAGTAAGGGAAAGCCTCGATGATCTGGATGTCTCAGTATCGACAGGCTTTAGTTGGACGGACAAGCCCGACATAGCAAGGCAGCTCTCAGAAGTTCGCTTAATGTATGATATTGAAAAGGACACAAAGCTTAAGAGTCTTGACAGTACAATGAGAAATAAGGTATTTAAGGATGTGGTTTCTGAGATTGAAAAGGGAAGCTTCATGGTGTATTATCAGCCGAAGGTTGATTCAAGAACAGGCATCACAGTCGGGGCGGAGGCCCTTATCAGATTTTTTGATGAGGCTCGTGGCGTTGTAGGACCAATTCATTTTATCGAGATTTTAGAAGAAAACAGATGCTCGCATCTTATTGATTTATTTGTACTTGATGAGGTATGCAAGGCGCAGAAGCTTCGCTGTATAAGTGACAGGAGAGTGGTTCCGGTATCTGTGAATTTTTCAAAAAATACGCTGGAATATACAGACCTTTTGGAGCAGGTGAAGGAGATAATGAACAGGTATGATCTTCCGGAGGGGCTTGTTCAGATAGAGATAACAGAGTCTGTTGGTGATATGGATATTGTATTGATAAATAATATCGCGCAGTCGCTGATTTCAATGGGCTTTCGTCTTTCGATGGATGACTTTGGCACGAAGTACTCAAATCTTGAGATGCTCTTTAAGTTTCCGTTCAGCATTGCTAAAATTGACCGTTCCCTGGTCAAGAATCTCGAGAGTAATGAGAAGAGCAGGATTATGTTAAAGCACCTCATATCCATGATTAAGGAGCTTGGCATAGAGTGTGTTGCCGAGGGGGCAGAGAATGAGGAGCAGGTAAGGCTATTACAGCAGTTTGGCTGTAATATTATTCAGGGCTACTTCTATTCAAAGCCGGTTACACTTGATGTTTTCACGAGTGAGTTCGTGGAAAAAACAAGGAATCAATTGTGATTCACAATTTTATATATAATGCAGCTGTTAACAGGCATCTGTAGCAGGAAAAGCGGATAACAGCTGCAAAAAATATAAAAGGAAAGGAAGAAAAATGTTAGAGAAAATCTTCAAACTCAAACAAAACAACACAACGGTCAAGACAGAGATTCTTGCCGGTCTGACAACATTCATGACCATGGCATATATCATTGCTCTTAACCCAAACCTCCTCACCGGATTTGGTGCTGAGGGAACAAAAGCACTATGGAACGGAGTGTTCCTGGCAACATGTATTGCTTCGGCAGTCGGTATGTTTGTCATGGCATTTCTTGCCAACAAGCCATTTGCACTGGCTCCGGGCATGGGACTTAACAGCTTCTTTGCTGTAGTAGTTGCCAATATCGTAAGCATCACAGGCCTGTCATATGTTGATTCATTCCAGGCTGCACTGTGTATCATTCTTATTGAGGGTATTTTATTCTTCATACTTTCAATATTCAATATCCGTGACAAGATAGTAGATGCCATTCCTTATGGTGTCCGCATGGGTATTTCACCGGCTATCGGTCTTATGCTTTTAAATATCGGTTTTGGCTCAAATGCCGGTGTTTACTCAAAGGATGGTGGACCATTTTATGTGATGAAGGATTTCTTCGGTGCACTCACACCGGGACTTGCCAAAACAAATATGACAGATGGATATTCTTCAATGGTGCTCACTGTTGTGACTATGTTCATCGGACTTTTTGTTATCATTATTTTAGCTCATAAGGGCGTCAACGGAGCAGTACTTTTTGGTATGCTTGCAGCCTGCGTAGTTTACTGGGCAGCAGAGGCTATATTCTTTGGAACAAATCCTTTTGCATCACTTGCAACAGCTTCATTTGTGCCACAGTTTAAGGATATGGCAGATACAACACTGTTCAAGTTCGATTTCAAGGATTTCATCAGTATTGGATGGTTTACAGCAATTTCACTCATCATCACATTCTGTATCATAGATATGTTTGATACCATCGGAACACTTGTTGGTACTGCATCACGAGCAGGAATGGTTGACAAAGAGGGAAATATGCCAAACATGAAGGAGGCTTTGATTTCCGATTCAGTTGCCACAATGGTTGGTGCCGTAACAGGTACATCTACAGTAACAACTTTTGTTGAGTCTGCATCAGGTGTAGAGGCCGGTGGACGAACAGGTCTTACAGCTTTCACAACAGGTATCCTGTTCCTTGCATGCATCTTTATAGCACCGCTTGCAGCAATCATTCCTGCCGCAGCAACATCATCAGCACTTATCTATGTTGGTATCCTGATGCTTGGCGGTCTTAAGAAGGTGGATTTCGAGGATCTCTCACAGGTTGCTCCGGTAGCACTCATGCTTATTGCAATGCCTATCTCTGGATCTATCGGACATGGTATAGGTCTTGGACTTATCACATATACTGTACTCAAGGTCTTTACAGGAAAAGCAAAGGAGGTTTCTATCCTTACTTATGCTATTTCGCTTCTTTTCCTTGTGAAGTTCTTCCTTGTAGTGTAGTGTTTTAAAGCTTAGTGATTCATAGTGGTTCATAATGGGTATAGTACGAAAATGATATAATTAGCTTTTATGTGCCGTCCATGGCACATAACGCCTTGCCCCGCCATCCTTGGCGGGGCATTGTTGTGTGCGGATATAATTCTAACAGCCACTAAGTGACTGCGTAAGGCTTACTGATGCATTAAACTGTGCTGTAGTGGCATTTTCTTATGTAGTGACAATAATTCATATATACAAACATATGTTCTTGACAATTGTGCGTAATCAATGTAGAATTGCAGTATGGACAAGCATAATGAAGAGCACATTTATGTGGCAATAGATTTAAAATCATTTTACGCATCAGTAGAGTGCAGAGAGAGGGGAAAGGATGCTCTGACCACTAATCTGGTCGTGGCAGATCCAACCCGCACGGAGAAGACTATCTGTCTTGCAGTATCGCCGGCTCTTAAGGCATATGGCATACCGGGCAGGGCGCGCCTTTTTGAGGTGGTACAGCGTGTGAAGGAGGTAAACAAGCTGCGTCTGTCGAAGCTTATGGCGAGTGGACATGCTGCCGGGACAGTGGAGAGAAGCCGACAAATTGAGGGCGAAAAATCTGATAGAAAACAATCAGCAGGTGAACAGCAAAAAAGACTCCAGACTGAGGGCAATCCGGATGAAAGAAAAAAATATGTAACAGAAATTGATATAGCAGAAAATGATATAACAGAAAGCACAATGGCCGGCTTTGATTATGCATCATATAATGCGAATCTGCTTGACGCACATCCTGAGTATGAGCTGACATACATTGTTGCACCGCCGCGTATGGCTTTGTATATGGATTACAGTACACGCATATACAATATTTATCTTAAGTATATCGCACCTGAGGATATCAGTGTTTACTCGATAGATGAGGTTTTTATGGATGTGACACACTATCTTCGCACTTATCACATGACGGCAAGGGAGCTTGCGTCTAAGATGATAGACGATGTCCTTAAGGATACCGGTATCACGGCAACCTGCGGCATTGGTACCAATCTGTATCTGTGCAAGATAGCCATGGATATTATGGCAAAGCATGCCATGCCTGATGAGCGAGGAGTGCGTATAGCAGAGCTCAATGAGAATAGCTATAGGCGAAAGCTATGGGACCACAGGCCGATTACCGATTTTTGGAGAGTGGGAGCAGGTTATGCCAAAAAGCTCGAGGCAGCCGGCATGTATACAATGGGAGATGTGGCCAGGTGCTCAACAGGCGGTTCGAATGATTTTTACAATGAGGAAAAGCTGTATAAGATGTTTGGCATCAATGCAGAGCTTCTTATAGACCATGCATGGGGGTATGAGCCTGTTACAATAGCTGATATCAAGGCATACAGACCGCAGACCAACAGCATCAGTTCAGGGCAGGTGCTTCAGGAGCCGTATGATTATGAGAAGACAAAGCTTATTGTGCGTGAGATGACGGACCTTCTTGTTCTTGATCTGGTGGACAAGAGGCTGGTTACAGACCAGATAGTACTCACTATCGGGTACGATATTGCGAATTTGTCTAATAAGGCGGATAGCTCTTCCTGCAATAATTATGACCATGTAGGAAACAATAAAGGCAGAGACAGCAATGGCAGTAAAAAAAGCACACACAGAGCTTATACAGGCGAGATTACCATAGACCGCTACGGCAGAAAGGTTCCAAAGCATGCTCATGGCACGGCTAACTTAGGACGTTTTACGTCATCCACGCGCATCATCATGGATGCTGTTATGGAGCTTTATGACCGTATCATAGACCCTTCTCTTCTGACGCGCAGGATTACTGTGGTAGCAAACAGGGTCTGTGATGAGAGCAAGGTGCAGGAAAGTGAGCAGTTTGAGCAGCTTGATTTATTTACAGATTATCAGGAGAGGGCTAAGGAAAAGCGGAAAGAGGATGAGGCGCTTTCCAGGGAGAGAAAGCTTCAGGAGGCTATGATTTCCGTCAAGAAGAAATATGGAAAGAATGCCATGCTAAAGGGCATGAATCTTGAGGAGGGTGCCACAACTATTTCAAGGAACAATCAGATTGGCGGACACAAGGCATAGCAGCAACCGCTGTGGTTCTTAATAGGATTTTTCTTAGTGGTTTAAAATAGTTACGAAAAAGTATATAAGGAGCATGGCATGGGAAAATATGATGATATTATAGATTTACCACATCATGTGTCAAAGGTACATCCGCAGATGTCTATATGGGACCGCTCAGCACAGTTTGCACCTTTTGCGGTACTTACAGGTCATGAGGAGGCTATTGCAGAGACAGCGAGGCTCACAAACGAGTGGCATGAGCCTGATGAGGACAAAAAAAGAGAGCTTGATGAGAAAATGAATGAGCTCATGATGCTTTATAGAAAGCGTAATTTCAATTCAGACAGTTTATATGACGAAAATGTCATAAACACAATGGCAGAGAATTATTTTGAGGTGACATATTTTGTGCCGGATGAGCACAAGGAGGGTGGCAGCTATGAGCATGTGACAGGGTATCTTAAAAAGCTTGACAGCATAGGGCAGCGTATGATTATTGTGGATGACAATGGTATAGAGACGATGATAGATACCAGATGGATATATGATATCGATTTGAGATGATATTATATTATGGGATAAGTATTTCATAGGGTTTGCGTTTATTCTATTGAGAATGAATGACCGGGAATTAATAGTGCATGACTATGAATGCATGACAAGTAGATATTGTATAGGAGGCAGGTAAATATAAGGATGGACAAACAGATAGAAAGAGCTGGGGATGACAATATGAACTATAAAGTAAAAAATATTGGTGTGTTATATGGAATCGGTGTAGGGCCGGGAGATCCCGGGCTTATGACTTTAAAGGCTATCAATACAATAAAAGCATGTGATATAATTGCAATCCCTGCAGTTTCAAAAGAGGAATGCTATGCGTACAGCATAGTGCAGGCTGTTTTACCGGAGATAGAGAAAAAACAGATTATGTGCACTCCGTTTCCCATGATAAAGGACAAGGAAAAGCTTGCTGTATCACACAATAAGATATACAGTGACATAGTAAGTGAGCTTGAAGCAGGGAAAAATGTGGCAATGCTTACAATAGGGGATCCGAGTGTGTATTCAACATATATGTATATCAATAAGCGTGTCATACAGGCAGGCTTTACGGCAGTGATGATAAGCGGTGTGCCGTCGTTTTGTGCAGCTGCAGCGCGGCTTGGCATTTCGCTTGGTGAGATGATGGATGAGATACATATCATACCGGCTTCGTATGATGTGAGGGATACCATGGGATATGGTGGTACATGTGTGTATATGAAATCGGGTAGGAAGCTTGCAGAGCTGATAGAGGTGCTTCGTACAACTGCTGGGAGCGATACAAAGACAGATGAAGAAGCTGATATGTGCTTATCAGACGTGAATTCTAAAGGCGGTATCAGAAAAAAGAAAATGACAGTTTATGGTGTGACCAACTGTGGCATGGAGTCGGAGCGTGTATACAGAGGGTTGGATGAGCTTACCGAAGCAAAAGGATATCTGACAATAGTTATAGTGAAATATAGCTAAAATGAGAGTTTACTTTTTGTGCATAATTGCTATAATAGTATGGTGAACCGAATATATATATATTTGAATATAGAAAAGAGCTGAAATATCACATGAGTATAGTAGATAAATTTGGAGAAAAAGTAGGCGAGATAGCAGAAAACGATCCTGTCAAGGCGAGGAAGATTTTACTTGCAGGATATAGATTACAGGAAAAAAGATTAGCATTATTTCCGGACAGAAAGCTTCCAATGTCAGGGCAGTATGTGGCAAAGGTTGTCATGAATAATATCATACAGGCACTTGCAAAGCCTGAAAATGCCGCCATGGTCAGTATTTTTGTACCGGGTGAGCTTTTGACGGTGGCAGGTCTCACGCCATATTCGGTTGAGGCATTATCGTGCTTTATTGCAGGAACTAAATGTGAGCAGGCCTTTCTCAGGCAGACCGAGAAGGAAGGTTTTCCGGAAACTATGTGCTCGTATCACAGGGTTTTTCTGGGCGCAGCCTTAAACGGTATAGTGCCAAAGCCAAAGTGCATGGTGTATACAAACCTGGCATGCGATGGCAATATGATGACATTTCCGTATCTCAAGGAGAGATATGAAATACCAAGCTTTTATATAGATGTTCCATATGAGAAGAATTATGACTCTGTTATGTATGTAGCAAAGCAGCTTAGAGAGCTTAAGAGTTTTTTGCAGGATGTCACCGGAAGAAAAATCACAGAGGAGTCTGTGAAAAAGGCTGTGGACAAGAGCAAAATTGCATCAAATAATTATTACAGGCAGCTTCACCTGAGAAAAGGACATGATATTGCATCAACTCTCACAAATGAGCTGTATGCGCTTTTCATGTGTCATCTGCTTGCAGGAACTGATGAATCAGTCAGATATACACAGCTTCTGAGAGATGATGTGAGACGTGCACCTGCAGGAGATGGCTTTCATGTACTTTGGATGCACACCATGCCGTTTTTGCAGGATGCAGTGAAGGAGGTGTTCAATTACAGTGATACAATCCATATCAGTGCAAGCGATTTTATAGCGGATGGCTTCAGAAGCATGGAGTCGGATGATCCTTACGAGGCACTTGCCGAAAAAATGGTTTACTGCATTTATAATGGCAGCGTGAACCAGAGAATAGATGAGGCAAAGGAGCTTGCCGACACAGTTGGAGCAGACGGTGCTGTACTTTTTGCGCACTGGGGCTGTAAGAATACAATCGGTGCATCAAGCCTTATAAAGCGCTCACTCGAGAGGGAAGGGCTTCCAACTATGGTTTTAGACGGAGACGGCTGCAATCCGGCCAATGCCAGTGACGGACAGATTTCCACAAGGCTTCAGGCATTTGTGGAGATGCTTACAGAGCAGGAACGTAATTAGAAATAATACACCGGTTATTGCGTGCGGTGTGTGGATATTTACTATAAACCAATTTCAGAAAGTGGAAAACAGATGATAAATTATGTTTGTAAATATGCTCCGGTAGAGCTGTTTAAGGGCTTTGGACAGGAATGTGCTGTGCTTGAGGAGATGCCGGAGAATTTTGATAAATCAGATAAGATAGCTCATGCGAATCTCTGCGGATTCGGCAAATCAGTCATACAGGCTGTGCTCGAGGGCAAGGTAGAGGAGCTTGTGCTCGTGAACTGCTGTGATTCAATGCGCAGAGTCTATGATATCATAGAGAATACAAAGAAATGCAAATTCCTGTATATGCTTGATCTGCCTCATGAGGATAACGAGTGTGAGAACATAAAATTTGCACAGTCAATTCTGCGTTTGAAGAAAGCATATGAGAGATATTCGCACAGGACATTCGACAGGGAGCTTTTTATAAAGTCATTTGCAAAACCTGAATCTGAGCGCAAGCCATACATAGGTCTTATGGGTGTGCATGTGAGCAGTATTCTTGAGAAGACAATACGTGAAAATATGCAGATGGATGTGGAAAATATGACATGCACATCCGGCAGAAATCTCATTATTTTACAGAAGGATCTTAGAAATATGGATGATGAGACTCTCTTTTTAGCATATGCAGAGAGTCTGCTCGGGCAGATGCCGTGTGCCAGAATGAACAATAATACAAGAAGAAACCAGCTCTTTTTAGACCCTAGCCTTAAGGGAATCATATATCACACGATAAAGTTCTGCGATTACTATGGCTTTGAGTATGCAAGCATAAAGAATAATATTAAGGTGCCTCTTTTAAAGCTTGAGACGGATTTTACAAGCCAGAGTGCCGGGCAGCTTCTGACAAGAATACAGGCATTTGCAGAGACAATAGAGGGCTCAGATGATATGGACCCTACAAAAGGCATAAGCGAGGAGGCAAGAAGAAGGATGGAATCAGGAGTCTACTATGTAGCAGGAATTGACAGCGGCTCAACAAGCACAGATGTGGTGATACTGGATCAGGACGGAAAAATTAAATCGACAATGATTATTCCGACAGGTGGCGGAGCTATGCTTAGTGCAGAAAAGAGTCTGGAGAAGGCTGTCGAAAAGGCCGGTATATCAAAGGATGATATTGTAAGGATTGTAACAACAGGATATGGACGTGCATACATCAATAGCGGTGATGACAGCATCACAGAGATTACATGTCATGCAAAGGGCGCGCATTATCTGAATCCCAACGTGCGCACAGTTATTGACATAGGGGGACAGGATATAAAGGCAATCAGTATAGATGAAAATGGGGCTGTGAAGAATTTCCTGATGAACGATAAATGTGCGGCAGGAACCGGACGGTTTCTGGAGATGATGGCGAGGACACTCGGACTTTCACTTGAGGAGATGAGCACCATGGGACTTGAGTGGAAGGAAAACATTGTGATTTCAAGCATGTGTACAGTTTTTGCAGAGTCTGAGGTAGTATCGCTGGTGGCACAGAACAAGGCTGTTTCTGATATTATCCACGGACTAAACATGTCTGTAGCTTCAAAGGTAGGCGCACTTGCAGCAAGGCTTGGGCAGGATAATCCGGGAGAGTATATGATGACAGGCGGAGTGGCAAAGAACAAAGGCATCACAAATGCACTTGAAGAAAAGCTCGGTGCAAAGCTGTATATTTGCGATGAGGCACAGCTTTGCGGAGCGCTTGGTGCAGCACTTTTTGCATATGAGAAGTGCAGGGAGGCTTAATAGAGGGGCTATAGCAAACCACCAGTTGAACTGGTGGTTGCTGACTTTACTCCATGATTTTTCCGTCAATACTTATAGTTACAACTTGCCATGGTATGAATTTTCCACTAGCTTGAAGAGCTTTTTTGGCCGCAATCTCCAGGCCGCCACAGCAAGGAACTTCCATTCGGACAATAGTTACACTTTGAATGTTGTTATTTTGAATAATAGCAGTCAGTTTTTCACTATAATCCACCTGATCTAATTTAGGACAACCAATTAAAGTTACCTTGTTTCGAATAAAATCCTGATGAAAGGCGGCATAAGCGTAAGCAGTACAATCAGCTGCGATTAAAAGCTTTGAGCCGTTAAAATATGGTGCATTAACAGGAGCCAGTTTGATCTGCACCGGCCAGTTTTGAAGCTTTGATCCTGAATCTGCGGTTGAAGTGGCTTTTACAGGCTCAGATGTTTCAGTTCGTCTGATCTGCATGATTTTAGATCCAGGACAGCCGGAGTGCGAGGATATTGCCCGGTTTTTGGCAGCTATTTTCTTCTGAGCTTCTTTTACGGCTTCTTCATCATATGCAGGTGCGTCTCTCTCCTCAAATGAGATGGCTCCGGTAGGGCATTCAGGGAGACAATCTCCCAGTCCGTCGCAGAAATGTTCTCTCACCAATTCTGCTTTTCCGTCAATGATATCAATGGCGCCTTCGTGGCAGGCAGATGCACAGGCACCACAGCCGTTACATTTTTCTTTATCAATCTTTATAATCTTTCTTATCATTTTTAACCTCCGTCAATAGTATTTAGCGTTTGTTTATGCTAGAATTATAGTATTATAAATACAACTAGTATGTTTGATTTCCAACAGGGAGGAACTATTTTGCAAAAATATTTACCAATCCTAAGAAACAGTCCATTTTTTAAAGGTCTAACTGATAACGAGATATTATCCATATTGCATTGTGTAAACGCAACAACAATTTCTAAAAAGCGAGATTCTTATGTTTTCAGAGCAGGTGATATTACCGAAGTAATGGGGATTGTGGTGTCCGGCTGCGTCCTCATTATTCAAGAAGACATCTGGGGACATCGAAATATTTTGTCAAAATGTCACGCAGGAGATTTTTTTGGTGAGCCGTATGCAGCAAGCCAGAGAGCTGTCTTAAATATCAGTGTGGTAGCTGATGAGGATTGTGAGATTATTCTGTTAAATGTCAAAAGACTTCTGATTACCTGTCCAACTGCGTGTGAGCATCATCAGAAGCTGATCCGTAATCTGGTCAGTGTCCTGGCAAATAAGATACTGATTCTGAACGATAAGATCACACATGTTGGGAAGCGAACGACGAGAGATAAACTATTATCATATCTGTCGGCAGAATCTATCAGACATTCGTCGTTATCTTTTGATATTCCTTTTGATAGGCAGCAGCTGGCAGATTATCTTTGTATTGATCGTGCAGCAATGTCTACAGAGATATCAAAGTTACAAAAAGAGGGCTTTATAAAAACAAATCGAAATCATTTTGAATTAACTGTTTCTGATGATGCGGATTCACCCATTCCAGGACGGAAACGGTCGTGTGGGCAGATTGATTATGTTTAAGGAGTGCCTAAAATACAATATTATTCCGTTTATCATTGAGGACAATTTGAAGATGTTCTATTATCGTGGATTGAAGGAATGGGATAACGAAAAAGGATATCTGGATTATTTTATAATTGCATCATAACAAGTTCAATTTAGTCATTTATGCTTAAATGACTAAATTGAACTTGATTTTGATTAAATTAAATGATATAATTCAATTAAGTCATTTTGTTTAAAAGACGAAATTAAATTCGAAATGAGGCAATTAAAATGAAACAATTTGATTACATGGAAAAATGGAAAAAATTGCTTACACCACAAATTGTAAGTTATCTTACAACAATTCATGAGTACAAAGGTAAACAGCACTTGATTGCTGAACGTCATGCTGATGTACTGGAAAATCTTGTTGAGATAGCAAAGATTCAAAGTACAGAAAGCTCTAATAAAATTGAGGGTATTTATACTTCTGATGAACGATTAAAAAAAATTGTTTTGGATAAGACAATGCCCAAGACAAGAAATGAACGAGAAATAGCGGGATATAGGGATGTGCTCAACACAATACATGAGAATTTTCAACATATTCCGATTCGTGATACATTTATATTACAATTACATAGAGATTTATATAAATTCGAGAATGCCTCTAATGGAGGAAGATTCAAGACAGCTGATAATATTATTGAGGAAGAAGATGAAAGGGGCAATAAGTTTGTTAGGTTCAGACCATTACCTGCATGGGAGACGCCAGACGCAATCATTAATTTATGTACAGCTTATAATGAGGCAATCAACAAAGGCGAAGCAGACTCACTTTTGTTAATTCCAATGTTTATTATAGACTTCTTGTGCATCCATCCGTTTAATGACGGAAATGGAAGAATGAGCAGATTATTGACCTTATTATTGTTATATCAAAATGACTATATTGTTGGAAGATATATAAGTTTGGAAAAACTAATAGAGCGAACAAAGGATAGTTATTATGATGCTTTACAGTCAAGCTCGCAAGGCTGGATAGAAGATGAAAACAATTACGAGCATTTTGTAAAATATATACTGGGAATTATTACGGCTGCGTACCGGGAGTTTTTTGACAGGGCACATATTGTAGAAGAAAAGAAAGTACCAAAACCAGACAGAATAGAAGAATTGATAAAGAATCATTTAGGTACAATCACTAAAGCGGAGATTGTTAAAGAAGCGTCAGGAATAAGTACAACGACAGTGCAGCGGACACTAACAGATTTAGTCAAGGCAGAGAAGATAATAAAGATTGGAAATGGCCGTTATACAAAGTATAAATGGAACTGGGATAAGGAGACTTAAAAAAGTGATAACAGGTGAATTAAAAAATAAAATAGACAGTTTGTGGGAGATTTTCTGGACGGGAGGTCTTACAAACCCGTTAGATGTAATTGAACAGATGACATATCTCATGTTCATTCATGATTTAGATGTGTCAGATAATACACATGCAAAAGAAAGTGCTATGCTTGGGCTTCCATACGAAAGTGTATTTGCAAAAGAGGTAAAAATTGGAGAGAGGACTATTGATGGAACACAGCTTAAGTGGTCTGTTTTCAGAGACTATCCAGCTGATAGAATGTATTCTGTAGTGCAGGAGATGGTATTTCCGTTTATCAAGAATCTGCATGCTGATAAAGATAGTGCTTTTTCAAAATATATGGATGATGCAATCTTCAAGCTGCCTACACCATTAATGCTTTCTAAAGTTGTGGATGCAATGGATGATTTATATACGCAGATGGCAAAGCTGAATGATTCAGATGCTAGGGGAGATGTGTATGAGTACCTTCTTTCAAAGCTGGCTACAGCAGGGGTAAATGGTCAGTTTAGGACACCGCGTCATATCATTAAAATGATGGTAGAACTAATGGATCCTAAAGCTGACGATGTAATCTGTGATCCAAGCTGTGGTACCGCAGGATTTCTGGTGGAAGCAGGAGAGTATCTGTGGGCTAATAAGAAAGATGAAATCTTTTATGACAAGCAGAAAAAAGATCATTTTATGAATCATATGTTTTACGGTTATGATATGGATAGAACGATGCTCCGTATTGGCGCTATGAATATGATGAATCATAGAGTAGAAAGTCCGTTTATAGAATACAGAGATAGTTTATCAGACCAGAATACAGATAAGGATAAATATTCACTGATTCTGGCAAATCCTCCTTTCAAGGGAAGCCTTGATGCAGATATCGTATCAGCAGATTTGTTAAAGGTGTGTAAAACAAAGAAAACAGAACTTCTTTTCTTAGCATTATTTGTTCGAATGCTTAAAGTAGGTGGTAGATGTGCCTGTATTGTTCCTGACGGAGTATTATTTGGTTCTTCAAAGGCACATAAGGATATACGAAAAGAAATTGTGGAAAATCAAAGACTTGAAGCAGTTATCTCAATGCCATCAGGAGTGTTCAAACCATATGCAGGAGTATCGACAGCTATCTTGATTTTTACAAAGACAGAGCATGGTGGAACAGATAATGTATGGTTCTATGATATGCAGGCAGATGGATTTAGTCTGGATGACAAGCGTTCTCCAATTGCTGATAATGATATTCCGGATATCATTGAAAGATTCCGTAACCGTGATGCTGAGTCAGACAGAAAACGTACAGATAAGTCATTTATGGTGCCTAAGCAGGAAATCGTTGATAATGCGTATGATCTTAGTATTAACAAGTATAAAGAAGTGGAGTATGTGCCTGTGGAGTATCCGCCTACATCTGAGATTATGGCTAATATTCGTGAGATTGAGATTGAGATTGGGAACGGGATGGAAGAGTTGGCAAGATTATTAGGAGAATGATATTATGGCAAAAGTAAGTAAACGAGGTGGATTTTCCGATAGAAATAAAATCAAACCGGAAAATAGAGAGATTCAGTTAAAAGAATTTGATAAGAGAACTAGAATACAATTGCAAAATATGATTAGCCAGTTTTATCAGGAGATATATGGGGATGAATATTATGGTGGAGAAAACATACAAGAATTTTTTAGATATGTTATCGGAACCGTTTATTCAGAACCAGTGGATACTAGACGGACTTATTACGATGATGATGTGTTAAAAATGATTAATAAGACCATACAAGAAGATGATTATGATGATGTTTTGACTTTAATTGAAGCTATTATTCAATATTGGGAAGACTATCGGACTGATATGCAAGGAGTTATGTATTACAACACTTGTTTTGAACAATATCCGATTAAATCCATGTATCAAGCTGCTAATGATTTTTTTAGAGATGAGTATATAGGATATCGGTTTGTGGATGATATAATTGTACCAATAAGTGATGAATATGAAGTTGCAGAAGTAAATCAAGCGTTAGAAAACCCATATAGCCCAGTATATGAGCATATATCTAAGGCAAACAAATTACTAGCAGACAGAAGCAAGCCTGATTACGAGAATTCTATCAAAGAAAGTATTAGTGCAGTTGAAGCGTTATGTGAAATATTTACTGGAATAACAGGGAAAGAGGCTTCATTGGGAAAAATGTTAAAAAAATTAGAAGATAATGGTGTAGTAATTCATGCAGGACTGAAAGCGGCTTTTAATATGCTATACGGATATACATCAGATGCTAATGGAATAAGACATGCTGGCAATATTGGTGGACCATCATCAACATTTGAAGAAGCAAAATTTATGTTGGTGTCGTGTAGTGCTTTTGTGAATTATTTGATTGCAGTTAGTGCGAAATGATAGAATAGAAAGGAAGACAAATTCGGATTTGTTGGGATGATGTAGATGGAATATATACTTAATGATGTTCTTGAAATAAAGAATGGAAAAAATCAAAAGGCGGTTGAAAATTCAGAAGGTCAATATCCAATTTATGGTAGTGGGGGAGTAATAGGGTATGCCGATGATTATATATGTGATGCGGATACAGTTGTTATAGGTCGGAAGGGGAGTATCAATAATCCAATTTATGTGTCTGAGCCATTCTGGAATGTTGATACAGCCTTTGGATTAGTTGCTAGGAGAGAAGTGTTACTTCCTAGATATTTGTTTTATTTTTGTAAGAAATTTGATTTTGAAAAATTGAATAAAACAGTTACTATACCAAGTTTAACTAAATCCGATTTGCTTAATATAAAAATAAAACTGCCAGATATTGATGAGCAGCAATTGGTTGTAGATAAACTTATAAGAATAGAATCAGTAATGGAGTTCAGAAAACAAGAATTAAATGTTTTAGACAACCTCATCAAAGCCCGATTTGTCGAATTGTTTGATGGAAAATATCCAGAGGATACGTTGCTTAATTTATGCAATATTGTTGATTATCGTGGGAAAACACCTGAAAAGGTTGAGCACGGTTTGCCATTCATTACAGCAAAAAACGTAAAGATGCACCATATGACTTTGGAACCAAGAGAATATATTTCTAAGGAAACTTATGATAAAGTGATGGTTAGAGGATTTCCAAAAGAAGGAGATGTTGTATTTACTACGGAAGCTCCACTTGGAAATGTTTGTAGAATTCCTCATTTTGATACAGAGTTTTATATTGGACAAAGAATTGTCACTATGCAGACTGATGCTCTAAATCCAACATATTTAGAGTATGCATTGTCGGATGAAGAATTTGTTAGAAAGTATATGGGCAAATCATCTGGCAGTACAGTTACTGGAATTAGGGTTAGGTTATTGCAACAGTTAACTATTCCTGTACCGGCAAGAACTCTTCAAGATGAGTTTTCGACATTTGTCAACCAAGTCGACAAATCAAAAGTTGCAGTTCAAAAAGCATTAGACGAAACACAAATGCTTTTTGACAGTTTGATGCAAGAATATTTCAGATAAGGAGAATGTTTATGAGTATAGTGGCAGCAATAGTATCATTGATGGGAGCAATTATATCAGGAGTTCTTGCTACGATTATAACTTTAACAATTAATCATAAAAGTGAGATTATGAGAGAAAAGAAACAATTGGTGGCGGATATATTTGGATATCGATTTTTACTCAATAAAGACAGTGGAGTAGAAAAATTTTATGCAGCTATGAATCGTGTACCAATAGTATTTAAAGATAACAAGAATGTTATAGAATCATATGACTACTTACATAGGTGCTCATTAATAAATGATTCTAAAGAACGTTCTCGAAAAATGGAGGATGCGCTAGTTACTTTTATGAAGGAGTTATGTAAGGCAATATATATTGATTGTGAAAATTGGAATGATAGTAAAATACTTAATATTTTTGGGGCATGAAATAGTAAAGCAGATTAATGTTTAATAAACAAATGGTATTATATCATCCAGATGAGGGAAGCGTACCGGTTGATGCTATTTAAAAATATTTTTATGAGGGTGAGTTAGATAAGGAAGTGGTTATTTCCAAAAAGGAAACAACCACAAGGCATGTAATAATATTTTGGACAAATTATTCTATATAAAAGTTGAATGGAGGCAGGGAATGGCATCGCTGACAGTATATCATGGCGGATATCAGGCGGTTGATAAGCCAAAGATAAGAGCAAGTTAAAAACACAAAGGACTTTGGAACAGGCTTTTATTGTACAATAATAAAAGAACAGGCACAAAGATGGGCAAGGCGGTATAACACAAAAATTGTATCAATATATGATGTGAAGATTTTATCAGAATTAAAAATTTTGGAATTTAAAGAGATGACAGAGGAATGGCTTGATTTCATTGTAGCATGCAGAAGTGGACAACCGCATGATTATGATATTGTGATTGGAGCTATGGCTGATGATCAGATTTATAACTATGTATCTGATTATATAGACGGAACTATTACCAGAGAACAGTTCTGGGTGTTAGCAAAATTTAAATATCCAACGCATCAGATTGTTTTCTGCACAGATGAGGCATTAAAATGTTTGAATTATAGAGGATTTGAGGAGGTGCGATAGTGGCTGACCAGAAAAGAGAAAATAAAAAGAATAATGATTTATTTTTTACTTGCAGTCTAATCGAATACATTTCTCGTAAAACGAAAAATATTCGTGCTGATGTAGTGAATAAACTTGGAAAGACAAGAATTAGCAAGATTTATGAGCTTGCTGATGTATATCATTGCGATAATATTGACAGTGTTAGTGATTATTTTATTGATGACGCAAATATTCATATGGGAGAATTTGATAATTTATCTGATTGTGGCTATACAGTGCCATCACATTGGGATATAGGAAAAGTGTACAAACGCTTGATAAAAATGGTTGCAGAAGATGAAAAAAAAGGAACTGTTGATGCACTGATAGAAGTGTACAGTTCATTTATCAGTTCTAAGATAGATGATTACAATAGCAGTGTTTATTATGAAAATCCTAACTACATTTTTGAATGTTATAAGGAAAATAAGATGTTATAAAGAATATGGTTGTAGGATGTTGGTATCAGATGAGGAGAAACCAACATGGAAGAAAAAATTGTAATAGTATTGAATGAAATGTCAGAGTATTTATCAATTACTCAGATGAAAAAACTGCAAGAGGTGATTATTAAAACATTTGTTGAAAATGAAGCGTCAAAAGTAAATATAAAGAATGAAGACTTTTTGAATATGTTTTTGGCAGCGAAGAGAATCGAAGGCTGTTCGGAAAGAACGATTAATTACTATAGGGTAACAGTACAACATTTATTGTCGTGTACTGAGAAAAATGTTCGAAAGATTTCAACTGAGGAAATGAGAGAGTATTTATCAAACTATCAGAAGCGTAATAATTGCTCTAATGTAACCATTGATAATGTTCGTAGAAATATTTCAAGTTTCTTTTCGTGGTTGGAAGAGGAAGATTATATCTTAAAAAGTCCTATGAAAAGAATACATAAAATTAAAACGAAAAAGATGGTAAAGAATACCATTTCGGATGAAGAAATAGAAAAACTACGTGACAACTGTAAGGAAAAAAGAGACTTGGCTATGATTGATTTATTGTATTCAACAGGAATCAGAGTGGGGGAACTGGTCAATCTTAATATAGATGATATAAATTTTGAAGGAAGAGAATGTGTTGTTTACGGAAAAGGAGACAAGGAGCGGAGAGTATATTTCGATGCAAAGACCAAGGTTCATTTAAAACAGTATCTTGAGAATAGATTTGATAATAATGAGGCTTTATTTGTGACTTTGGACGCACCATATGAAAGATTAAAAATCAGTGGTGTTGAGATAAGATTACGAAATATTGGAAGGACTTTAAACCTTGAAAGAATTCATCCACATAAGTTTCGAAGAACAATGGCGACAAGGGCAATTGATAAAGGAATGCCAATCGAGCAGGTGCAAAGGTTGTTAGGACATTCTCAAATAGATACTACTATGCAATATGCTATGGTGAATCAAAATAATGTTAAAACATCTCATCAAAAATATATAGCGTGATTGTAATATAAATTCGGATTTGTAGGGATGATGTAGATGAAGATTAAAGATATTTGCACTTCTGTGACAGATGGAAGTCATAATCCACCGCAAGGAATTGAGAAAAGCGAATATATGATGCTGAGCTCAAAAAATATTTTTGATGATGAAATAACATTTGATGAACCGCGTTTTCTCTCTCAAAAAGATTTTGAAAGAGAACACAAGCGAACTAAGATAGCAGTGGGCGATGTTTTGCTTACTATTGTTGGAACTGTTGGGCGAACAGCTGTTGTAGATGAAGATATGCCAGCATTTGCTTTACAGCGAAGCGTTGCTGTGCTTCATCCAAAGAATGATGTTTGTTTGCCTCGATTTTTAATGTATGCTTTGAGAGGAAAACGTACATATATTGAAAATAGAGCAAAGGGTGTAGCTCAAAAAGGAATATACCTCAAAGAAGTATCTGATATAGATATATATATTCCAGATATATCAAATCAAGAAATAATAATAAACAAATTGGATAAAGTTAATGCGATTATTAAACTTAGACAAGAAGAATTACTTGCATTAGATGACCTCATCAAAGCCCGATTTGTCGAGATGTTTGGAAATCCAGTTACTAATGAAAAAGGATGGACACAGAAGTTGCTGGGCGAGATTACTATTAAGATTGGTTCAGGAGCAACACCTAGAGGTGGTAAAAGTACATATCAAGAAAATGGTATTGCACTTATTCGAAGCATGAATGTACATAATGGTATGTTCGAATATAGAGAATTGGCACATATATCAGACGAGCAGGCAACAAAACTTGATAATGTAGTTATAGAAGAAAATGATGTATTATTAAATATTACAGGGGCGTCGGTGGCTCGCTCATGTGTAGTTCCAAGCGAAATTTTGCCAGCAAGAGTAAATCAGCATGTTTGTGTTATTAGATGTAAGGAATGTATTATTCCAGAATTTTTAAATAATCTTTTAATAGATGATAATTATCAAGAATTGCTTTGGAGTATTGCGAGAGCAGGAGCAACAAGAGAAGCTATAACAAAACAACAGGTTGAATGCTTACAGATAATTATGCCTCCTGTTGAACTCCAAAAGGAGTTCATGAAGTTCTGTAAACAAGTCGACAAATCAAAAGTTACAGTGCAGAAAGCATTTGAATAGAAACAGTGGTTATAGGATTGTTTATGTGACGATATCTCGTTTGAAAGGAGAAATAATGTTCGGAAAAATAATATATTACGACAAAAAGGCAGTGGCTGAATATAAATCAGTTATTAGTGGAAAACCAAATCTTGAAATTGAAGAGTATGATGTATCTAATGATAAGGGAATAATTGCTGATTTAAAATTAGTTAGTGCTGATGTAAAAGCATCTAAATCATATAAAGCAAAGGTGCAAGAATCTGATTTATATGATTGTGATTTGTTTGAAAAAATGTTAATAGGACGAGATGACTATTTTGATTTCACGATTTCGTCAGATTACGATATTACTACAGTTCCAAATCGCTCAATTATTAAAATGGATGGATATATAGAAATTCCAGAAGATTTTGACATGATGAAAGTGATTGATGCATTTAAACCTTTTATTTTGAATATGAATCAATTTCAAGATATGGAAGAGGCTAGCAGAATGGCACTGCAAACATTTTTAGGTTCTGCAAATGCAGCAAAGATTCCTCTTGTGTTTGAGGGAGGAGATACATTGTTTTGTTCGAAAATATTTCAAGAAAATATGACTATTTCTTATGAAGAATTATCAGAAATAGATGAGAATATAACAATTTTGGCAAGAGTTACTTCACAGTTTGTAAGTAGTACAAAACCTTATTATGATCCTCTTAAAGATTTTATGGCATTGAACAGAATGATGAGAAAGTCTATGGGGGATAGAGGAAAAGAATTTAGTCCAATTTATGTGGATGATCAGTATAGAATGGTTGAGGTGCTTGCAATTTATAGATAAGGAGAGAGTATAGATTTGGATGCAAAAGAAAAAGGAGCAATGGGTGAGACTGTAGTATATAGAGAAATTGTTTCGATGCTTGGTGAGTTAGATTTTAAATATAAGGTAATACAGAATGCAAGATTCCCATTTGAATCTGTGTATGGTGAGCGAGGGTATATAACAGCAGAGATAGACATCGTTGTATTTACACCTTATTTGATTTTTCTTTTTGAAGTGAAAAATGAAAAATACAAAAAGTTCGACTATAAGGAACCGCCATGGAATTTGATGGATGATGAGCCAGTTTCCAATCCTATTGAACAGAATCATACACATAAGGAAGTGTTTTGTTCTGAACTTAAAATTCCTAGAGAACAGGTTATTACGGTTGAAGTTTTGTTGGAAAACGGATGTGTTCCCAATATGCCGTCAGTATATCCGAATGACTATGTGTTTTCATTAGATGATATAAAGAATAAACTTGTTTATTTGTTGGCAACAACCAGCGACGGGATACAAAAGATGGAGGTAATCTATAAACAATTTATAGATATGTTGAAAAAACATAATATCTCTGAAGAAGAACATATAAATCTTCTAAAAAGAACAGAGAAAATAGAAACCAGAATAAGGAATGTTATTGGATATATAAATTTGCATCGGACAGATGTGGTACATTGTACGTGCTGTAATGTTGGAAAATTATATTTTAAAGATAAGAATTATCGTTCAACAAATGAAAGTGAGAGAGCAAGTAAACATTTTTTCCTAGGGTGTTCTAACTATGGTAATAAAAAAATAAAATGTGAAGTTGGATTAATATATGTTGATAAAAATAAAGATTCGTCGGTATTTAAAGAAATAAAACCAGATTCGATTGCACATCGTAATAATTGGGGGGATGAAAAAGTGACAAAGACAATATTAGATGAAATAGAGTCATTGAATTCTACTAATCAGAATTTATGTATTGAGCTAGAAAGTGTTAAAAAGGAGAATGAACAACTGAAAGAAGCCTTATCTGAAAGTAAAAGGAAAAATGATAATCAAGAAAAAAAGATTATGAATTGTTCAGCGGAAATAGAGCGAGTTAAGCGGTTAGAAGAGAAGCTTAGCTGCTTTAAAAAAATTTTTGGAAGAATATATTTCTTAAAGGATTAGTGATAATATGAGTATATCAGTAGATAATATTTCAGAAAAATATTTGATAATTTTAAAAAGATTACACCAGCGTTAGTTGCGCTTATAGTAACATTGTTTTTTTCTGTTATTTCAAAGGTTAAAAATATTGGAGAAGAAAATTAGAGAAAATTTAAAAAATAAGTTTAAAAAGCTAAGCCCTCGTCAAAAAATATTGTGTTTCAACTTTTACATAGTGAAGATAAGACAGTTGTATTGGATAAGAATTCAGGCGATACAATATATTTGATAAATAATTGCTTTTTATACATGCCAGAACAAGTATTTACTCTGGGGAGGAATAATGAAATAATATTAACATTTGTTCCACATCAATGGTTGCTGGAATTATATAATGATGAGCCGAAGTTGTTTAACAAAACAAGAATAGTATATGAATGGGAGGTTTCTATGACCAACTTTGATTTTTTGAAACAAGAACCAAAATTCAATAGTTTCTCAGATGTGGCAATAGCCGCAGAGAAAGTCCTTAAGATAGACGAAGAATCCAGTGTGATTAACTGCCGTCGTGCCATGGAATTTGCTATCAAGTGGATGTATTCCGTAGACAAATCACTTGAGATGCCTTATCAGGACAATCTTATGAGCCTTATGAGCACAGAAGATTTTCATGATCTTGTGGATGATACTTTATGGAAACGTCTGAATTTGATTCGAAAGATTGGTAATAGAGCTGCGCACAATGGTAGAAAGATTACAGAGGACGAGGCAATTCTTTGTTTGCAGAATTTGTTTATTTTTATGGATTATGTGTCATACTGCTATTCTGATTTTTATAAAGAGAGACAGTATGATGTAAATCTGTTGAATGAAACATATGAAAATCCGGAGGTGATTAAATCTTCGGATACTGATGTGGATTTGCAGGCGTTAATTGCTGAAAATAAGGCTCTTAAGGAAGCGTTGACAGCTAAGCGTACGGAGCAACAGAAGACTTATGTTCCAAAACCTCTTGATTTATCAGAGTATAAGACAAGAAAAATTTATATTGATTCTATGTTGCTGGATACTGACTGGATAGAAGGGCAAGACTGGATTAATGAAGTTGAACTTTCGGGAATGCCAAATAAATCAGAGGTGGGCTTCGCGGACTATGTGCTTTATGATGATAGTCATAAGCCTCTTGCTGTAGTTGAGGCGAAGCGAACATGTGTGGATGTGGCGAAAGGCAGGCAGCAGGCAAAGCTTTATGCTGACATATTAGAGAAAAAATATAAGAGAAGACCAGTGGTTTTTCTTACGAATGGTTTTGAGACGAGAATTATAGATAATCAGTATCCGGAGAGAAAGGTTGCGGCTATTTATTCAAAGAGAGATTTAGAAAAGCTCTTCAATCTTCAAAAAATGAAGACAAGTCTGAGACATATTTCAGTGGATAAGAATATTGCAGGACGCTATTATCAGGAAGCTGCAATTAAGGCTGCTTGTGATGCATTTGACAATCGCAATCGTAGGAAGGCACTTCTTGTAATGGCAACTGGTTCCGGTAAAACAAGAACTGTGATTGCATTATGTAAGGTACTTTTGGATGCGGGCTGGATTAGAAATATTTTGTTTCTTGCAGACCGTAATTCATTGGTTACACAGGCAAAAAGAAATTTTGTAAGTCTTTTGCCAGATTTATCCTGCTCAAATCTTGTTGAGGAGAAAGATAACTATACAGCGCATTGCATTTTTTCTACATATCAGACCATGATGAACTGTATTGATTCAGTCAGGGATGATAATGGTAAGTTATTTACTTGTGGACATTTTGATCTTGTAATCTGTGATGAAGCACATAGGTCTATTTACAACAAGTATAGGGATATTTTTAATTATTTTGATGCTCCGTTAGTAGGTCTTACAGCAACACCTAAGGATGAGATTGAAAAAAATACTTATGAAATATTTGATTTGGAAAATGGAGTGCCTACATATGGATATGAGCTGGCACAGGCTGTAAAAGATGGCTATCTTGTAGATTTTGTAACGGTTGAAAGCAAGACTAAATTCATTGAAGAAGGCATCGCTTATGATGAATTGTCGGATGAAGATAAGGCTGTTTATGAAGATACTTTTGAATTTGAAGATGGTAAACTGCCAGAGAGAATAGATTCGGCTGCTTTAAATACATGGGTATTTAATGAGGATACCATTAAACAGGTTCTTCATGTGCTGATGAGAGATGGACTTAAAGTGGATTATGGTCAGAAAATCGGTAAAACAATTATTTTTGCCAAAAATCATGATCATGCGGAGAAGATACTTGAAGTATTCAACAAGCAGTATCCTGAGCTTAGTAAAAATGGTCAGCCTTTTGCAAAAGTAATTGATAACTATATGACATATGCTCAGAGTGCAATAGATGAGTTCTCGGATGCTGACAAAATGCCACAAATTGCTATATCTGTAGATATGCTTGACACAGGTATTGATGTACCGGAAGTGTTGAACCTTGTATTTTTCAAAAAGGTAATGAGTAAGGCGAAGTTTTGGCAGATGATAGGACGTGGTACAAGACTGTGTCCTGGACTTATAGATGGAGGGGATAAGGACAAGTTTTACATCTTTGATTTTTGTGGAAACTTTGAATTTTTTCGTATGAATCAGGGAAGACCAACAGCAAATATGATTGCTTTACAGGGGGCGGTTTTTTCTCTTGAATTTGAAATTACATATAAACTTCAAAGCATTGAATATCAGATGGACAGACTTATTGCTTACAGGAACAAACTTGTTGACAAGATGACAGGCAAGGTGCAGGAGCTGAACCGTGAAAACTTTGCAGTAAGGCAGCATCTTAAGTATGTAGATACATATTCAGTGGAAAGTAATTATCAATCAATCACTTTTGAGGATACATTGATGGTTCGTGATGAGTTAGCACCGTTAATTCAGCCGGATGGAGATGAAGTAAGTGCGATTCGTTTTGATGCTTTGATGTATGGAATGGAATTGGCTTATCTTGCAGGAAAGGGATTTGGCAGACATAAAAGTGATCTTTTCAAAAAGGTAGAAGGTATTGCAAGTGTTGCAAATATTCCTGAAATTCAGGTACAGTCAGAACTTATTAATAAAATTCTTCATACTGATTATGTAGATAATGCTGGAATTGATGAGTTTGAGTATATCAGGGTTAGCCTCCGTAATCTTATGAAATATCTGCCTAAGGGAATTATAAAATATGATACAGACTTTACTGATGAAATATTATCGACAGAGTGGAATGAGTCAGAACTTGAAAATGATGAGTTAAAAAATTATAAGGCTAAAGTGGAATTTTATATTCGCCAGCATCAGGATAATATTGCAATTGCAAAACTTAAAACCAATCAGCCGTTGACGGAGGTGGATATAGAAAGTCTGGAGCAGATTCTTTGGAATGAACTAGGCTCAAAGGATGATTATGAAAAGGAATATGGACATAAACCATTGGGAGAGTTTGTGCGTGAGATTGTAGGACTTGATATGAATGCTGCAAAGGCAGCGTTTTCGGAGTTTTTAAATGATACAAATCTTGACAGCAGACAGATATATTTTGTGAATCAGATTGTCGAATACATTGTGCATAATGGCATTATGAAAGACTTGTCGGTGCTTAAGGAGTCTCCTTTTACTGATAGGGGAAGTGTAGTTGAAATATTTACAGATATGACACTGTGGATGAATATCAAGAAAGTTATTGACCAGATTAATGCTAATGCAGTGGCGTAATAAGTGCATAGAAACTATAAAAAATTAATGAGGAGATAAAAGAATATTATGACTGAAATTGCTCTGATAACAGGGAGGAGCGAATGATAGAATAGTTACAACAAAAAAGCATGAATGAAGAATATGAAAGAACTATAACAAAATAATATTAAAAAAGAACATGGTGCAAAAAGTAATGACCAAAGAGTGATAATTAAATCATATAGACAGGGGATAGCAACAGCAGGTTGCTTTTCAAAACCGTGAGAAGTATGACAGTATTTACAAAGTACAAGTGTCTAGTATTACACCTCATGGTCGAGTTATAATAAGGACAAGTTAGAAAACTCCAGTAAATACAAGGGGTTGCACTAATTTAGTCCTTATTTTTAACTCCCTGAAAAAGGGAAAAATAAGACAGCGCTGTCATTCCAGAATATGAATTATTACAGATCCAGACTGGAAATGGATTTGTGTAAGACAAGAGTAAAAACAACAGAATTATTGTAATTATAGGACTGAATTAGCTCGCACGGAATATAGATTCCGGTTGTCTAATTCAGTCCTCTTTTTGATTGACGACGATGAAAGGTGATGAAAAATGGCTAGAATTATTTCTATTGTAAACCAAAAAGGGGGAACTGGAAAGTCC
>OGQZ01000501.1_pt1 | contig 33534 bp, 21 predicted proteins | sample 1553321 | NCBI WGS metagenome assembly OGQZ01 (sample SAMEA2579958, study PRJEB22360) | human gut metagenome | reverse complement strand
AAGCGTCAGATGAGACAGCTTTGGATCGCTCGTATCAATGCAGCAGCAAGAATGAACGGCCTTAGCTACAGCAAATTCATGTACGGCTTAAAGCTCGCAGAAATCGACATCAACAGAAAGATGCTGGCTGAGATGGCTGTGAATGATGCAGAAGGCTTCAAGTCTTTAGCAGAAATTGCAAAATCTAAGATTGCATAATGGACATCCTATAGGGATATAAATAAAGAACATCGGAGTATTCCGGTGTTCTTTGTCGTATATTTAGTAAGGAGTGAAAGAATAGTATGTTAGAGAATTTAGAACCGAAAAGCGTCTTTTCGTTTTTTGAAGAAATAGATCAGATCCCGCGGGGATCGGGCAATACGCAGAAGATCAGCGATTATCTGGCAGAGTTCGCAAAGAAAAGAAATCTGTTTTATATACAGGATACGCTTGGCAATGTCATCATTAAAAAAGATGGGACAGCCGGTATGGAAGAAAAAGAACCGGTCATCATACAGGGGCATATGGATATGGTTGCTGTAAAAGAGCCGGATTGTGAGAAAGATATGGAAACGGAAGGATTGGATCTGGCTGTGCAGGGCGACTATGTCTACGCAAAAGGCACAAGCCTTGGTGCAGATGACGGTATTGCAGTTGCATATGCGCTGGCACTTTTAGACAGCAAAGATATTCCGCACCCGCCGCTTGAGGTCATCATCACGGTAGATGAAGAAACCGGTATGTTTGGTGCACAGGGGATCGATCTTTCCATGCTGCAGGGAAAGAAAATGCTGAACATCGATTCCGAAAAGGAAGATGAGCTGACCGTGGCATGCGCAGGTGGTCTGCGTGTATATGCAAACTGGCAGGTCGCTTATACAGAGATCGGCGATAAAGAGCAGTATGTTGTTACTGTATATGGTTTAAAGGGCGGTCACTCCGGTGTAGAGATCGGTCTTGGCAGGGCCAATGCCAATAAGGTGCTCTGCGAGCTTCTGTATCTGATGGAGCGTGAGCTGGATGTGCGTGTGATCACAATGGACGGCGGTACAAAGGATAATGTCATTCCACATGAAGCAAAAGCACAGATCGCCTGTGGAGCAAAGGAAGAAGAACTGAAAAAGCTGATCGGCGTTGTGGAAAATTCCTTCCGTGAGGAATGGGCAAAGAAAGAGTCCGGTTTACAGATCAGACTCGAAAAAGCAGAAAAGCAGTATGAAAAAGCGATCGACGCATCTGATTTCTTCCGTGTCATGTCCTTCTTTTTGGAAGCACCGAATGGTGTGCAGGCAATGAGTAGGGATCTGCCGGGACTGGTAGAGACTTCCCTGAATTTTGCAACGCTGCATATGGAGCCGGAAGAGGAGGTAAAAGCCGGTTTTTCTCTTCGTTCCAGCAGCAGTACGGCAAAGCAGGCGTTGAAAGAAAAACTCTGCAATATGATCGCTGAAAGTGAAGGCGAATATGAAGCAAACGGAGAGTACCCGTCCTGGGAATATAAAGAGAACTCAGAACTGCGCGAGCAGGTAGTCCGCACTTATAAGGAAGTACTGGGAAAAGAGCCAAAGGTATTATCCATTCATGCAGGACTGGAATGTGGCATCTTATCGCAGAAGATCGAAGGACTCGACTGTGTATCTTTCGGGCCGAATATCGACGATATCCATACGACAAAAGAAAAACTCAGCATTTCTTCCACCCAGCGGATCTGGGAGCTTTTGAAGAAACTGATGCAGATGGATGCATAGTTATTTTGAAAAACCTCCACATGATTCCGGCAGACGGGAAAACATGGATGGACAAAGTTGTATCAGCGATAAGAGGAAAGGAACACAACATGAAGAGCAACATTGTATTAATCGGAATGCCCGGTGTCGGGAAAAGCACGATCGGAGTTGTCCTTGCCAAAAATCTGGGCTGTCATTTTATGGATTCGGATATTGTGATCCAGCAGCAGACAGGAAAACTGTTGCATGAGATCATCACGGAAAAAGGACTTGACGGTTTTTTACAGACGGAGGATGAAGTGAATGCAGGCATAGACGCAGAGAAAACTGTCATCGCGACCGGAGGCAGTGCAGTGTTCGGTAAACATGCCATGCAGCATCTGGCAGAAAACGGAACGATCATCTACCTGTCCCTGCCATACGAACAGATCGAAGAACGTCTGGGAGATCTGCATAAGCGCGGCGTTGCGCTTAGGGAGAATCAGACCTTATATGACATCTATCAGGAAAGGATCCCTCTTTATGAAAAGTATGCGGATCTGATCATTGACTGTCAGCAGAAAAGTATCCGTCAGATCGTGGCAGAGATTGCAAGAAAGCTGGGAAACAAGGAATAAATTCAATATACGGAAGTCTCCCACCGCAGGAGAATCGATACAAGGTCAGAAAAATGAGCCGGCAAAAAGGCTGGCAGACGCTCCGGATGCCACTGAAATCCTATGATGGGAAGATCCTTGTGCAGGATTGTTTCGGGGATCCCATCCGGTGATTGCTGCAGGCAGATCAGACAGTCAGGCAGATCGGAAACAGCCTGATGATGTGCGCTGTTTACAACAGAAAATCTGGCAAGAAGTGTAAAAAGCATTTGCTTTTCCCGTTGGGAAGCAGATGCTTTTTCCTGTGATGGGAAATGCATGGCATATTCTTTGTTTGTCTGTATGGAAGGGAGCGGCAGAAGCTGGACGGAATGAATGGCGTCCCCCATTGTGTAAGGATAATAATGCATGTTATTTTCGGGCAGATCCTGCAGAAGTCTGCCACCGAAAAAGACATGGATGAGCTGCATGCCTTTGCAGATACCGATCACGGGCTTTTTGCGCACAAGGGCGAGCTGCAAAAGCTGAAACTGCATCAGATCCAGCATACCGTCGGACGGCTTTGCGCCTGCGGCTGTTTCTCCATAAAAGGCGGGATCAAAGTCGCCGCCGCCGGGCAGAAGGAGCAGATCAAACGAAAGGTTTTGCAGGCTGCTGTATGGAAAGGCTTCCCCTGCACGATAGGAAAGCATCTGTGCGTTCATACCGCTTTTCTGTACGAGCTCATAATATCGTCTGTGGACATCCATGGTTCCGGCGATCAGGATCAAAGGTTTCATAAAAAGCAGGCTCCTGCTTCCTTTTTTATACTATATGCAGTATACTGATAGATGTTCGGAGTCTCTGATATGCTGCCGGACATGAAGGAGAGGGTTATAGATGAAAAGGAACGGAAAAAGGAAAAATCAGATTTGGATGGCGGGGCTGCTTCTTTGTCTGGGGCTTGTATTTTTGCTTCCCCAAGAAGTAAAAGCAGAAGAAACAGATCCGGAAGCGGATACACAGATCGAATATACGGTAACGAAAGTACCGGGAAAGATCAATATGCTGGCAGGCGAGACAAGATATGTCAGCACATCGATCCCTTACACGGCTACTTTTGAAAGCAGTGATCCGAAAATCGCGGCGGTGGCAAACAGCGGACTTGTTGAGGCACGGAAAAAGGGCACCGTGAAGATCACGCAGACAGACGGAACGACCAAAAAGGTTTATACGGTAAAGGTAAATGATACGGTAGATCTGATCATTTTTGCCGGACAGAGCAATATGTGCGGTTCCGGCGGCAATTCCGGTGCTGCACCAAAGCCGGATACGGGAACAGCTTATGAATTTGATATCTCCACCAATACCAAAAAATGTATTACGATGAAGGAGCCGTTCGGAGAAGGTACAAACCGGATCAACGGGCTGGAAGACAGCGGTACATACAGCACAAAAGGGTCGCTCGTCAGTGCATTTTGTATCAATTATTACAAACAGACAAAGATACCGGTAGTCGGTGTTTCCGCAAGCTGGGGAGGCACCTCTACCAATACATGGCTGAACCGCGGACTGGTCAAAGAGACGCAGCGGCGTGTCAGGCTGGCAAAGAAATATATGAAAAAGAAGGGTATTAAGATCCGCCATACTTATATGGTATGGTATCAGGGAGAATCTGATGCTGCACAGGGGCTGGAAGGCTGGCAGTACAACAACCGTATGAAGAAGATCTATACCAAGATGAAAAAGGTTGGCGTGAAAAAAGTGTTTATGATCCGGATCGGGCAGAATCAGGCTGCGATCGGACAGACGGATGAGATCGTAAAGGCGCAGAAAAAGCTTTGTGATACCAATAAAAACTTTATCATGGTATCAAAGTCAGCCTATCAGTTTGGCTTAAATCCGGGCGCTTACCATTATGATGCGATCCACATCAACCAGACCGGTCTCAACAAGATCGGATATGAGGCCGGAAAGGCTGCGGGAAAATACGCAAAGAAGCATAAGTAAGCCGAGGCTTACAAAATATAAGTATCGATGAGCTCTGCAAGTCCATCATGTTCATGATCCAGTGCGGTAATAAAACCGGCACTGGATTTTACTGTTTCGGTAGCATTCTGCATTGCGGCGCCGAGCCCTGCGGCAAGGAGCATCGGGATATCATTTTCGGAATCACCGACAGCAATACTATCGCTGACAGGAACGGAAAGATAGTCGCACAGAAAACGCAGTGCATTGCCTTTACTTGCCTGTGCGGAGAAAATCTCCAGATACCCTGCGCCGGAAAACATTGTCTGTACGCCGTCTCCGAGTGCGGTCTGTATCTGCACACGGAACTGTTTCAGTGCGTCAGAACCGTCCAGACTCAGCGCCAGCATTTTAAAGGGAGGTCTGGACAATGCTTTTGTATAATCCGGTGCAAAGATTGCAGGAATCTTCACATGCTTCTGATAATGTAAAAGCTCCGGTGTTTCTTTTTCGCAGACGATCTCGTGATCGGTATAAGTCTGCAGATGGACATGGTACTGCTTTGCAAGTGCCTGTGCCCGCGGGATCAGCTCTATAGGCAGTCTGTCCTCCAGAACTGCTTTCTTTTCATTACAGTCATAGACCAGTGCACCGTTGTTAGCGATCACATAGGAGTATGGAAAATGAATGGAGAGACTTTCAAGGTAGGACTGCACCAAAAGGATGCCGTCGAGAGGGCGGCCGGAGCACAGGATCATGCCATGCCCTGCCTGTCCCATTTCCCGGAGCTTCCGGGCAAGAGTGGGAGAGATCGTTCCGTCCTTTCTGAGCAGTGTTCCGTCAATATCTGAAAATAGCAGCTTCGTCATTTGTAATTCCTTTCTGTCTGATATATAATGATGCAAGGGTCAAAAGTCATAGACCACGCTGTGCGGAGCACGTAACAATCCGTATAGCATCATTATAATTTAGCACAATACTAACATAGAAAAAATGACATTACAAGAAGGACAAGATCATGAAAAAACTATTCATCTATTTGCGTGAGTACAAAAAGGAATGCGTTTTTGCGCCGCTTTTTAAGATGCTGGAGGCATCCTTTGAACTGTTTGTACCGCTTGTCGTAGCGGCTATTATCGATACCGGTATTGCACATGCAGATAAGGGCTATGTCATCCGTATGTGCCTGCTTCTGTTTTTGCTTGCCCTCATCGGACTGACCTGTGCGGTAACAGCGCAGTATTTCAGTGCTAAGGCAGCGGTCGGCTTTGCAACAAAGCTCAGACATGCCCTGTTTTCCCATCTGCAGGGCCTTTCCTTTTCAGAGGTAGATACGATCGGAACTTCCACGATGATCACCCGTATGACGAGTGATATCAACCTGCTGCAGAATGGTGTCAATATGGCACTCAGACTGTTCCTGCGTTCTCCATTCGTTGTATTCGGTGCCATGATCATGGCATTTACGATCGATTTTAAAGCAGCACTCAGCTTTGTCGGTGCGATCATTCTGTTATCGATCGTTGTCTTTGGCATCATGTATCTGAATATCCCGATGATGAAATCCGTACAGGCAAAACTGGACGATGTTCTTCTGACCGCCAGAGAAAACCTGACAGGTATCCGTGTGATCCGCGCCTTCTGTAAGGAGGACGAAGAGCTGGCACGTTTCAGACAGAAAAACGAAGAACTGACCAGAATGCAGAAAAAGTCCGGTTCTATCTCAGGACTGACCAACCCGCTGACCTATGTCATCATCAACTTTGCAATCATCGTGCTCATCTGGACAGGTGCACTGCAGGTACAGAAGGGTATTCTGACACAGGGTCAGGTGGTAGCACTGTATAACTATATGTCACAGATCCTTGTCGAGCTGATCAAGCTCGCAAATCTGATCGTGACGATCAATAAAGCACTGGCAAGTGCAAACAGAATTTCAGATGTATTTGATATCCATTCTTCCATGGAATGGCAGGAAAAAGAAACGGAAGCAGAAGTGACAGATCCGGAAAATGCGGTTGTGTTCGATCATGTGTCACTGGCTTATCATGCAGACAGTGAGGCTGCTATTTCAGATGTTTCCTTTACGGCGAAAAAGGGAGAGATCATCGGTATTATCGGCGGAACAGGTTCCGGTAAGAGTTCGCTTGTCAATCTGATTCCGCGTTATTATGATGCAACACAGGGAAAGATCCTGATCGATGGCAAGAATGTAAAGAATTATACGAAAAAAGAACTGCAGAGACAGGTTGCCATGGTGCTGCAGAAGGCAGTATTGTTCCAGGGCTCAATCGCAGAGAACCTGAAATGGGGAAAACGTGATGCAACGGAAGCAGAGATGCAGGAGGCGGCTGAGATCGCGCAGGCTGCGGATGTTGTGCGTGTCAAAGGCGGACTGAACGGGCAGATCTCCCAGGCAGGTAAGAACTTATCCGGCGGACAAAGACAGAGACTGACGATCGCCCGTGCGATCATGAAGCATGCGCCGATCCTCATTCTGGACGACAGTGCTTCCGCGCTGGATATGGCAACGGATGCCAACCTCCGAAAAGCGATCCGCCGGATGCCCGATCATCCGACTGTGTTTATTGTGTCGCAGCGTACCAATGCCATTATGGATGCAGACCAGATTCTTGTGCTTGACGATGGTAAGCTGGTCGGAAAAGGAAAGCATGACGAACTGTTAAAGACATGTGAGATCTACCGTGAGATCTTTGAATCCCAGTATAAGAAAGGAGTGGAGTAAAATGAAACAGAAAGATGTTCTGAAAAAAGTCTGGAAATATCTGGAACATTACAGAATGCTGATCCTGTTATCCTTCCTCTTTTCCATTGCGGTTGTTGTGCTGACCCTATATGTACCGATCCTGGTCGGCCGTGCCATTGACCAGATTGTAGAGACCGGTGTGCATTTCGGACCGATCAAGGGCTATCTGTTTGCGATCGGTGTACTTGTTCTGATCACGGCTGTTCTGCAGTGGATCATGAACCAGATCAATAATAAAGTAACCTATCATGTAGTACGGGATATCCGGAAGGAAGCCTTTGACAAGCTGCAGAATCTGCCGTTGAAATATATAGATTCGCATTCTTACGGTGAGATCGTCAGTCGTATGATCACTGATGTGGATCAGTTCGCGGATGGCCTTCTGATGGGCTTTACACAGCTCTTTACCGGTATTGTGACCATTCTGGGAACACTGATCATCATGCTGACACTCAATGTCGGCATTACCTGTGTGGTTGTTGTGGTAACACCGCTTTCTCTGTTTGTTGCCAACTTTATTGCAACACACACATATACGATGTTCCGTGAGCAGTCGATAACCAGAGGAGAGCAGACAGCACTGATCGATGAAATGATCGGAAATGCCAAGGTCGTAAAGGCATTCGGACAGGAAGAGGAAGCAATCGCCCGCTTTGACGAGATCAATGACAGATTGCAGAAATGTTCGCTGAAAGCAATCTTTTATTCTTCCCTGACAAACCCAAGTACCCGTTTTATCAACGCTCTTGTATATGCAGGTGTCGGACTGACAGGTGCATTTGCCGTTATCGGCGGCAAGATGACAGTCGGGCTTTTGTCCAGCTTTTTAAGCTATTCCAATCAGTATACAAAGCCGTTTAACGATGTATCCGCGGTCATTACGGAGCTGCAGAATGCCATTGCCTGTGCGGGCAGGATTTTTGAACTGATCGAGGAGAAGTCCCAGATCCCGGATGCGGAAGATGCAGCTGTGCTGTCAGATGCAAAGGGCAATGTAACGGCAGAACATGTATATTTCTCCTACACACCGGAGCAGCAGCTGATTCAGGATTTCAACCTTCAGGTACAGCCGGGACAAAATATTGCGATCGTAGGGCCCACAGGTTGTGGTAAGACAACGATCATCAACCTGCTGATGCGTTTTTATGATGTAAACAGCGGTAAGATCTGCGTCGATCAGACAGATATCCGTGATATGACAAGAAAGAGCCTGCGTTCTTCCTATGGTATGGTATTGCAGGAAACATGGCTGAAATCCGGTACGATCCGTGACAATATCAAAATGGGTAAGCCGGAGGCAACTGATGAGGAAATGATAGAAGCGGCAAAGGCAGCCTATGCTGATCCGTTTATCCGCCGTATGCCAAAGGGGTATGATACGGTGATCGGAGAAGACGGCGGTATGCTTTCACAGGGACAGAAGCAGCTTTTGTGTATTTCCCGTATCATGCTGGCACTTCCGCCTATGCTGATCCTGGATGAAGCAACCTCTTCCATCGACACGAGAACAGAGCTGAAGATCCAGAGTGCCTTTACACGTCTGATGGAAGGCAGAACAAGCTTTATCGTGGCGCACAGACTGTCTACGATCAAAGATGCGGATCTGATCCTTGTGATGAAAGACGGAAATATCATTGAACAGGGTAACCATGAACAGCTTCTGGCAAAGAAGGGCTTTTATGCACAACTGTATACAAGCTAAAATATCGTCCGTAAATAACCGGACAAGTATCCGCAACGGTTACTTAAGATACGATATACTTGTACCGTTGTGAAGAAAAGGGAGTCTGCATGAAAGAAAAAATAACAGACATTTTTATGAAATGTATCATAGCTCTGGCAGGTCTGATCCTGCTGGGGCTTAGTTTGTATGCGCTCCGTTATTCCTATCTTTTCCCGGTGGAATATCTGGAGATCGCAACCCCGCAGAAGGATTCTGTCTGGAAAACGGTGGTGGGAGCAGCAGCTTTGTTTTTTCTGCTGTTACTTGTCTCTTATGGAATCAGACAGGTTAATTATCGGAAACAGAAGCTGCTGCAGGCACTGCTTGCCCTTATGTTTGTGCTGGCAGCCTTTCTCTTTATACAGGACGGAACTGTCTATCAGGCGGGAAGCGATCCATGGTATATTTGTGACAGCGCGGCAAAGTTCATAGAAGGAGATTACAGTCCGCTGCAGGCAGGCGGTTATCTGGATCAGTATCCTTATCAGCTCGGACTGACCTTGTATACGGAGCTTGTTTTTCGTCTGACCGGTGTATGGAACGTAAAGGCACTTGTTTTTGCCAATCTGCTTGCTATGACGGCGGGACTTGCCTTCGGACAACTTTTTCTGAAAAAACTGCATGCTATCCGGCAGAGCAGCAGCTTTTCTGTCTGCTATCTGTTGTATCTGCCGATCTATCTGTATTTGCCCTTTTTATACGGAGAAGCTCTGGCAATCTGCTTTACCTTTGCCTTTTTATGGCAGCTTGCAGCCTTTCTGGATGACCGGAAAAAGCTTCGTATGCTGTGGCTGGCGGTTTTTGCCTGCCTGATGGTCATATGCCGGGCAAATGCCATGATCGTACTGATCGCAGCGGCAATTGTTTTGCTGCTGATGATGATCAGAAAATGGGATAAATGGTTGCTTGCAGCTATCCTTGTGACCTTTGCAGTTGTATTTGCCGGCAGAGGGCTTGTGACATGGCAGTATGAGCTGCGGGCGGGAGAAAAGGTTTCGGATGGGATTCCGGTATCTGCCTGGATCGCTATGGGCATGATGGAGGATATCCGGGGAAATGGCTGGTATAACGGTTACGGACCGGAGCTGTATGCAGAGTGCGGCTATGATGCGGAAGCAGTAGATCGGGAAGCTAAGGCTTACATGGCAGAACGGATCCGGGAATTTGGAAAAGATCCAAAAGCCTGCCTTACCTTTTATAAAGGGAAAGCACTCAGCCAGTGGAACGAGCCGACGGCAGAATCTCTTCTGGTACTCCGGGCAAGTGTCGATACCGAGCAGATATCCAATGGAAAATACCAGTTAATGTTTGGTAACCGGTATCAGCCCTATCTGTCATATATGAACAGCTATCAGTTTTTACTGTATCTGCTTGCCTTTTTGGGGTGTATCAGACTCCTGACAGGAAAAGCCGGAAAGAAAGGAATGTTAGAACAGTATCTGTTCTGTGTGCTGGCACTGCTCCTGATCGGCGGCTTTTTGTTCCAGCTTCTGTGGGAAGCAAAATCGCGCTATATCTATTATTACATGGTGCTTCTTTTGCCGCTGGCGACGCTTGGGATTTCCTTTGTCATGGAGCAGCAGGCAGTCTGGAGAGATAAACTAAAACATAAATAATATCACTTCTGTGGAGCAATAAATTACAAATTTGTAATAGAAAAAAAGTTGCTATTTCTTTATGAACTGGTAATATAAGGAATATACAGACAGATTGAACAGGAAGTGATAAATATGCTGCATATAGCCATATGTGATGATGAACAGATCATCATGGAGCAACTGAAAAAGCTTTTAGAAGCGCACAGACCGGATTGTATTGTGACAATGTATCTCAGAGGAGAGGGACTGTTAGATACATTTAACCAATATGATCTGGTCTTTTTAGATATTGAGATGCCGCCGGCAAGCGGAATGGAGTTGGCAGCAAAATTAAAGGAGCTGCAATATGACGGAGAAGTGATATTTCTAACCAGCTATACCGATTATATGCAGGATGCCTTTAAAGTCAGGGCATTCCGGTATTTACAAAAGCCGGTCCGGGAAGATCAGCTTGAAGAAGCACTTTGTGCGGCAGAGGAGGAGCTTCAGCAGCAGTATCTGGTGCTGACCGGAGAAAAGGTATTTCGGATCAGGATCCGGGATATTCTGTATCTGGAGGCCGTACATAATGAAACTTATATCGTGACAAAGACAGGAGAGCTGGTAGTCAGATCGTCCATGCGGGAGATTTATGAAACGCTCGATCCGGCTGAATTTACCCAGACGCATAAATCCTATGTGGTAGCACTGCGTGCGATCCGCTATGTAGGCAATCAGGAGGTTGTGCTGCAGGAACTGCAGCCACGCATTCCCTTATCCCGCCGAAGACAGCAGGAGGTAAGGAAAGCGTATATGGAATATATTAAAAAACACGCAATCTATTTATAGAAAGAGGAAAAAGGGATGATCATTTTAAATGTATTGCTGTTTACGGTAGAGTTCCTGAAGACATATATAGCATCAGCCGGAATTTTTAAAATAAAGCAGAAGAGAAAGGTATTTTTCTTTTATCTGGCGGCTGTGCTGCTGCTTACGACACTGACTGTTTTTCGGGAAAATATGAATCGGTCTGTGCTCTTTGTCATTTTGACGGTCTTCACATTATGCCTGAATGCGGCAGAATATAGAAAGATCTGGATGATTCCGGTCATTTATATTGTTGTGAGTATGTTGGACATTTTAAATTCACTGGTATTTATCCGCTGTCTGGGCCTCACAATGGAGCAGATACAAGGAAATATTCTCTTGTATACTGTAATAAACAGTGTAACGCTGATCGGTTTGTTAGTCATATATGGCGTGCTGCGAAAGAAAAATCGGGAGGAGATACATTTGCCGACGCCTGCATATGCATCACTATATATACTGGGTGGTGGGGCATCTCTCATTTATCTGACCTGTGCACAACTGTCAATGATGAATGAATATAAGGCAATTTACCATAACCTCTGGCTGGGAGGACTTATCTGCAGCGGCATTATTTTTCTGATCATTGGCGGACTGCTGTTTCATAAAACGGGCGAAAATGAATATTTGAAGCGCGAACAGGATATGAACAGAAAAATACTGGACGCGCAGGCAAATTATTATACATTGCTTCTGGAAAAGAATAAGGAAATACGGGCGTTCCGCCATGATATCAAAAATCATCTGTATTGTATGACAATATTGGGAAAACAGGGACAATATGGGGAACTGCAGGAATATCTTGAAAAAATAAGTCATTCTCTGGAGCGTACAGGATTTGATATCAATACAGGAAATGAAATGGTGTCGGCAATTTTAAATGATCTGTCATGCAAGTATAAAGAGGTACATTGTGAATGGCATGGAAAATTACAGAGTCCATTTACTCTGTCAAATTATGATATCTGTACAATATTTTACAACCTGCTTTGCAATGCTTTTGAAGCGGCGGAGAAAACGAAGCAGAAAGAGATAACGGTACAGGTGAAATATTTGAATGATGCATTATATGTTGTTATTCAAAATTACTTTGAACAAAACCCGGTAAAAGAAAAAGGTGTCTTTATTTCTTCAAAGACAGAAGGAGATCATGGATTTGGTATTGAAAATGCCAAAATGAGTATAGAGCAGAACGGTGGTGTTTATGAAGCAAGAGTGGAAGGAAACCGGTTCATCACAGAGATCATCATACCGGAAATGAACTGTGAAACGACTGTTTTGGGCTGAACGGTAGCGATTTTGGGCTGAACGGCATCGCAATCAAAAAACGAACAAGATAAAATAAAAGCAGGTTAAGCATTGTGCTGGCCTGCTTATTTTATGTAAAGGGGGTTGGACATATGTTATTGGATTGCTCGATTCTTTGGTGGCTTTTTAAACTGATCGGTTAATGCAAGTCAAGAATACAAAAGACGAAAATAAGCAAACAGATCGCCGAACCCCAGACTCGATAATTATCCCATATCGTATCGATGGTGTAATACATCATATCTATCCCAGATGCGGTTCGGCGATCCAGGGGGAGAAAAATGAAGAACAGGATAATGTACACGTGTAATGCAGCAATAGAAAAACAAACAGTTTTGCCATTGCTGTTGTTTTTATATAGAAAATCAAAATAGCAGGGGGACAGTATGAGACAGGAATACAAAAGAAAAATGAGAAAACAAATGGGAAGAAGATATCTGGCGATTTTATGCATCATAGCCATTTTCTGTACCAGTTTACCGATTACGACTACCCAGACACAGGCACGGGCTTACACGGACTGGGAGGTATATGAAACAGATACAGGAGATGCTATTGCTGCGGCATATGGCAATCATACATTTGTTTTATTGAATGATGTAGGAATTTTTTATACTTCGGAAGATGCATTAACATGGACTCAGACCGGAATATTGCCGGGAGTTGATGGAACAAAGAAATATACATATGAAAAGCTGCAAATGAAGTATTTAAATGACAGATTTTTTGTATATGGCGTAAATGACATCTTTTTATGGAGTATGGATGGAAAAGAATGGGAAAGCATTAGTATTGGTAATGGATTAGTTACGGCCATGACTTATGGGGAGGGGGCATGGTATGTGGCAACAGATGGAGCTGATCGGAATCGTTATCAGGATGAAGGTGATACATTTTCTCTATGGAGTAGTCAGGATGGAGAAAGTTTCACAAAGCTGGGGACTGAGTCAGATATAAAGGCGTGTAACAGTCTGTGCTTTGCACAGAATAAACTTATTGTCACCGATCCGGTATCGGATACCATTAATACACTACAGCCGGATGGAACACTGCTGGCAAAAATAGACGCACATAATGTATGTTATGAACATTATTATGCAGAGAGCAGATATAAAAGCGGTATGTTCCTATGTTTTTTTGAGGGATATATCTGGTATTCAACAGATGCAATCACATGGAATTGTTATAAAATGCTGTATCAATTTTTAAGGAATAGCATGGGTGAGTGGGCTGAAATACGAGATAACTACTATATGCTTAATAAGACAAGCGGAGAGTTGTATGAGATTACACCATGCTACGATCAGCCACCTGTATTTACTTATATTAATTGCAGGATGAGTTATGGTTATGATATACAAAAACTGGTTGTATGTGATGATGTATTATGGGGATTTGGAAACAATATTGCTGCCAGAATGCCCATGAAATTTGATGCAGAGACAATAGAGTGGGATGACGCAGAAAAAACGCCAACCATCAGCGATGGCAGTGTTAGTGATGGATCGATCAGTGAGAATGTGCCCGCACTCATTTATGAGGAAGATTATGTCAGACTGACAAAGGATATCACATTTTCGGAGGATTATACGTTAAGAGGAAAGAAGTTATATCTGGATGGACATATTTTGACGATTCAGGGGGATTTTACCTGCGGTGATACTGTGATCGATACAGGACAGGGAAAATTGTATGTGGCAGGTAATATGATTGTTGACAGTCAGACCAAGATAAGCGGCAAACTCGAGGTGGATGGGTATCTCAGTATTCAAGGTGGCAGTCTGGATTGTGAAATCTGTGATATCGTGGTTCATGGTGATTTGAGAGTATATTATTATCGCTATAATTACGGACTGCAGATGCGTCATGAGGAAGATCATGTCTCTGTATCGGGGTACCTGGGCTATAATACTGATTATTATGGATTGCTAACAGCCGGTACAATAGATGCATATGGAACAGTCAGGTTATCTGCTGGCTTCAAATCAAGGGAAAGCCACATTTTGAGAGTCTGGGGAGATCTCTCGCAGTCCGTAATAATAAATGATTCTAATTGCGAAGTCGCTAATTATGAGGATATGCGGGTTGATATAACTCCACCTGAGCCTGTAGACAGTCTTTTAATGAAGAGTGCAACAGGGAAAGCCGTTTATCTGACATGGAAGGAACCGAAGGATAACGGGAAGATTGCGTCCTATAAGGTATATCGAAATGGAGCATGTATAAAAGAAGTAACAGAAACTGAAGTGCGGATTGAAGAAAAGTATGCCAATGAAGAAGCGACTTATTATATTACGGCGATAGATGAGGCCGGATGGGAATCTGCAAAGGGAAAAGAAATTACGGCAAAGGCAGAGCCTTTGGCATTTTATAAGGTATTACCGGAAAATGGGTCTGCTGTTGGAAAAACGGTTACCATTACACCATATATGAATTGGGTTCCGGGCTTCAATGATAATCAGTTTAGAATATATTATCATGATCCGGTAGCTGATACAGAAACAGAAGTAGTAAAGGAAAGCCTGACAAAATGGAAAGACAATTGGTTTGAGGGGAAATACCGATATACGAAAGAGTATCCAATAGATCTGTCTAAATTTAAACAGGAGCAGGACATCACGGTATATGCAGAATTGACAGATATAGATGGAGGTGTGACAGCGGAATCAATTACATTGCATTTAGACCGGACGCCGCCTGAACAGCCTGCTGTGACAGTGGTGGAGAATGAAGAAAACATTTATCTGGAATGGGATAAGATAGCTGATGCAAAATACTATGGTATCTATAGGAGAGAAGAAAACACAGAGATATATAAGAAACTTGCAGAGCGCTGGTGGAACAATTATTATGATTCAACCGTACAGGACGGAAAAACCTATATTTATGCAGTGACCGCAATAGATGCCTTTGAAAATGAAAGTGATAAGACGGAGATACCGGCTGTTTATAAGCATCCGGATACACAAGCCCCTGTTCTAAAGTCTTTTAGAGTAATAGGAGAAGAAAAAAATAGGGAAATTACAACTGTTCGGCTGTATGCGACAGATAACAGAAATGTGAATAGATTTGTTATCACTGGAAAACGGGAGAATGATACAGAAAATACGATTTATGAGGTGGTATCGGGGGTAAATGGGTACAGCAAAGATGTAACCATAGATACGCGGAAATATGAAGACGGTGATTACCTATTGACCGCATATGCGGAAGATCGTGCAGGGAATAAAAGTGATGAAAAGACTGCAAAGCTGATCATAGACAATACACCACCGGCTGTACCTGCGGGAATACATGCAGAGGTTACCTGTACAACGGTCAGACTAAGCTGGGATCAGACAACGGAGCCCGATTTAAAATATTATATTGTAGAGAGTAAAAATGAAGGAGAAGCTTACTGGAGAATGTTATCCGGGCATAACATAGTAAGCAGCCGGTTAATAACAGGTTTAAAACCGGAACAGACGATATCTTACAGAATATATGCAGTAGATGATGTGGATAATCAGAGTGCGTATTCTGACGAGATCAAAGTAACAACACCGCCGGATCTGGAAGCACCGTCAAAGACAACCATAGCGGTCAAAAGCAGCAGTGGCAGTGCAGTGACAGTTAGCTGGAAGGCAGCAACCGACAATGTGGGAGTTAAAGCATATCGTATTTATAAAAACGGAGAACTGCTGACAGAAATCTCTGATAAATTAAACTACCGGGATGAAGAAGTAGAGCCGGATCAGAGCTATCAATATGAGGTTGCGGCAGTGGACGAGGCAGGGAACGAAGCGGAAAAAAGCAACAAGTTATCCTGTCTGGTAACCCTGCCCGTCATTTTAAATATAACACCGGAGAATGGAGCTCGGATCGGTAAACAGAAATCCGAAATCGATGTAACACTTCTCAATTATGCGGAAGCAGGAAAGAAGACGATTACCTGCAGCTATTACAAACCGGACACAGATAGCTGGGAACTGATCGGGACAACCTCGGTGTCTCCGTTTATTGCCAATACAACTTCTCGGATTTATTGGGATACCTCTGCCTTTTTGGAGGATGCAGATATCCGTGTCCGTGTGGTTGTGCTTGATGAAGACAGGAATGCAGCACAGCAGGAGCTTACACTGCATCTTGACAGAACACCGCCGGCATTACCGGAGCTGACGGGAAGTGAGAAGGATGCAAAGATCACACTGACATGGAACCGGAGCGCAGATGAGGACTGTGCTGTATATCAGGTTTACAGAAAGGCGGTCAGTGGAAATGATATGGAAGAAGCTTATCGAAAAATCTGCTCTGTCAAAAACAATGGAAAGGACAGCTATCAATTTACGGATACCGCTGTACTTCAACAGAGTACATATGTTTACTATATACAGGTGCAGGATATATTTGGAAATGCCGCTCAGACAGAGCCCATAGAAATATATGTTGCAACAGATCTGACACCACCGACGCCCCCGACGGATGTGTGGGTGCATACAAGAACCGGTTCTTCGGTTACGCTTGGATACAGTGGAGCAAAGGATAACGTGGGTGTTGCAGGCTATTTTGTATACAGGGATGGAAAGAAGATCGCAGAGACAGCTAAGCCGCAATACACAGATTATGGAAAGGATCTGGAAAATGGACTGCAGGAATATGTTTTATACCGTTATACCATAAAAGCATTTGATCTGGCAGGAAACGAATCAGAAGAAAGTCAGATACGGGAAGCTTTTGTGAAGATGCCGTATATTACAGAGCTTAAACCTGCAGATCAGACTTCTATTGCAGCAAAGGAAACAACACTGCAGGTAATTTTTGAAAATACAGGTAACAGCTCTGGAAATTATGCTGACTTTTACTGGACAGAAGAAGGAAAGAAAAACTGGCAGAAAATAAATAAAGAGCCGGTTTGGCAGAGCCGCTATGGGGGAAATTATCTGCAGGCAGCTATGAACTGGGAATTGCCGGAATTTGCCGGAACAGGGAATAAAGAGATTAGGATCAAAGCAGTGCTGACGGACAGAGATGGCAATCAGGCGGAAGAGGAGGTTATCTGTACGATTGACCGGACAATACCGGATCCACCAAAACAAGTAGAGGCGCAGTTAAAAGAAGATGTGATCCTTCTGACCTGGGATTTTTCTGACAGTGCGGATATCGCCGGCTATATTGTTTACAGGAGTACAGACGCAGGCAATTATGATGCATTGGAAACGATAGAGGATCCTATGTGCCGGGCATATATGGACAGAACCGTATCAGCCGGTCACAGTTACCGGTACAGAATGTCTGCAGTAGATGTATATGGACGGAAAAGCAAGCCCAGTGATTGTACGCAGGCATTGCAGGTAACAGAGGATACAATTGCGCCGAAGCTGACGGCTCTGTCACCGGATCCTGGAAGAGTAAATGGTAAACTGCAGATCAGTGCGGAAGGGTATGATAACCGAAAGATAGACAGCTTTGTTTTCTACATTAGAGAAGACAGTGAGAATCCATGGACAGAACTGGCAAAAGTGCAGGCGGAGAACAATAAAGCAACCTGTGTGTTGGACACAACGGGCTATGAAGACGGACAATATTTTGTAAAGGCGGAAGCACGGGACTGTGCGGGAAATGTAAGCCAGAATCTGTTCCAAAGACGGTATGAAATTGATAATACAGGTATCGCCAAAATCAAGATGGCTAAATGTGATACATTGGCATCTGTGATACGCTTGCGCTGGGAAGATGTGACGGAAACGGATTTTGCATATTTCCTGGTAGAAAGAAAGACAGAAAAGGATGGCAGCATATTCTGGGAGAAGGTGGCGGAAATAACAGACAGTCTTGGATATGACTGTAAAAATCTGCAGCCACAGACAGCCTATACTTTCCGTGTGGCTGGATATGATGATCTTGGAAACAGAGGGGAAGAATCGGATGAGATCACACTGACTACAGTGCAGGATACGGTCAGTCCAGTTATAAAGAGGATCGGCCCCGTAAAAGGGTCTTATGGCAAACAGATTCGGTTGGAAATACAGGCAGAAGATAATGCCACACTTGACAAGGCAGTATTTTCTTATACGACAGATGGACAAGAGTATACTGTGCTGGCAGAAGTCAGGGCAGACGAGATGGAAAGCAGGAAGTGCTTCAGCTATTTATGGGATACGGAAAAAATGCCGGAAGGAGAGATTGGCGTTCGATTTGAGGTATATGATGCAGCAGGCAATCATAATGCCCTGACAGAGGAAGAAAAGCAGGTGGAGATCGTATATACGATCGATCATACACCGCCGCAGCAGGTAAAAAAAGTACGGGTTACGGATACGGACGGCTGTATCGGACTGACATGGGAAGAATCAGGAGAAACAGACATTCAGGCGTACAGAGTTTATAAAAAGAATGGCAGTTCCTGGAGCAGAATAAGAGAAGCTGCGGTTCTGAATGCCTATGATACGGATGTAAAACCGGGAAACAGCTATACCTACAAGGTGTCTGCGGTCGATCAGGCAGGAAATGAAGGCGTATGTTCGGAAGAGATCACTGCTGTGGCTGAGCAGGACAAAGAGCAGCCCGTTGTATACGGGATCGGTCCTGCTGATACAGAAATACTTGGCATAGATCCTGTTATCACAGTATTGGCAGCGGATAATGCCGGATTGTCACAGATACAGCTTTCCTACAGAGAAGCGGACAGCGGAAAAGACTGGATCGTATTTGCCGAGCTTCCTGCGTCCGGAAGACAGCAGTATAAAACTGCAGCCATGCAGACAGAAGAATTATCAGAAAATATCAGATATGAGATCAAAGCGACCGCGATAGATGAAGCAGGAAATTACAGTGAGGCATTTACGAAAAACTATACCTTTGATCTGACCCCGCCTCAGAAACCGGAACTTACAACAAAACCAGGAAGCTTCCGGATAGATCTGCAGTATGGAACAGCGGATACGGGCACAGAACTGTATGAGATTTACAGAAAAGAATATGGCGAAAAAGAATTTACCTGTGTAAAGAGCACAACGGAAGGCAGTTATGAGGATACGACCGCAAAACCGGGAAAGGTTTATTATTACAAAGTCAGAAGCTATGACGAAAACGGAAATTACAGTGAAAGCAGTACAGAATATAACCATGCCAGCAGTGTTGATACCATTGCGCCGGTAGCTGTTTTGCCGCAGAACATGACAGGACTGACCGGAGTTGCATCACATCTGGATGGAACGGGTTCAACGGATAATGTCAGGATCAAATCCTATACGTGGGATTTTGGAGATGAAAGCGCAAAACAGACAGGAAGCAAGCCTGTTCACACTTATAAAAAAGCCGGAACCTATACAGTAACGCTGACAGTTGCGGATCAGGCAGGAAATAAAAACAGTACCTATGGCACAATAGAAGTAAAGGACGCGGAGCAGAACGGAAAGCTGCAGTTGTCAGTGATGGGATCTGATGGAAGTCCTCTTGCCAGCGCAGATCTGTATATCAGTGCGGATGAATCAGGACAGGAAGCATTTCGTACAAAAACCGATCAAAATGGTGCAGCGGAGCTTATACTTGAGCCTGGAACCTATGAAATGGCTGCGTTTACGGAAGGTTATCTGCCAAAACAGGAGCAGATCACGATCAGTAAGGGTGAAATTCTGCAGAAAAAGCTGTATCTTTCTTCCGGTGAGGTGGTAGAAGGAAACCTGACCTTCCATCGGATGACGCTTGAGGAAATTCTGGAGGCAGGTGTGGATCTGTCTGATCCGGAAAATCTGCATACCTATACATTTAATGTGACACTGGCTTATGCAGAACGACCTATACCTGTTGTGTTTAATGGTATGTCAGCAGGCACATTAAAAAAGGGAAGTAGTACAGGTGGCGGCTTCCGCACATATACAGCAGAGGGCAACGGGGGAAGTATTCAGGTTATCTGTAAAGAACCTGAAGCAGAAAATGAAGAGCCACAGCCGCAGGCACTGATCTATGTAAATACACAACAGACCGTTTCCTGGTTAAAGGATATGTATAATGTACAGCTCGCGGTTATCAATCAGGCGGACAGTGGATTCACATTATCCCAGTCCTCCGCAACCCTTTCTCTGCCGGGGGGACTCTCACTTGCAGCAACAAAATCCGGGCAGACAATGACAAAGGAGTTTGGAGACATAGAGGGACAGGAGTGTGCACGGGCAAGCTGGATCGTAAAAGGCGATAAAAGCGGCAGCTATGAGATCCGGGCAGATTTCAGCGCTAATATGGAGCCGTTCCATGTACCGATCCATCGGGAATTTGTTGCAAAACAGGATGTAACTGTCAGTGCGGGAGAAGGACTGTATATGATCGTACAGCCGGACAGTGCTGTTTTTTATGACGAAGAATCCTATATTTATTTTTCATTGCAGAACAGATCTGACCATGATTTTTATAATGTAAAGACAACATTTGGATCTACGAAAGAAGGAGCACAGCAATATGTCATTTCGGAAGGAACAGAGAGTACTGCTGTTCCGCTGGTCAGAGAGCAGGATATATTGGATGTGGGTATCTTACGCCCCGGACAAAGCGTTACCGGAATGCTGCAACTGGGAATAGCACCAAGTGATGAAAAACACTATCTGGAGCTGGTAGAAACAAAGGCAGAGATATTAAAGGGTGAAAATCTGGGCGTTACACTTATCATTGCTCCGATCCGAAATATGTCTGCCAATCATAAGATGTATGTAAATGAGGATGGAAGTACTTATTATGGGGATCCGGTCAATGTAGCAACAGGTGCGTTTACACAGGAAATCCATGCCTTTACAAACAGTGTGGGAGACAGTCTTTTAGATCTGTCTTATGATTCCCGGAAGGCTGCTGAGGTCGGAGAGGCAGGCAGAGGCTTTCGTCACAGCTATGAGTACCATATTTCCGAGAAACAGGGGAAAATTGTACTGCGTACCCAGGATCCGAAAGAAGAGTTCTTCGAAATGGCTCCCTATACGGCGACAGAAGAACTGGAAAGCAACATGGCAGTGCAGGAGAAAGAAAGAAAACTGGAAGTCATTAAATGTCTACCAAATTATGTATATCCGGGAAAATACACATCGGAAGCAGATCCGCATGTACAGGTCGTGAAGGATAAAGATGGCAGCTATCTGCTGACAGATTCTGAGGAAAATAAGTGGTATTTTGATAAAGAAGGTGTGTTATATAAAAGAGAAGATACGAATGGGCAGGTGATCAGCTATGAAAGAACCGAGGAAGCACTTACGATCCATAACCGGACAACAGATGAAACTGTGACACTTTCCTATGACACAAATGGCAGGCTGGTAAACGCCGGAGATTCTCATGGAAGAGGCGTAAGCTTTGCATACGATGAAAATGACTGCCTTACCGGTTACCGGAATGAAGAAGGAAATCTGACGACTTATACCTATGATGAAAAAGGACGTATGCTGACTGTTGTCAGCCCAATGGGAACTGTTCTGGTGGAAAACAGCTATGATGAAGCAGGCAGAGTGATCCGGCAGAAAGAGGCGGGCGATGACAGATATGCAGAGCTTACTTACAAAGAACCTACTTCCCGCGTAGGCAGGACGGAAATCCAAAAAAGAGATGGAGCAGCCAGAATCTATTATTACGATCTTTTTGAACATATTCTGTCTGAAACGGACGAAAATGGGGCAGAAACTTCATATGTGTATGAAAAAGGAAAGCTGGTAAAGAAAATAGAGCCGGATGGAAAATCCACAGAGTATACCTATGATGCAGACGGAAACCTGACGAAGCAGGAAACTGCGACAGGACAGCAGGCGCAGATCAGCTATGATACAGATGGCAATCCGGTAAATATTGCATCCGGGGAAGGAACCGCCGGAACCTACCGTTATGATGAAAAGGGCAGGATCAGCGAATATATCTCAGCCCTTTCAGAAGTGCGTCATTATACCTATAATCCGGATGGAACACTGCGCAGCATGGAAACGGAAGGACTTGGAACAGAGTCCTATACCTATGATACATACGGAAACAGGACCAGTGTAACAGACAGACTGGGTAACTGCACAAAATACGCTTATGATCAATATGGAAATCTCATTAAGACAACGGATGCGCTCGGAAATACTTCCGGTTGTGTATATGATCAGATGGGACGGGTGCTTTCGCAGACAGATGCAAGAGGAATCCGGACCGAATATACCTATGATGCAGAAGGCAGGCTGCTAACTGAGAAAACAAATGACAGGGAGATCCATTACAAGTATGATGCGGCAGGCAGACTGATCCAAAAATCAGATGCAGCAGGCATTATGACAGCATATGCCTATGATACGGAAGGAAATGTAACAGAAACAGACAGAGCGGGACAAAAAGAACTGAGCAGCTATGATGCGGCAGGGCAGCTTTTGTCAGTATCCGATGCAGTCAGTGCAAATACCGTCTATACGTATGATAAAAACGGATATGTTACCTCCATAACAGAAAACGGACTGACAACCATCTATACAAATGATACATATGGGAAAATGTTGAAAAAACAAAATCCGGACGGAACAGTTTTGCAGTATACTTATACCAATGACGGACTGTTAAGTATGGTGACCGATCAGGACGGAAATACCGAGAGCTATGTTTATGACAAGGCAGGAAATCTGACCGGACAGACAGATGCCCTTGGTAACAGGATCACTTATGCATATGATATCCATGGCAGATTGATCAGGCAGACAGATGCCAGAGGCAATAGTGAAAGCTATGCCTATGATGCGGTCGGCAATTGCATAAAACGGACAGATGCGATGGGCACAGTCACGGAAATGACTTATGATATGGCGGGCAGAATGACAGAGCAGTCTGTACTGACCAAAGCAGGAAAGATCACAAACCATTATACTTATGATGCAGCGGGAAATATCCTGACCACAACAGATGCTGAAGGCAGCAGGACGGTCTACAGATATGATGATTACGGAAATTGTATCAGTAAAACAGACTGCATGGGAAATGTTACAGAATATACTTATGATGCCCTGAACAGACAGACAGGGACAAGTGATGCAGCAGGAAAAGAAGCTTATACCTATGATGCACAAAATAACCTGATCCGTCACAGGACAGCCTGTGGCAGTGGACAGGAAACAGAGTACTTGTATACCTATACGCAGGATGGTATGCTGAAAGAGAGCAAAGATCCGCTGCAGGGGATCAGCAGCATTGCATACAACCGGAACAGGCAGATCGCATCGGTGACAGATCCTCTGGGAAATGAAACAGTTTATCAATATGACAGTGCAGGCAGGATCAGCCGGGTAAGAACTGCAGCGGATACGCAGACAGAGTATACCTACAATGCACAGGGACTTCTGGCAAGTGAGAAAACCGCAGATGCCAAGACGGATTATACCTATGACGCACTTGGCAGGATCCTTACCAAAGTGGATGCACTTGGCAGGATCACTTATACCTATGATGCAAACAGTAACATCACAAAGGTAAAGGTCGGCTTTGGAGAGTGTACTCTTTTGGAGTGAAAAATATGGAAGTAACATATAAAAAACATATAAATGTAGATAAAGAAAATAGAACAGAGTTCTTGTTTGTTAATTGGGATTATGAGGATGGCAGTGACTATTTAGCAAAGATTTTCTGCAAGGAGTTTGGTATGTCAGCAGAAGAAAAGGTGGACTATATATATTTCAGTGTAATAAAATTACATTTAGATAAGATTACCTATGAGTTACTGTGGCATGAGGATTTTGGAAACATGATATATTCTATAGAACAAGAGGAACAGGTTGTGGATATGTTGGAACGAATGGTGAAAGTTGTATTAAGTATTTTGAATGAAAAATTGAAAGCAAATTAATTCAATTCTGGTTAGGATATTTAAAGATTGACTAGATATAAGATGGTATCCTGAAGGATATACACCTTGAGCAGGATCTGAGTTTATACCAAGAGAATCATTCCCGGAATAAGAGAGGCGACGAATAGTGGATTGGATAAATAGTATAAGTAATATGGATAATACTATAAATGAAATTTGTATAAAAGACTCTTGTTTAATTATATATATCAAAACATGGGATCAAAAAATTAGACAAATTATTTTTTCAGATTATTATGCCTTTAAGGAAAAAAATTCTATAGGCAGAGAGATTGGAGATATAATAATTCAAACTAATTCTTCTTTGTTAGAAGAATTGAAAGAAGATATTGTAAACGGTGATGGTACAATTGATGAAATAGCAGAGGTTAAAAGTATAACCTTTTATGATTCTTGGAATGAAATAATTCTATTAGAGATTTTAGCTGAAAATATAGAATTTGTTTAGTTAGGCATGTAAATGTAATAATTTTACAATAATCCCTTGGAAAACTGTCATCATAGAGACTTGTTTTGAAAATGTACAAGAATATGATACATGTAATAAGGCTGGATACAGTGTTAGAATGCTTATAAACGAAAGAGGAACCGATAAGCTAAAGCAGATGATGGAGAGTAGAATATGAAACAAAGTATGAATATGGGCGGTTCAATTGCCCCAAAAAACATTTTGGAAAACCTTTACTAATTCAATAAGCCAAGGAAAACCATTATATACTTTAAAAGTAGGTATTGAGGCTGGAAATGTAATCACTGTTTTTCTTAAAAAGTAGGCAGGAGGTTGTTGAAATGAATTTTTATATAGGTAATTCAATAGATGAAATTGATGAACAAGATGTCAATGTAGAATTTAGCGATGAGTTGATTGATTTTATCTATAAGATGAGTGGACAAGTATCTTTTGATATGAGTAAATTGTATAAAATTGATCCTTATGATGATGTTGAAGTTTTTAAAAATGATTTGCCTCAAATAGTGGAAATATGCAAATCTATATTAGACTCAGCGTTGCTTCAGGATTACGAGAAACCAGATGAAGGAAGACAAATGTTACAAGATTTATTAGAGATTATCAAAAAAGCAACTACAAGAGAATTGGGATTAGTTTCAATAGGAGATTGATAATTTGCATTATGTAATAAAAATGTAACAATTCCCTTAATACCAAAACCCAAACACACATAATGGGAGATGCTCCGTTAGAAGATTTATGCGGTGTGCCAGGTAGGTGATAGTATATGAAATATGATGAATTATATATAACTTTTAAAGAAGAAATTTCAGAAGGCTACACCTTTTTTGAGGTTAAAGAAAATTTGATAGATGAAACTGAGGGGATACATTTGGTATACAAATGACCATTATGCATTTATACAAATTGAATGATGGAGGTGATAAGGTTGATTCATGAAGAAAGTATAAAGCTGCTGAAACTGCAGGGTGTTGAATTTGAGACCGGACTCACGATTGAAGAAATAACAAAAATTGAAGATATATATACAATAAAATTTCCGAAGAGTCTAAAAGAATTCTTAATGATGACTTTACCAATATCCAAGGGATTTTTAAATTGGAGAAATCTTGACCAAGATAATGTTATGTTTATCAAGAAAATTATAAATAGACCAACTGAAGCTGTTTACGAATTAGCAGAGGAGGTTAGTTGGTGTGATGACTGGGGGAAGGAACCAGAGAATGAAACAGATATTGCACTGATTGTAAGAGAACGATTGAAAAGTGCCCCCAAGTTGATTCCAGTTTATGGGCATAGATATATACCTATGATTCCAGAGGATAATCCTCCAATAATTTCTATACACGATATAGACATCATTTATTATGGCCAAAATTTAGAAGATTATTTTAAAGTCGAATTTGGTGGGAAAGAGCAGGGGAAGATAGAATTTAAAAATATCAATCCAATACCATTTTGGTCTGATATAATGTAAAGTATTTAATTATATCTTTATCTGTAATAAATATTGAACTGCAGGTATATAAGCAGACCTACTGGGTAAACCGGTCGCTTTTATATTGGTCGAGAGCATACGATAGCATTAAAAGCGGACAGGAATACGATAGACTGCTTTCGACATATCACATCGGGATTTTGGATTTTACATTATTTAATGAGCATCCAAAGTTTATGGCACAATATCAGATCCTTGACGTGGAGGATCACTTCTTGTACTCGGACAAATTATGCATTAAAGTGTTAGATCTGACGCAGATAGAAAAAGCAAAGAAACAGCCTGGAACTGACAAAAAGCTTTTGAAATGGGCAAGTATATTTAAGGCAGAAACTTTGGAGGAACTGGAACAACTGGCAGGTAAGGAGGAGGTATTTGAAAACATGGTATTGACATTGAAGAAACTGAGCGAAGATGAAAAAATCCGGATGCAGTGTGAAGCAAGAGAAGATTATGAAAGATGCCTGCTCTCAGAATATAGTGCCGGAAAACGTGAAGGGATAGAGGAAGGAATAGAAAAGGGAGTAGAGCAGGGAATAGAACAAGGAACAGAAATAACTCAGAAAAAACTGCTTCATAATCTGATGGAATCTCAGAAAATCACTGAGGATGAAGCGCGTAAGATGTTGGGAATTTGATAAGGAAAACATATCTTCTGTGGGCTGAACGGTAGGAATTTCGGGCTGAACGGTATCGCCATTCTATGACATATCAGATACAATAAAAGTGGGTTAAGTAAAGCTGATACCCATAAAACTCAGGGGAAGAGGAATGTAAATAGATTGCCGAACCTGGCTCGATAACTATCCCATATCGTATCCGTGGTGTATAAAACATCATAACTATCCCAAATGTGGTTCGGCAATCTAGAGGGACGGAAGATGAAGAATAGAATAACATATGAAGCAACAGTAGCAAAAATAAAACGATTAGAAATATGTTTTTTGCTGGTGTTGTTTTTTTTATATGTCAGAAATCAGACAGTTCATGCACAACAGATCAAATATGATCAGTTAGGAAGGGTGGAGCAGGTTACTTATGAAAATGGGGACTCTGTGCAGTATCAGTATGATGCAAATGGCAACATGACAGAAGCGGAGACAAATATTATAACGAAACCGGAGCCGACAAAGGAACCGGGGACAACGAAGAAGCCAAATCCGGGTAATGGTTCAGGCTCACAGGGAGAAACAGGAACTAATCGGGGACAAGATACGACAGATAAGCCGGAGATAACCGGTACACCACAGAAAACACCGGATCCGGGAAAGCCACAGAAAACACCGGATCCGGGAAAGCCACAGAAAACTGCCAAGAAAGGAATACAGATAAAAACAAAGACTGCAATTTATAAAATAACATCTGTAAAAGGCTCAAGAACAGTCTGTTATCAAAGACCGAGGAAAAACTATCGAAAGATTGTAATACCGGATACGATTACCTATCTTGGGAAAAAGTACAAGGTAACAGCGATAAAAGCCGGAGCCTGCAGAAAGCAGCCCAAACTGAAACAGGTTGTGATTGGCAAGAATGTCAAAACTATCGGAAAACAGGCTTTCTATCAATGCAAAAAATTAAAGAAGGTGCAGATCAAATCAAAATGCCTGCAGAAGGTTGGCAAACAGGCATTTCAGAGAACGCATAGGAAAATAGTGATCAAGATGCCGAAAGGGAAACGAGGAAAATACAAAACTATAATTAAAATACATAATAAATAATATTGATATATTAAAGAAAATAATATACAATACAATTGATTTATATACAATAGTAATTAGAAGGGATAAATAATTTTTAGTTATCCGACAGAAATAGATTTATAGAGCAAGTGATAATACAAGATTATCAGTCAGGCTAAGAATTAATATTTTTACCAAGGGGATATTATGATAAGCAAAAAATTTACAATTTACACAAGAAATCAAAAAGTGATATTTAGAATACTAGATGCAATACAAGTTGTATTCGGTATATCTATAACTGGGCTTATTGTGTGGGCAATGCTTGTCACGCAGAATAAAATCGATATTTGGACAATTATTATGGGAATTGCAGCAATTATTAGTTTAGTTGATATTGTTATACGCAAAACATTTAACAAACAATCATTTTTCTATCATTTGCTTTTGAGATTATTTAAATCTAATATTGCATTATTCCCCCCTACTCCAATGCAGGCAGAGGTGAACTCATGGGTAACTGCAAGAATTCGAAATGGCAATGGAATCTTAATTTATGGTAAGCCGAATATCGGAAAAACCAGTTCTGTGTTTATGTTTTTATCAAAAGATACAAAGGATATTGAATTGTTACGATATATAAGTTGGGCTGAAAGCATAATATATATAGATTGCAAAAATAACAAGAGTGATATTTTGGAGTTTTTTAGTGTGGTCGGGAAGAATGTAAATAAAGAAATATATGAGAACTCACTTATTATTGTTGATAATTTGGAGTCCATGGGCAAAACCTTTTTAGAAAACCTCCTTAATATAGTTAATAGTTCATTAGGGAAATTTATTTTATTATCAGATGCAAGTACTTTGGATAATGATTTGTATGATACTCTTGAAAGAAAATGTATGCGGAATAATTGTACATTGTCAATCAGTGAATATAGTTCGAATAGTTTCAATGACATCTACGACAAACTAACAGATAATGAAAAAAAAGTATTACTAGTCATATATTATATATCATTATCACTTACCCTAATACAGGTTAATGATATTCATGCTATATTCGGGAAGGATATTTGCTTCTTACGGTTGAAACTCATTATATCCTCTCTTTTACAAAAAGGTTTAATAAAATATTTCCCTTTTGACCATACATATATTTTATTGACAAAGCGTGTTGATATGGCTAAATATCATGCAGTTATTTGGGAAACTCAACAAAATATTGAGGCCGTAAATAAGATGATACTTAATTCTGATAGATTTCCAGAAAGCGCATGGTTAAGTTTAGTACGCTTGCCTTATGAGAAAATCAAACAAATGGGGTATGAGGAAAAAGAAAAATTATTTTGTGCCGCATTAAAGAGCGGAAACTATGATAATTTATATAAATCGTTAATGGAAGAACTCACATATTCTCCAATTAAAGAAAATATATTTCTTTATGAAGCAGGAACATTATACTTTTATAATAGTGAACAGGATAAGGCTTTTAAAAAATACAATATACTCATTAAACAAGAAGATTTTATTGACAAACAAAATCGTATTATGCTCAGGATCATTGAATCTACACATGGAGATGTAAATTCTGCAACGCAAAGAAATATAAATTTATATTTGGAAAAATTAACACATGATAATTTTGAATATCAGATATATGCTAAATACTGGAGACTACATATAGAAACAGAAAAGGGATATTTTTTACTACAAGAGTATGAATCACTATTAAAAGAACTTACGACATATAAAGATAATGTACAAGAACAGCAAATTTATCTTGAAATCGTCAAACGGTGTTATACAGATATTATTCGAAGTTATCATATTTTAAAGAAATCATTGCCGTCACAAATACCATCTGATTTTATTGCGTTTTTGCATGAGAATTATAATGAAAATATCAGTATGATTAATTATTATAATTCACTATATGTAAAAGCAAACACCTTGCATTATATTGATTTATTAAATAATATTTTAGAATATAGAAGTTGTCAGGATACATATGATTGCGCAGTATTTGAATATAGTCAAGCTATTGCAAGTGGATATGAAAACCATAAGACCGTTAGTGCCTGCGAATTAAAAAGTATTGATTTAAAGTTATATCTTAGTGATAATATTTCTGAATTTCAAGAATATGAAACTACAATAAAGACATTTTTATCAAATGCAGAAATTAATAGAGTTAGTGTACATGTTGCTTATTGCCAAACATTACTTGCCAAATTGTATATGATACAAAATTTATATGATAACGAATATCGTAAGATTTCTAACCCTAAAATAAAAAATTCATCTATTAAAACCTGTCTGCGCGAGGCGAAGAAAATATATAATGATTATTATAATGATTATGGAATAATTCGAATTAACATTTTGGAACAGTTATATAAAATTGCAACTATTTCGGACAGAAATGAATTGAAAAATGTTATTGAAAAAATGGCTGATATTCTTGAAAAACATCAAGAATACCAGCGTGAAATTGATATTATAAGATTTTATCAGAATATCCTTAATAGCAATGAAAGTTTTGGTATGCTTGCAACTTCAATACTTAAAGCATATCCTATTATCATGCAGTAGTTTTTATTTTACGAATAAGTTTATGACAGGACTTCACTAAACGAGGAGTAACATCATTGTAATAGGCATCACTCATTAATTTTGCTAATTGAGGAATATGCTTTTCCTTTAGTCCGCACAATACTGCAGCATTTAAACCAACTCGTAAACCATAACCTAGATTATAAGGAAGTAAACGATAATTCGTCAAAAGACCGAGCGACTCTAATTTTAAATAATATTGATAACTCTTATATTTATCTGAACACAAAATCCATAGATGGTGTGTCGGTGTTTGTTCAGTAGAGCGTTTCACAATGGGGATGTCATAATTTATCAAGAGATTTTCTAGTTCCTTCACGCAGGAATTACAGTTTTCACAATATTTAATGAATCTATCTTCATACATTAATGGTAATAATGAATCGGCAATTGCCTTTGGATGGGTATTGCTTATGTAGGTTTTAGCATGTGCTAAATATTGTTCCCAAATAATATCTGTATTTTTGACGGCAATTAATCCTTTTTGCGGTCCGGGATAGTTTTTGTGTAATGTGGTAATAATCATATCAAATCCCATATCAAATGGATTCATAAAATGTCCACATAGGATGGAACTGATATATTGTGATGCATCAAATATTTTATAACATTGTGTACACTTCTTAAGCCATGAAAAATCTTCATAATATAATCCCTCGCTTCGATCAACAAAAACATAATCTATTTTTTCTGATTCAATTAACTCTATAGTTTTGGAAATATCGACACATAGTTTCTCATAATTTGGAATCATTTGATATGTTTTTGCGCCTATATTTTTTAAGATTTTTTCAGTTGCAAAATGTCCTCCACATATTTCGGGTAACAGCATAATCTTATCTCCGGGTTTAAGAATACAAAGAAAAAGTATAAGATGTGCATTTAATCCAGATAATGATTTTAGATCCACATCTTGAGCATTTAATTTTTTTGACCATTCTTTTTTTATGTATTGAAAAAATTCAATGTATTCATTTCGCCCTGCAAAAATAACTTTATCGTTAACGTCTTTAAAACGTTCGCTTACATAAAGACCTGTAAAAAAATTTGTACTTTCTGTATCATAGATAAAAGGAACATTTTCTGTAGGATTCAATATTAATGAGGTTTCAAATTTTTTTCTCAAATAATCTAATTTATATTTGTATGCGGAAGTCGTGGTTATTTCAAACTGAAAAAAGATATCGGCAGAGCTATCATTATAACGTTCTGTTCTAGAGAAGCCATTTACTGAAAAAATATGCTGAGCAGTATGTCCGTTTGATAACGTCGCAGCTTTGAGCATATTATAGTCATTATCTATTGCATAATTTACTGCAATATTAAGAAGATTTGAACCATATCCACATCCTTGATATTTTTTTAATACAAAGAAACGGCGTATTTCGTGACAGTCTTGAAGTTTACGTAATGCAATAGTGCCACAAATGACTTCTTTTTCATTAATCAAGCACCAAAAGTTTCCATCGTTTGTATAATGCTCTGGGATGTTAAGAATATCTGAATCCTTTCCAGTGGGACAAAAATCCCGTGCATTTTCTTTAAAAACCTTTTGAAAAAAATTATATACTTTCGTGTTCATTTCCTTTGTGTATTGTATAATCTGCAATGGTATAATCCCCTTCCTAAATAAGTAAATGATAATCCCGTATTGTCATTTGCTTTATAAATCTATTTCTGACGGATAACTAAAAATTATCCATACAAAAAAGACAACCCCGCAAGGTTGTCTTTTTTGTCATATATGAAAATCCTTCCTCGGATGTTTGGTTGCCAGAATGTTTCGCTGTTTCGCGACAGCAACGTGCGTGTAGATCTGGGTGACGTTGATGGAACTGTGTCCCAGCATTTCCTGAATGTATCGAATGTCAACGTCGGCCTCTAATAAGCTGGTGGCAAAGGTATGGCGAAACATATGCGGTGTGATATGCAGGTCGATAGCGGCAAGAGAGGAGTATTTGGTGATCATTCTGCGGACGGACTGATCGGACAAAGCTCTTCCCGCCTGGTTGGCAAAAAAATGACAACAGCCTTCGATTTCTGTATGAAAGTCATGTCTGTATTCTGATAAAATATGGATGACTTCATCGCTTCCAATCTGAATGCGCCTTTCTTTGTCGCCTTTTCCGTATATCAGAATGGTTCCGTCGTATAAGTTGACATCATGACTCTTTAGGGTGCATAATTCGGAAATCCGCATGCCCGTTGCAAATAAAAGCTCTGCAACAGCAGCATCTCTCAAGGCATTTCTTTTCTGGTAGAGTGTTGTTGCAGTCCTACGCTGCCTGTAAATAGTGGTTAAGAATGTTTCAACGACCGGCAGAGGAATTGTTTTGGGTAATATGGCCGGTTCACGGAAGCGGATCTGTAGCTTGTTAAAAGGGTTACGGATGAGAATGTCTTTGTATTCAAGATAATGAAAAAAGGCTTTTACAGAGGCTATTTTCCGCTTGACGGTTTTAGGCTTGTATTGCCTATGCAGGGCTGCAATATAGGCTTCAAGAGCCGCGGAACTGAGCGCGGGGAACTCCACGGGAGGAGTCTGTTCTGAAAACTGCCGCAGGTCGATCCTGTATGCTTTCAGGGTCTTTTCATCCAGACGCTTCTGCGAGCTGCAATATGCCAGATAGTTTTCGATAAGTGTTTGTGTCGTATCCATAATGTTCTCCTTTGGTATAAATTTAGATATCGAAGATTATAGCGTACATGGATTTATAACACAGAAGTCTCAGATGAAAAAATACTGTCCAAAGTGACAAAATAACTTAAAAAATACGAAGTTCAAAAAAATTATATTTTGCTGTTGACACAGACGCTTGAAAATGATATTATACTAATCGCGGCAAACAAAACGCATGCGGAAGTGTCGGAACTGGCAGACGAGCAAGACTAAGGATCTTGTGATCATTGCGATCGTGTGGGTTCAAGTCCCATCTTCCGCA
>OGQZ01000491.1_pt1 | contig 33710 bp, 42 predicted proteins | sample 1553321 | NCBI WGS metagenome assembly OGQZ01 (sample SAMEA2579958, study PRJEB22360) | human gut metagenome | reverse complement strand
TACATCTCTTGTTATTTCATTTTGAACGACTGTAAAACCTTTTTTACTTCGGAAGAAACCTTCTGCCATGTTATCACCTACCTGCTCTTGAATGGTACCTGTTCATCTCCAGCAGACGAAAAATCATCTGCATCGGCTACTGTGTTTCCTGCACTTTTCTTCTGTGCGAACTCGACTTCTTCAGTAATAATGCTGAAACCATATACTTTGTTTCCCTCTTTGGTCGTGTAATTATTATTCTGTACACGACCAACCACAAGCACCCTGGAACCGCTATGAAAATACTTCTCTACAAACTCTGCCTGTCTGCCAAAGGATGTACAGTGGAAGAAATCTGCATCGGCATTTCCCTCTTGCTTATTTCTGCGATTTACCGCAAGGTCAAACTTTGTAATAACCATCTCGCTGCCATCCTCATTTTTTTTCCTTGTTGTCTTTGGTTCTCTCGTCATATTCCCCAGCAAAATAATCTTATTCATTTTCTTCACTTCCTCTCTTTTGTTTCCATTTCTCCAGTAGATGCTAAGCCACCTTTGAATTTTTGACTTGCTCCTTCTCTTGATTTTTCTTGGTGTTCTGCAAATTTATGTTTAAAGCCTTCTGTATCAACAGTTAAGCCATTTTCTTTTGCAAGTTCCTCTGTTAATTCAATTGGAAAGCCATAAGTATCATATAGTCTAAATGCAATGTCTTTATTAATTTCTTTTCCTTCTATATTAGCATTCTTTTTTAGCCAATCTAACACGGCGTTATATATATAGTCAGGTGTATAACAATCATCTGTTGTTTTTTTAGGTTTGAATTTTTCAACAAATTCTTCGTAATTCTTACTCTTTCCCATAACTAATTATTTTAAAAAAAATATTCTTCTCTTCGGTTATTTATCCAGATTCCGGGCACTTTCCCGGTTTCAGGGTCTACGATTTCCGGCACATCGGCAAGCGGCATTTCCCCGTCGCGTATACGTGCCAGCACATCGTATGCCCATGCGTACAGTTCCGCATAATCTTCAGGGACCTTGCGGGCTGCATTTCTTCGCACAGCCCTGTACACCACCATGCAGGTAATGATACGCTGAATCATTCCATTCTGAATTGGAGGTTCGCCAAAAAGTTTGGTGCAGTCGTATCTACCTCCTATATAGCTGCATACTTCATCGATACTTCCTTGCTCTAGCTTGTCGAGAATGGGAATGTTTTTCTCTATGCTGCTCAATATCATCGGTTCTTGTATGACCGACGTGACATCTTCCATTGTAATGTATCTCATAATTATATAGGTGTGTAATTGTTACCATTCGTATTTCCTTCTTCTCCTCATCCGTGGTGGACGGTACCCTTCACGTTTTTCCTTTTCTTCTTTGGGAACTGGAGGCGATGTGTACATCTCCAGTTTCTTGATAGCCTGTTCGTCCGCATCGGGGCTGTCATCGTGTTCCGTCATTCCCGGTTCTATGGCGAAGAGCTGCTTCATGCCTACCTGAATGTCGGGGCTTCCTTTCAGTTGTTCATTTACGTAGATTCTACCGTTCTGATAGTACGGATGCATGGTGAGCAGACGGATAAGTTTTGCCATTGTACTTCGCGGTTCCTGACTGATAAGAAGGCTTACGCCTGTTTCTTTCTGTGTTTCCTGCAAGATTCGCTCCAGCTCATCGTTCCAGAACTGGCTTTCATACTGCCAGAACACTTCGATACCTTCTTTCTTCAACTCCAAGGTTTTCCAGCACATCCATTCTACGGCCATCTTCATTTTGCTTTGCTTCACGAATCCGTCTATCAGCCAGAAGTCATTCCGGTGTCTTCCCCACAGCTTTACGGCGTTGTAGTCGGAGGTTTCACTACCTGCATACGCTACATCCCAATGTCCTACGATGGCATTCATGCAATGAAGGTCGGGCATGGGTGCCCACTTTATCATTTCGGGCTTGAATATCTTTCCACGTACCAGCGGCTCGTGATTGTACTCTGCATGTGCGGCCAGGATACCCATGTCATTCTCCTGCTGACGGTAAAATTCAGCGGTGTACATGGATGGCCATGCCGGTTCGTAGGTGACTGGATTGTACGCACATACCAGGTGCCAGTCCCAGTCCTTGTGCCTTTCGCGAAGGATGGTCTGCACCATGCGCGATGCAAAACGGTTGTTGCTACCTATCAGTCTTCTCTTTTTCCCGGTCATGGTAGGAATCACGTCGTTCTCTATCCATTCGGCCAAATTGTCTTGCGTCTTGCTGTTCTTGATAGTCTGAGGGGTTTCCAGGTCGTCAATTCCCCAAAGGTCCGGACGATGTGCTCCCTTACGAAGGCCGCGCACTTTCATGCGGGCACCAAAAGCTTTGCATATCCATCCGCTTGTGGTGACGAAGTTTCCTCGTTCCCAGTAGCCGGGGTTTTCCTGCTCGCCGAAGTCATGCTTCAGCAGCTCGTTCCCTTCCAGTTCCGCACGAAGGTCTTCCAGCAAGTCGGCCGCACGGTCGAACGTATCGCTTACCAGGCAGAAGTAATGCGTCTCACGGTTAATCCAAAGCCACAGCGGTATGATGACATCGTTCCATACAGACTTTGCCAGTCCGCGTCCCCATTCCGCATATCCTTTGTACAGCGGATTTGCTTTCACCTTGTTGGCATGTTCTATCTGGAAAGGTGCGCTTTCGGATGTGGCATAATGCGGAAGGTAGGTAGAAACGAAGTAGCCTACATCTTCTTTTGCCCTGCGGATACGCGACTGCTTTTCCAGTATGCTTTCATCCGGATTCACCAGGTCTCTTGTAGTGCGTGCACGTGCCAGCTTTTCGAGGTATCTTTTCTGAATTTCCTGATCATTCTTTTTCATTAGCCCAAAAGTTTAGATACATCGTAAATATGTGCTTCCTGGAAGTCCAGACTTTCGTAATAAAGATGCGGATTGGCCGTCTTCATTGCATCGAACACACGGTCCATCACTTCCAGGTAAACGGAAAGCGTGATGCGGTTTTCCTTGTTCATGTTTTCCATCTGCTTTCCCCATGCGTTTACGCTATTGTCAAGACTGGCCGCCTGCTTTCGCAGTTCCATGACCAGCTCCTTGTCGCCTTCCTTCTCCGCTTCGTCTATCCGTTGCAAGATGTCCAGCTTGTCTTCAGCCAGCATACGGATAATTTCTTTGATATTCCCTGCCTGCTGCTTGCTGTTGACTACAGCCGCACGTCTTTCTTCTTTCCATAGTCCTTCGTTGTCGTTAATCCACTTGGATACGGACTTTTCGGACACTTTCAGGCGTTCGGATATTTCCTTGTTCGACAGGCCGTCGTTCACATAGAGGTCGTGTGCCTCCTTGCGAAGTTTTTTGTAATATTCCTTGCTTCGTGCCATAACATTTAATTTACTGAGACAAAGGTCACATTATTATACGACCTCCTGAAAATGGCTTTTCATAAAGAAATTATTTGTTCCATAATGGAAAAAATTTTACCCTTTATCGACGTATTTTTTCCATCATGGAAACGCTCTTTCAGTACCTCACAGGCATTTCTCAACTTTGCGTTGTAATCGAAAAGTGTAACTAAAACGCAGATGAAGAAATGAACATCACAGCAAAAGCAGAAAACGGACGTGCCGTCATCAGCATTAAAGGACAGATAGCCGGATGGAGGGATTCAGAGAAGAACTTTACCGCTACTGTAGACAGCCTGATAGAATCGGGCGTGAAAGACGCACATCTGTATATTAACAGTCCGGGCGGCGACTGCTTTGAGGCTAACGAAATTGTAAATGTGATGAAGCGTTTTCCGGGTACGGTGACAGGAGAAGGAGGTGCACTGGTGGCCAGCGCAGCCACTTACATCGCCATTCACTGCCAGTCGTTCACGATGCCTGAAAACGGACTGTTTATGATTCACCAGCCAAGTGGAATTGCCAGCGGAAGGAAAGCAGAAATTAAAACCTACCTGGATCTTCTGGACAAAATCAGTCAGACTTATTATGATGCCTACATGGCGCGTACCACAATGCCTGAAAATGAATTCAAGGAAAAGTGGGATGCAGGCGACTTCTGGATGAACGCGAAAGAAGCCAAGGAATACGGTTTTGCTGACTCTATCGGAGGAAAGACCGACATCACAGAAGATACGGCTTCTATGATTGCGAAAGCCGGTTACAACGGTCCGGTATCATTAACCGTTGCAAAACAGATTAATAACCCTAAAACCCCAAAACAAGAAATGGAACTGAACGCATTACTGGTACAGTTTGGACTTTCGGCCAGCATGTCGGAAGGACAGTTTATCGAAACTATTAGTGAATGGAAACGCAAGGCAGAACGTGTGGAGATGCTGGAGAAGAAAGAAGAAGACCGGCAGAACGCAGAAATCGAAGCATTGCTTAACCAGGCTATTCTTGACCGCCGCATCACAGCCGACGTGAAGGAAGACTGGAGAGAGATGCTGGTATCCAACTTCGAAAGCGGAAAGAAGATGCTGGCTGCCATGTCGCCGGTGCAGAAGCCTGTAGTCGTAAAACCTTTGGGTAACCAATCAGGAGCCGACATGAAATGGGAGGACATCATGAATGATCCGACTGCATGCGCCAAGCTGATGAAGGAAGACCCTGAAACATACGACCGCATTTTCAACGAATGGGTGGAAAAGAACAGAAAGTAATAACTATTAAATTTTGAATAATATGGCCGAATTACAAGCTAATCTTTATCTGAACAAGTATCTGGACCCTCAGTTACTTATCGACCGTCAGAATTTCCGCGATGACTTCCTGGCTACGTTGGGTAGTGTACCACAGGCCGCACGCACAGCCGACGGTGTCCGCAGAAACAAACTGATCAACAACGTGGAGTTCAAGGTGAACAACAATGCTGAGTTCACCGCAAAACAAGCAGAAGGCAAGAATCTGATTGTGGAATGGGAAAAGTATGATACTACTCCCACTGCTATCACAGATGTGGAACTCCGTTATCTTCCATTCGACAAGGAAAGTGCCATCCGAAAACTGCATGACGACTGCTTCAAAAATGGAATCATGAAACATTCCATGTATAAGCTTTGCCCTGAAAACAATGATGACGAAGATAACATGCCTGTGCTGAAGACTACGGGTGAAAACGACGGAACAGGTCGTCTTCGTCTGACTTATGCAGACTTGGTAAATTTTGCGACAAAGGCAAAACTGTGGAACATGCCAATCAACAACCAGTTGTACATGATTCTTTGCCCACAACATACAGCCGACCTGCTGCTTGACCCTAACGCATCCAAGTTCTTCTACGACCGTTCTTTCTATGCTGACCCGAAGACTGGTAAGATTAAGGGATTCATGGGAATGCAGTTCTTTGAAAACAACGACACTCCTTATTACACGGAAGCATCGCTGACTCGCGTAGCAGAAGGAACCAAACCTTCTAGCGGGACAGACCTTCAGGCAAGTATCGCTTACTACGCTCCTAATACTTATTATCACATTGAGGCCGTTATGTCTCTGTACAAGCCGATGGAGATTGACACGAAGAGCAAAGACCCGCAGGCTGAATACCGTCAGCGCACATGGGGTATTGTAGACCGTATCGAAGAGTTTGGAGTGGCTGCCATCGTTTCAGGTAAATCAGCATAAAGGAGGTATCTATGTCATTCCAAGGAGTAACAATCAATAAAGTACGCGGCGGACTGGTGAGGGCAACCGACACCAGCGACCGCACCGTGCTTCTGGTATGCGGAGCCACCGCCATCCCTTCAAAGCTGGAAGACTACAAGGCGGTAAAACTGAACAGCATCGAAGCACTTGAGCAACTGACATGGACAGAGGAAACAGACGCAAAGAATAAGGAACTTCTGTATTATCATGCCAGCGAAGTGTTCCGTCTTTCTCCGGAAAGGGACTTGTGGGTCATGGTGGTTCCTAAAACCAAGAAAGTGTCTGAACTGGCACTGGAAGATGAATTTATCAACGGTATTCGTGCAATAAACGGAGTGAATACCATCGGAGTGGCCGGGTTGACAGCTGATGAAGACCTTCCTACTGCTATCAATGCAATGCAGCTTTTGGTGGAAGACCTGCTGGAAGATAACATCTACATAGACTGTGTGCTGCTGGAAGGATTGGGTACCTATCTTACCGACGCATCGAGCGCGGAAGATCTTCGCGCACTGGAAGCGGAGAATATCTCTGTCATCGTAGCGCAGGACTATGACGTGGCACAGAGCCGGACAGAATACAACAACTATGCGGCTGTGGGAAGTGCGCTGGGTATGCTTTCTGTTCGCTACGTGCATGAAAACATGGGTAGTGTGGATATTGAAAGTCATCCTCGCACGGCAAAAGGTACCCCAGACTACAGCATGCTTGACAAGACGCTGGGACGATGGGTAAATCCGGCACTTAGTAACGGCACACTGATGACTTCTGTCAGCAAATCGGACCAGAAGACTTTGAATGAAAAAGGATACATCTACGCAAGTTCCTTCCAGGGATATGCAGGTGTATTTTTCTCAAACAGCCACACTTGCGTGGCAAAGGATACGGACTACGCATACATCGAATACAATGCCGTGTGGAACAAGGCGGCCAAACTGGTTCGGAATACGTTGATTCCTCGCGTAAGAAGCCGCGTAGATGCAGACCCTTCAACAGGTTACATTGCATCGGAAACCATCGCTTATTGGAGTTCTCTTGTTCGCCAGGCACTCGACACGATGACCAATGCCAACGATGTGTCCGACTTTGATGTTTACATTGATCCTTCGCAGGCAGCCGTGAGCGACAAGCCGTTTGAGGTGCAAATCAAACTGGTGGCAAACGGCATTGTGCATGAATTCTCTGTAGACTTAGGTTTCACCAACAAAATTGACTGATTATGGCACTACTGAAAACGCTTATCAATAAGTTCGGTAAGATGGCCGGATGGAACTCAGTATCCACCACTATGCTGGGACGTACTATCGAGGGAATCACGGCACTTTCTTACAACGACTCGCAGGAGGTAGAGAATGCATACGGAAGAGGTAACAAGCCGGTAGGTCGTGCGGTAGGAAACTACACTTCACAGGCCAGCATTACGCTGTATAAGGAAGAAGCCATCGCGCTTCAGCTTGCTGTAGGACCAGGAAACAATATCATGGATATTGAACCGTTTGACATTTCAGTGCTCTACGAATACAATGGTAAGATTTACAAGGATGTGATTCGTAACTGCCAGTTCTCAAACAACGGAGTAGAAGTGAAGCAGAACGACAAGACCATCGCTTACCAGTACACGCTTATCCCTTCTCATATTGACTGGGGACTTCAGGTGTAAAAAACTCTTTAAATAACGATTAAAAAGCATATAAATGGAAAATAAATTACAGAAGAAGTCAGGTTACGAAAGCCTGACTACAGAAGAAAAATCAAAGATTAACGGATTCACCGAAGCGGAACACAAGGACTTGAAAGCCAAATACGGAAACCGCCTTCGCATGGTAACCGTGGAAACAGAAGACGGAAGATATGACTACCTGGTTATCCGTCCGAGCCGCGCACACATGATGCTGGTGGCAACCAAAGGAAAAGAAGGTGACTTTGAAGCAGCGAATAATGTGCTTATCCAGAACTGCGTAGTGGCAGGTGACAAAAAGGCCATCGACGATGACTATGCGGTATACAGCACCTTGCTTTCAGCCATTCAGGAAATGACGGAGGCCGTAAAGGCTTTTATCAGAAAAGCATAGAAAAACTGGAATCCTCGTTCACGGAAATAGAAGGAATCAATGCGATATTGAGGTATCATTATCGGGTTGACCCTGATACGCTGGATGAGGATTCCTGGCTCAGGCTCTATGCGGAATACCGGATGGTAAGGAAAACTGAGCTGAAAGAAACAGAAACAGCAGTGTATAACGCACTGGCTACAGTGGTAAACAAATTATTCGAAAAGAAAGATGGCTTCAACGACTACACAATGGATTCTTGAACTGGTGGATAAGATAACCGGTCCTCTTCGTTCGGCTACTGAATCGGCACAGAAAATGACCGATACAGTAGAACAGACCACGGATGAGGTGGAACAGTTGGGCCAGCAAGCCAATGAAACCGCATCTATTCTTGAAAAGTTCGGGAAAGGAATGTTTTTCATGAACGAAATCAAGGATAGTCTGGATAGCGTAACTGATGCTTTCGACAAAGCTATTCAGCCGGGAGTACAGTTTCAATATGCCATGTCGCAAGTTCAGGCTATTTCAGGTATTGCCGGTGATAAGTTTGATTTGGTTGAGCAAAAAGCAAGAGATCTTGCAAAAACATTTGGTGTTGATGCATCGGATGCAGCTGGCGTGTTTTCCACATTGCTTTCACAATTAGGTCCACAGATTGCGGAATATCCTGATGCAATAGAAAGCATGGCCAGAAGTTCTTTGACTCTATCAAAGACAATGGATGGAGATGTGGCTGGAGCTGTAAGGGCACTTACCACTTCATTCAATGCGTTTGAGGGTGAAGCAAAAGATGTGGATTCAGCGGCTAAATTAATGAATATGCAGATGAACTTGATTGCCAAATCTGCACAGGTTGGTGCGGCTGAAGTAGTAGACATCTCTGAATCATTGAAGAATATTGGCCCAGCAGCAAGTAACCTTGGGGTTTCATTTGCCGAAACAAATGCATTATTCCAGGTACTTGGACAAAACCAAATCAAAGCTGCTGAAGCTGGTACGGCTCTTCGAAATTCCATGCTTATACTTTCTGCTCCGACAAGTGATGCTGCTAAAGCATTACAGGCATTAGGAGTAGATATGAGTGTAATGTCAGACAAGTCGATACCTTTTGCAGACCGATTAAAAGAACTGGTTCCTGTGATGAACAATACGGAAGTAATGGCAAGGCTGTTTGGACGAGAAAATGTAGTAGCAGGTCAGATATTGGTGGGTAATACGGAGAAGATAAAACAATGGACTGAAGAAGTACAGGGTTCCAATTCAGCCGTAGATCAGGCTAATATTATCATGAATACCACTGCGGAAAGAATGAAAAGAATGGATGCATTTATTAATGACCTGAAGATTTCTTTCTTTGAATTCGTTGAACCTTTTGCTCCTATTATCAAAGTATTGGGTGTAGTAACTGGTGTTATTGTCACATTAGGTATGGTGGCTTTCAGTGTGACTAATATCATGCAGCTTGGAATCACCAAGACGGCAATCACCTGGGCTGCGTCTTGCAAATTGATTACACGCTCTATCTATGGCATTCCGATTATCGGATGGGTGTTGGCTGTAATTGGTGCAATCGCTACACTGTATAACAGCTGGGAAGGATTCAGAGTCTACTTTATGGGATTTGTCAATACGATTAAGGAACTGTTTGTGCAGCTCGTAAGATTTGAAATTAATGCAGCAAGTGCCATTTTTAAAGCGATTAATCCTGCAAACTGGTTTGATGATAACTTTAGCTTTTCCAGCGTTTGGGACGAATTTGCAAAAGAAATGTTAGCTGGTGGTGAAAAAATAGCAAAGGCTTGGAATGAAGGTAAGCAAAAAGGTCAGGAAAGCTGGAACCGCTCACATGGTAAAGCGACCGATATTCCACAAATTAACAATCCTACTGGTATTTCATTTATAAAACCTCCTCAAGGAGATGATAATTCGCAAGGTGGAGGTAATTCTGGAGGAAACGGAACTATAGGACTGGGTGGAAGCGGAAAGTCGGGAGGTGCACGTAACATTACCATGAATGTGACGATGAACAACACTTTCACCGTATCAGGAGATTCAGACTACCGTAAGATTTCCGACAGAATCAAGCGGGAACTGATAGCTGTTTTGTCGGACGTAACACCTGCAATAGGATAAGGATATGATAAATACAGGACTTAATATTGCCAATCTGTTTGCTGAAGTATTCGGCGTATCATCACCTATATATATTCCGTGGGGAAGAACATTGCCTGACTTCCCTACGGAACAATATAAGGACGTGAAGCTGGCCAGCCGTGAAGAAGTGGAAAGAAGAAGCTGGATGGGTACACCTGTACTCGACTCTTTTATCCTTGACGGAGGTACTTATAAGCACTACAGTGATCAGGGAGAATTGACAGATGTCAGCATGAGCGACTTTCTGATGCCTGCCGCTACTTTGGTAGAGTTTAGCCGGGATATGAACGTATCGAAAACAAAGGTGCTTGGTGCTAAAGGAACAGTGAAGGAAATATACGGTATCAATGACTGGAATATCAACATACGCGGATTCTGTCTTACGGATAATTCAAGGGATTCCCAGAAAACATACGAGGAACAGGCTCACGCACTTGTTCTTTTCCGCGATTTAGCAGACAGCATCAGCGTGACAGGTGACCTTTTCCTGAATAAAGGAATAACGGCCATCGTGATGGAAAACTTTCAGCTGTCACCTGTACAGGGGATTCCTGAAATGTATTCTTTCTCGATTCAGGCTACAAGTGACCAACCTTATATACAAAAAGTATGAGTTATGCGATGTGTGCCAGAATTACGTTCCCTGCTACTGACAGCAGAACGGAACTGAAGCTTTTCTATGTGAGTAGCGTAGAAATAGCAAGCTCGTGGAAGATGCTGACCGACACTGCTGACATTGTGATTCCCCGGAAAATCAGAACTTTCTCAGGTCAGTATTTATTCACTTATTTCCAGCCTGGAGATGCGGTAAAAATAGAGCTTGGATACAACGGGAATTATGTAACCGAATTCGAAGGGTATGTGCAGAATGTATCACGCGGAATACCGGTGAAACTGCATTGTGAGGATGAGATGTACAAGCTAAAAAGAAGGTCTGTATCTTATTCCAAGAAGAGTGTCACGCTGGGAAATCTTCTGGCTGACCTTTGTCCGGAATATGAGATAGTGACTTTCTTCGGTGACACGGAACTGGGAGCCGTGAGGTATTCGAATGTGCTGGTTTCTGCCGTTCTTGATGACATTCAGAAGAAGACAGGGCTTTACAGCTACTTTGTCGGTAAGACGCTTTACTGCGGAAATGTGTACACGGATAACGTGCAGCTTCCGGAAGTACGTATCGAACTGGAGAAGCAGGCGGTAAGCCAGGACTTACAGCACACGGAAGGCGACTACGAAGTGACCGCACTGGCTATCCTTAAGGGTGGAAAGAAGCTGGAAGCAAAAGCAGGAACAAAGGGTGCTGAAACCGTAAGTCTTACTTATAACGACAAAGACCAGAAGGTTACGCTGGAGGTACTGAAGGACTTTGCGGAACGATACTATGAGGGATTGAAAAAACAGAAGTACAAAGGTGGAGTGGAACTGTTCGGTATTCCTTCCGTTCGCTTTGGCATGGTGATGGATTTGAAAAGCATGATCACGCCGGAAATGGATGGTAAATACTTTATCGAGAAAGTGACAAAGACATTTTCTGACAATGCTACTTACCGTCAAAAAGTAGAACTGGGAGGACGTGCGGAATGACACTGGATGAAGAATTGAAGCAGGCTATGTCTAAGCTTCCAGGGCAAACAAAGGCGACGCTGGTATGGGTGGAAGTGCTTTCGGTGAATACCGATGAAAAAACAATGGATGCAAAGGGAGTGACCGACGGGCTGGAGTTTTACGACATTCAGCTTGGGGCAGGTTCCGTGATATTGTATCCTAAATCAGGTTCTTTATGCCTGGTGGGTATAGTGGAAGGACAGCCTTCGGATGCATTTCTCATATCGGCTAATGAAGTGGAAAAGATGGAAATCACCGCATCGGCTGAAATCGTGATAAACGGAGGAAGTAACGGAGGGTTGATTAACATCGGCACACTTACCGATAAGATTAACGAACTGGTACGCACATTCAATGGCCACACTCACCAGGTGAGTACCACCGGTTCTGCTACGGCACAGACGGGAACCGCTGCTGCGGTCACATCGAAAGCCAGCGAACTGAACAAACAGGATTATGAGGACACTAAAGTGACGCACTGATATGATGAAAGGAATAATGCTTGACGACAGCGGAGACTTGCTGATACAGGAAGGACTTACGCTGGGAGATACAACGATTCAATGTGCAGCCATCGTGCTTGGAATGAATCAGGGTGAATGGAAGGAAGACCCGGCACTGGGTCCTAACCTTCTGAGGTATATACGCTCCTCTGCCAATCGTGCAAAGATAGAAAAGCAGATTCGCTTGCATCTGGAACGCGCAGGAGTGGACTACAATGAACTGGAAGAGAACATTCAACTTATTTTATCAGAAAATGAAAACTGAAAGTATGGAAATCATTACAGGAATCAAGAACATGCTGGCTACGCTATTCAGCATCACGCTGGCATACTTCGCACCGGTGAAGGACATGGTGTTTGTCATCTTCTTCATCTTCGCGATTAACTGTCTGGCCGGACTCATTGCCGGCATTGTGGCCAAACACGAACGTTTCAACAACCGGAAGTTCTTTCACTGCCTGCTGGAGACGTTTGTGTTCTACGTAATCGTGCTGAGCATCTACATTATCGGAGAGAAGATGAAGAACCTGGACGGGGCTTTGCAGTGCATTACAGGCATCGTGTATGCCGTGTGCTACTTTTACGGGGTGAACACCCTGCGAAACATGCGAAAGCTGTTCCCTCACTCCAGGCCGCTGAACTTCATGTATTATGTGCTTAGCTTCGAAGTGGTACGGAAGATACCTTATTTACAACAATTTTTAGATAACGAAAAGAAAGAGGAGGAAACAAAATGACACAGTTACCAAGAGGTTTACGAAACAATAATCCCGGAAACATCCGGCTGAGTAAAGACAAATGGCAGGGACTTCGCCAGGAACAGACGGACGGAACATTCTTCCAGTTCATCGCTCCCATGTGGGGTTATCGCGCACTGATCCGCACGCTTCAGAACTACCACCGTCTGCACGGATGCCGCACCATCGCGGACTACATCAAACGCTGGGCACCCGCAAATGAGAATCACACTTCGGGATACATCTCAGCCGTGTGTCGGGAAATGCAGGTTCCGACAACCTACGAACCGGATGTGAACGACCAGACGACGATGTGCGCATTTGCATCGGCTATCAGCCTTGTGGAAAACGGAATTCCGGCTGTGCAGCAAGATGTATTGGAGGGATGGAAAGCATTGTAAAACTTAAACAGAATTAATCAATATGGAAGCAATTTTTGGAATTATATCGGCGTTGATTTTCGCCATCTATACGGCAGTAGTAATCTACAAGACAGGCGGTATTCCTTATTCAATTTCAGAAACCTATTACCGGCTGGAGCACCCGAAATGGTTTTCCGTCTGCCTGGGGCTTAACGGATTTACGTTCTTCGTGTCAGCAGTAGGACGCACGCCTGAAAACATTCAGTTCCTCGTGTTCCTGGCATTAATAGGAATGATAATCATTACACTTTCACCCCGATTCAAGGAACGAACGGAAGGAATTATTCATTATTGCGGTACCGCACTTCTTCTGCTCAGTACGCAGGCGTGGGTGGCATGTACGAATCCCTGGCTCCTGATTACCTGGCTTCTTCCGATAGTCTACATCGTGCGGCACGTGATGGCCGATAACATGCAGTCAGATTTGTGGAATAAGATAGTATATGCAAGGCCCGCGTTCTGGCTGGAGATAACCGGATTCATTATCATTTTTATTAACCTGATACTGTTATGATGGAAAGACTACTCGATAAGGCATACAAGTGGATGGAAAGCTTTCTGCTGCTTGTAGCCCTGGCACTGATGCTGACGTCCTGCAAGTCGCAGCCTCCCATGAAGCTGGATGCTACCACCGACAAGCAGACGGATACGAAGACCGACACGCAGGTATCGGACAGCAGCTATCAGCATACGCAGGAGATGATTAAGGAACTTTCCTCCAGCTGTTGGCAGAAGCTGGAGGAGATTACGGCTAGTTGGGAACGAACGGAGTATTCACCGCCTGATTCTACTGGCAAGCAATATCCTACCAGCGTAACGACGGGGTCGGTGAACAGCAGCACAAAGGAAGAGAGAAGGGATACCTCGCAGACCGATACAAAGATAGGAACCATGTCTGCCGAGATAACCCATATTAATAGCAGGATGGACCAGATAGAGCAGGAAGTATCTACCGTAAAAGCGGAACGCAAGGAGTCCAAGCCCTGGTACACGACGGCAATTATCTGGGCAGGCGCGATACTGATACTCATAAGGATAATGTGGAGGAAAAAGACATGAACGTGACGGTGCTACCTAATCAGACACTCGCCGACATCGCCATACAGGAATATGGAGACCTCGCAGGGGTCTTCATCCTGGCACGCGAGAACGACATAAGCCCAACGGAAAAACTTACGCCCGGCATGACGGTCAGTGTGCCGGACGTGGTTATAAACCGGGAAATGCAGGAATACTGCAAGGCTAACAATGTGTCGCCAGCCACCTACGAAACATCCGACAGCGAGGTGCGGCTGAAGATATTCACGGAACAATTCACAGAACAGTTTGTATGATATGGCAAGAACAATCGCAGAAATAAAAAAGACGATGACCGACCGCTTCATGGAGGACAACACCTTGCGCGAAGCGTATGGCATCACGGGAGAAGATGCCACATGGGAAAACACCTTCAGCACCGTATCCATCGAGAATATTCTTATCTACATCGTGGCTGCCTGTGCCTACTCGCTGGAAGTCATGTTTGATGCCCACAAGCAGGACGTAGACGAACGCATTGCACAGAGCATCGTTCCTACCGTCCGCTGGTATCACGCCCAGGCACTCGCTTTCCAGTACGGCGACGCGCTGGAATATGACGAACAGACGCACGCTTTCCGCTATCCGGTGGCAGATACGGCCAAGCAGTTGGTAAAATACTGTGCCGTACAGGATGCAGGCAACACGATACAGATACTTGTATCCGGTCAGGAAAACAACCTTCCCACACCGCTTTCGGAAGACGTTCTAACGGCATTTAAAAGCTATATGAACAGCGTTAAAATAGCGGGTGTATTCCTCAGCATACGCAGTCTTCTGGCAGATAAAATAAAGATTTCAGTAAAGGTGTACTACGACCCTCAGATACTCACCTCAGACGGCACACGCATAGACGGTGGAGGAAAACCCGTAGAGGATGCCATTAACGCCTATCTGGCCGGAATAGTGTACGGAGGAACATTCAACAAGACCAAGTGCGTAGACGCGATACAGAACGTGCAGGGAGTGACCGACGTGGAACTTGGAACCGTTCAGACAAAGACAAGCACCGGCGAATCGTATGCAGTGGTCACAGGTAACAACTATACGGCAGAGTCCGGCTGCTTCATTGCAGAAGATCTATCTAATACAGTAAGCTATGTGGTACAAAATTGACATTTTCAAGTTTGCGTTTCTTCTTCTTCCTCCTCCTCTCAGGAAGAAGAAGATGTTTGCGTTTCTGAAGGTGCTCACGCTGCCAATATCGTACCTTCACGATGAACTGATGAAGTATCGTGATCTGTGCGACAGCCGGCTGAGCGTGAACGGACAGGTAATCTACATCGAGAAGGCGCTGAATGATTACTTTCTGTTGCAGAATAAGGATATTTATATCACTGACTACAATGTAGAAGAGATTACAGACACTTATTTGTATGATGAAGGAGACCCTCCTACATACTTTTATGATGAAGACAGTCAAAATGTAACTTATCTTTCAGACGGAGAAGTGAACGATATGCTAAGATTTATTGTAAATGTTCCTTCTTACCTGGAAGACAGAATTGAAGAAATTAAGGCGATAGTGGAATACAATAAACCCGCAGGCCGATTGTTTGATATTAATATATACCAGTATGATTAAAGAGATAGCGACCTACACAGGAGGACAACCTGTTTATACAAAAGACCTTGCTTTCCTTCAGGAAGCATTTAAAGAAGCAATAATTTGCATGAACAAGTCTATCGGTGACACATACATTCTTTATGGCGCACTTTCCGGTTCTAATGTGGTGGAAGGTGCAGTGGTAATTAGCGGAGATGTATATAAAGTTACCGCACTTGGTGAGATTGGGAATAACAAGCTTTGCTTCCGTAAAAAAGAAACTAGCGAAAGAACCTTCAGAAATTCTGAAAAGCATAAAGTATATGTGGATTATGAAGCATACTTGAGTACGGACACTAGCGGCTCAGTGGCATGGATTGACTTGAAAACTGCATCAAGAGCAGACAAAAGAGTTACTGAACTGGAAAGTAAAGTATCAACACTTGAATCATATAATGCAGACAGTAGACTTGATGAGTTAGAAGGTAAAGTCTCAACACTTGAATCTGTTAATCCTACAGAGTGGAAAAATATACCAGTTACAGGTGAAGGACTTGACGGAAAAGTGAGATATAAAATTGATAAAAGGACAGACACCGTTATCTTAGATGTACAGATTGGTACTTACAGTCAATATAACAATGATATTAATAAAAGTATGTTCGACTGGCCATCTGAACTTTCAGAATATAACAATGCAATGACTGTTTCTGTTTCAGGTGGATCTGGAGGATTATATACCGCAAAATCTGTATGCCTACGTAGAGGCGCAAAAGGAATGAATGTATATGATGATAGTGGTCCGTACAAAATTCCTTCTAACCAAAGTATATCAGGTACTTTTTTATTAAGTAAAAACGAACAGAAACTATGACAGCAACAGAGCTTAAAAAACGCGCAATCGCGCTCGCAGAAAAGACAAAGATAGACTCAGTAACTCCGGAAGAAGTCGGCCAGCTGAGCAACGACATAGTAGAATACATCGAGAATGTGGAGATTAACGGAAGCTCACTGGGAATCCGCAAAACCTACACATCCGTGTCAGCCATGGAAGCAGACTCCACCGCACCGAAGGACGACAAAGGCGTCCTTCTCCGTCGCGGCATGCTGGTGAACATCTACAACCAGTCAGAACCAGACTCCGCAGATAACGGAAAGGTCTTCAGCTTCCAGAACCCCGGATGGGCTTTCCGCGGAACAGTAGATGCCGGGTATGCAACCAAGGAAGAACTTACCGAGCTAGATAATAAAAGTAGTTATCAATCTGTTTCTATGGTTATGAATACCGGCGGAAGTGGAGCGGCTTATATCGGTGAAACATTAAAAAAAGATTGGGGTGATGATGTTCTTTTGACAATAAATCAATGGAATATAAGTAACAAGGATATTAGATTTTCTTATCATGTTGATGGAAATGAAGGACAGAAAATAAAGATTCTCTCTATAGATGGTCCAGGTAATTACATTGTAAATTTTGATGAAATCCCCACAGACATAAGACCATACGTATTAGCTTCTGAGATTGAGACGGAAGGTGAAGTTAATATAACATTGTATGATAGATTAGCTACAATGCAGTATATGAGTTCGTTGGATGTTGTTAATAATACCGATGAAATTAAAGCACTAAAAGAGGATGTATCTTTAATCAATGCTACTATTAATGGAGGCGAGATTATTTCATCAAGTATTACGGGAGAGGATTTAATTAATGACTCAGCATATTGGGGATTGAACTTTAACATTGGATATAAATTGTCTGATACTCCGCAAAACATTAAGAATTATTCAGGCTACGTTACTGAAGTAAAGGCTGGTCAAGTAATTAAGTTGAAATCAATAAACAATACTAACATAATTCCATGGGCAATAACTGACAGTGAAAGACTGATAGTTAAGAAAAATGACTCATTTGGTACTGGCTCCTTGGAGAGTTATACCATCGATGTTGAGAAAAATGGATATATTTATACAAACCAAAATACAGCTACAAAGAGTAGTTTCTCTCTTATTATAGAAGAGGGAAGTACTGATGGATTGAAGAAAAAAGTTTCTGATAATAGCAAAAGTATTGATGAATTAAATAAAATAATCAATACAGGTAGTGAAGAAGAGATTGTAAAAAATGTAACTTCAGCCGAGCTGACCAATGATTCATCTTATTATGCTTTGAATATAGAGATTGGAAGCAAAGCACCAGAAGCTCCTATGGAAATAGTTAATTATTCTGGTTATGTTGCTGAAGTTAAAGCTGGTCAAGTAATTAAGTTGAAATCAACAAATAATACTAACATTACTCCGTGGGCACTTACAGATAATGATAAAATTGTAAGACAGATAAGCGATGTTAAGGGTACAGGCTCTTTAGAAACTTATAGTTTAGTCGTTGAAAATGACGGATATATTTATACAAACCAAAATACAGCTACTAAGGAAACATTTTCGCTCGTCATTATGCAAGCTTCGAAAAAAGGATTGATAGAAGAAATTTCGGGGTTAAAAACCGAAAACACTTTATTAACCAATAGAGTAAGCAAAAATGAACAAGATATTGCGGAATTGAAAAAATCACAGGGTGGTAGTTCTACTGTTAGAATAGGTTACATGAACCTACAAAATGAGGAAATAACTGAAGGGAAAAAAGTTGAATTGGAGTATAATAATATTCGAAAAAACTATTCAATATGCGGATATATTAATATTTCAAAATTTGAAAAAGTTAGATTTGGTAAAGATACGAGTGAACAGGGGTTTATTATCGAAGTAGACAATACCAATGTGAAATTAACGAGAAGTCGTAATGGTACTGATGAGACCCTATACCCTCACGGATTAACTATCAGTACATTCCTTGGATTTGATATAAGAAATGTAGGTGGCTACTCTCAACTTTTCTTGTATTCTGATTCAGGTCGATATAAGTTTGAAAAAGAGATAAGGAACCCAGGTTATGATTCGGCTTTTTTTGAGTCTGTTGGTACCACAGGAAAATTATTATCGTTTTCACAGGTTAATATTGATTATAATAAAGATATATGGCTTATACAAGACAGTTATGGTGGTTGGGTAAACTGGGGGTGGGCTTATAATCTATATAAGATTGGTTATGATACATTCCTTCTTGACTCCCATGGTGGTGCAGGAAGTTTGTCTCAGCTTACGGTTCTAAAAACGCACCTCAAATATGCTACACCAAAATATTTGGTGTGGGCAATGGGAATGAATGACAATGACTCTGTAGATACTTATAATGAAAATTGGAAATTGGCATTAGATGAGGTAATACAGATATGTAATGAAAAAGGAATAGAACTGGTATTATGCACCATACCTAACGCTGTTAAAGAAGGATATATTAATACATACAAAAATAGATATGTAAGAACGTTAGTAGAAGAACAAGGCTACAAACTAATTGATTTTGCGGATGCTGTTCAATTAAGTTTTGAAAGTACAGAGTGGAAGCCTGGCTTATTATCTGATGACGAATTACATCCAAATGAGAAGGGAGGGCAAGTATTATCAATAAGAGCGGCTACTGATTTTCCCCAGTTGTTGAATGGAAAAACTATTTCTTCAATTCCCTCATTCGTAGAATAACTTGGTAAGTTTCAATAAAGATGAAAAATAACATTATAGGATTTGTGGTCTACCTTCTGGCCACAATCCTTCTTTCTCCGTCAGCAGGAATCATACTGCTGGCAATGAAGGAAAATTCAGACAGATGCCACTATTACGGTGGAAAGTGGAATATAACAGATTTGGCAATCGGTATGGCTGCTGTTTCCATAGGTGTGGCAGTAAGATACTTTTTTGGTTTTCATATATTCTAAAAAAATAATAATTTAATATTATGTGTAAGACACAACTTTTTAATAACATTCTTCACTTCGTTTCTGAAGAAACAGAAGTACCAGAAGTATTAATACTTTCAAACAACAAGTCTACAGCAGTAGTAGATGCAAGAAGCATATTAGTAGACATATTAAGAGAAAAAGGATTGTATCCTGTACAAATTGCAGAGTATATGCATAAAACTCCAGCTGGAATACGAAATCTTATAACCAAGTTTGAAGTAAGGAAAAGGAGTAATGGAATACTCACAATATATTCGCAAAGAATAAGAAACAGGATGAAAACAGCTTCTTAATCCAGTGTTTTTATTAGCAATAAATTTGCTGTGTCATTAAAAACATAGTATTAACATTAAAACTTTAAAGTATGGATACTGAAAAGAAAGAAGTCGTTGAAAAAGTGATTCATGAAGACGGTGCTAACAAGTACGCTTCTAAGTCTACAGCTAACACTGCTTTGGGATTTGGTATTGCAGGTACTGTTCTTGGAGCAGCAGCATTGTGGGGACGCGGACGTGGTTTAGGATTTGGCAACGGTATGCCTGAAAACGTAAACATCAACAACGTAGGCGGAACTTCATCTGCAACTCCTTCTGCATTCCAGTCTTGGGCTAAAGAATGCGACGACGTGGTAGAACTGACCAACACTATCTGGTCTCAGAAAGTTAACACCCTTGAACTTATGGCTGGTGCACGTGAAATCGACGTGAACGAGAAATTCCAGCTGTGGAAATCTCAGGTTGACGCAGACTTTGGACTGTATAAGTCTACACGTGACAGCTTCGATGCTTTGTCTGCAAAACAAAACGCTGACGCATTTGCTTTGTACAAAGGACAGCGTGACAACTTTGACATTCTTGCCAACAGAATTGCAAGCCTGGAAAAAGAAGTTGCTATCAACGCTGCTGTTCGTCCTTATCAGGACAAACTTATCCAGTGCGAAATTGAAAAAGCTTACACTGCCGGAATCAACTACACTGATCGTAAGACTTGCCGCATGATTTCTGGAGAGGTTGTATTACCTAACACTCCGACTGTCACAGGATTTGGTTCTTACAATCCTTGCGCTTGCGTGCAGACAGCATCCACTGGAGCCTGATTTTAAGGTAGGGCATCTTCGGGTGCCCTACTTCTTTTCTATCCATCTAAAAAAAGAAGATTATGCAGAATATCTATGTAACCGGTAATGATCCGTTAATGCGAACACCCAGCTATTCCAATCCTTCAGATCTGGATTTGGAAATCATTCGACTACAACAAGCTCAACAACAACTGGAGCAAAAAAGACAGCAGCCCCAGCAGGTTCAGATTCAGCCACAACAAAGTCAGTCTCCTGTATGGGATGAAATAGACAGAATTACTTCTGAGTTGTCTGAGAGTGAATTTTCCATGTTGAATGAAAACGAGGAATTCCAAAAATCACAAAACCTTGTAATGAACATTTTGCAGCAAGAATACATGAAAATCATGCGCCCTATTGTAGAACGTTCACCTGAAGGTAAAAAAGCTTTGGAAAACCATCTTTCAATTTTGAAAAAATGGAAAAAGACAATTTCTGAAGATGCAAATAAGAGCCTGATGCTATTCCAGGAATACACCGAAAAGTATTCAAATATGACTTACGCTGAATTTTTGAAAATGAAAAAAGAACAGAAAGGGTAAAAAATGTACACAATCGATAAAATTGATTTGCTAAAGTCCGATATAAGAACAGCTGTTCAGACATGGGGAGAAAATAAAATAGATCAACTCTGTTCGTCTCACCCGCGTTTGTCAACAGCTTCTATTTACATTAAAAGAGGATTGAAAAACTATTTGTCTAAATCTGACAAACAAATATCAAGCTATGTGGATGCTGCAATGCTTTTTATTGCAGACGAAAACGGAAATATAGATACAGATATGCTGATTAATGATGCTGTATCAATCTTCAGACAAATGGATGTGTATGAAACTCAGATGGCCGGGTTTAATATCAAGATAGGAAAAGGTGAACTTAATTTAGAAATACCATCGAATCCTATGCTTGACTTTTTATTTGGCGACCTTGGTAAAATCAGATTGAACGCTGATGATTTATTGGAAATTAAACAATTATTAAAGTAAAAAGATATGAAAGAATACAGTTATGACAGTATGCTCGAAGAAGCTAAATCAGCAGGTGTGTTAAACGAGCAAAAGATGTGGACTTCTGCGTGCATGGCGGCAAAGTACATGAAAATGGCGCAGAACGGAGAGCTTTCAAAAGAAGGATACTGGAAATTCATGCGTGAACAGCATGAGCTTTTCTACGGTCCTCATTACAACGAAGATTTTGCAATGTACGATGTAGCTGGTATTAGTTACCTCAGCAAGTCAGGAGACCGTCGTACAGGTGCACACTGGACAAAGGACGACATCGAAGCCGCAACAAAAGGAATGTCGTTCCCTTCAGGAACAACAATCTGGGACAAGTATGTAGCGTTCAATGCGTTCTACTCTGACATGTGCCAGCTTCTTGAAGACGATATAATCCTGAAGGCTGCACACAAGTTCTTCTTCCAGGACGAAGATGCCGCACAAGGCAAAATATGGAAGTACATGCAGGCTGTGAAGAAGATTTAAAGGTTTTTCAATAGGTTTTCAATAGGTTTTAAAGTGGGCTACATTAAGTTGTAGTCCACTTTTTGTTTAGTCATTAAAATAGCAAAGATACTTTTCGAAACTGCTGTATGATTTGTGGCCGCTTGCTCTCATTATTTCCATGGAGTTATAACCTCTCATTACGTTGTTGGTTATAAATGTTCTTCTTCCTGTATGAGAACAGATAAGCTTCCACTTAGGATAAAAATCGACTTTAATGTGTCCGTTTATCTTTGTTTCTCTTTTTACCTTCACTGAGAACTCTTTACCGATGTATTGCAAAAGCATTTTCAAATATTTATCGTAGCATGAAATGTCAGTTGTCAATGGTGACTGATAATCATACTTTTCGAGGATGGAATAAGTTGTATTACGGTCTAATGACATTCTTTCAATGTCAACCCGTACAGATGTTCCTGTTTTTTGCTGTAGAATGGTAAATATATTCCGGTCAAAACAGCTTTTATCAATTCTTACCATATCAGAAAACCTTTGTCCGAGATTACAGGAAAGAACAAACATATCTTTTACACGTTCAATCTTTCTAATATGCTGTTTTCTTTTTGGTATTGAATAGACATCGAAATGATATATATGACTTACTTCATCCATTGTTAAAGCTACTTGTTCATGGCAATAAGGAGGAATTTTCAGCACGTCATAACTATCAGACACCTTCGCTCGATGTTTTGCAGCCCATCCAACAGCAGTTTTTAGCTGCGAGCATACTGTTTTAATGGTTGCAAGAGAAAGTCCCTTAGAAAGCAAATAAGGGATAAAATTAGACCAGAATACATCTGTAATGTGATAAGGAAACAATTCACATTTAAACTCCATTTGAATACCTTTTAAATGATGTTTCAGGCAGGAATAATGCTTTCCATAAGAAGGAGACAAGTTGTTTCTCACCTGAATTAAAGCTTCTATAGCTTCAATCAGATTTGCTCGTGACAAGTCGATAATAAGGTTCTGAAAGGGATTTTTCAGAAAGTCTCTAAATGTAGATTCATTATAATCCAGATTTAGAGATTTGTCAGGATTTGAATCTCTCATAGCTGTAGATTTTAGAGCTTTTAGAGGACATAAAAGCTACAGTGAAACATGTGTGAATCTTATTTTGCTGACATAAAGATAGTAAAAATAGTTGGTTTTACAAAGTATTTCAGACTTTTATTTTGCTGATAAACAGAGATAATTTATATTTGTGAATGGGATTTCGAAAGGAATCTTATTTTGCTGAAAGGAGCGTAACAAAGAGTTGTTATTGCTCCTTTTTTATGCGAAAAAAGGAAGAAAACATTTTTCTGATTTCTTCCTTTTCCTTGACTAAATTCACATTTTGATTTTGTTTAAAAAGTGTCAAGATTCACATTTTGATTTTTGATTGTTCACGTTTTGTTTTGCCGATTGTAGAACGGTGCAAAGATGAATACGAGGAGAAAAAAAACAAGCTGACCGAACTCTACGATCTGCAAAAACAGACCAGAGAGAAAGCCCTGCAATATGCAGAAAGCCGTTTCAATGAAATCTATCGGCTGGGCTGCCACCTCAAAGAGACATTGGCGAAATATGTATTTGATGAAACAAACGAGCCGGAAGAGCCAGCCAAACAAGAACCAAACGCCCCCAACATACAGGAAGAAGTGCTGGGAACGAAACAGACTGAGTATTTCAATATGGAACTGCTTTCGCTCATTCATGTAACCTGCGTGGGAGAACAGTTCGAGAATATTTCCGAACATAATTTCTATACCTGCATGAACCTGCTACCAAGCGACACCAAACCCCAAATCAGACCGAGAGAAAAAATACGTACCTGCTATCTGATATTCCTGATGAGCGAAAAACTGCCCAAACAGGACAGGGAGAATTGGAAGAGGAATATCCTGAAAATATTGGATATTGAGGAAAGCTACTACAAGTCAAAGTACAAAGAGCCTGTTTCCGATTTCCCCAGTGACAGCAACCGGAAATTTGCCAAAGAAATGGACGGTATATTCCGATAATCTGTGATATGCCCTGACATTTTACAAAACAACCACTTTTACCACTCAAATTAAATTTTTGAGTGGTATTTTTATTATCTGATATTCAGATAAATAACAAGATATTCCATTTATATCAACCACATCCTTACCACTTACAACCCTACCTAATTTTGCATCGTTCGAGAACAGAGATAACAGCCAGTGCGCAGGGCTGATTGTTAAACGACTAAATAGATTGAACGATGAAAAATCTTCAAGAATTATTATCAAAACCCGTCTGGCAGATGACAGGTGAAGAGTTCATATTCCTAAGCAAGCACGCTTCCCGTCAAACGGAAACGCAGCCACAGCCCGTTACAGACACAGAAAGAAAATATGTGTACGGAATACTGGGCATAGCCAAACTGTTCGGGTGCAGCCTACCCACCGCCAACCGTATCAAGAAAAGCGGAAAGATTGACAAGGCAATCACTCAGATAGGACGTAAGATTATCGTGAATGTTGAGCTTACCCTTGAACTGGCTGGAAAGAAAACAGGAGGACGGAAATAACGGGAGACATGGCTATGGACTATATGAAAGAGACTAAGGAAATATCGGCTGAAGAAGCCATAATCCTTTGGCAAGCCTCACGTTTGAGCTTGTCGAAAAGTTATGAGAAAGCACCTGAAATCCTTAAAGTACATGATTCTGTCATTGGGACATTGGGTAATTTCAGCGCATCCATCGGCAAAGCCAAAAGTAAAAAAACGTTCAATGTATCGGCTATCGTAGCCGCTGCATTGAAGAACGGCACAGTGCTGCGGTATGTGGCTGAACTGCCTGAAGATAAGCGGAAAGTGCTTTATGTTGATACAGAGCAAAGCCCTTACCATTGTCTGAAAGTCATGACGCGCATTTTGCGAATGGCTGGTTTGCCAGATGATAGGGACAATGAGAATCTTGAATTTCTTGCCTTAAGAAAATACACGCCTGAGCAGCGTATCAGGATTGTGGAACAGGCTATTTACAATACACCCGAAATCGGTCTTGTAATTATAGACGGCATACGGGATATGGTGTATGACATCAACAGCCCCGGTGAATCAACACGCATCATATCCAAGCTGATGCAGTGGACGGACGACAGGCAGATACATATCCATACGATACTGCATCAGAACAAAGGGGATGAGAACGCAAGAGGGCACATCGGTACGGAGTTGAACAACAAGGCGGAAACCGTATTGCAGGTAGAAAAGGACAAGGGCAACGGTGACATCAGCCATGTTTCAGCCATTCACATCCGGGCAATGGACTTTGAGCCTTTCGCATTCCGTATCAACGACAAAGCCCTTCCCGAACTCATTGAGGGATACAAACCTGAAACAAAGAAGCCGGGAAGACCCGAAGAAGAGAAGTTCGACCCTTACAGGCATATCACCGAGCAGCAGCACCGTATCGCATTGGAAGCCGTTTTCGGGCTGAAAGAGGAATACGGCTACAAGGAACTGGAAGATGCCTTAATCAAGACCTATATGTCAGTGGGTGTAAAGCTGAACCATAAAAAGGCGGTATCGCTCATCACCATGCTCCGCAACAAACGGATGATAGTGCAGGAGACAGGCAGAAAATACACATTCATGCCTGACTTCCACTATTAGCCCATTTCCCTGCAATCACTTCACTTTATTCTCGGGGTGTATATATTAGGAATATAGTGAAGTGCTTGGGGAATGGGACTAAATCACTTCACTTTATTACCGTATCCTATATATACGAGAATTTAGTGAAGTGATTATAGACCGTACTTCCTAAAAAGGTACGGGCAAAAAGAAAAATAAACCAATTCACCAACTACTAAAACAATCATTTTATGGATATACAGACAGCCAAGCAAATCAGAATAGCGGATTATCTGCATAGTTTAGGATATTCTCCCGTCAAGCAACAAGGTGTCAATCTGTGGTATAAATCACCGTTAAGGGAAGAAGCCGAAGCCTCGTTCAAGGTAAATACCGAACGTGAACAATGGTATGACTTCGGTTTGGGTAAAGGTGGTGGTATCATAGAACTGGCTGCACACCTGTACGCTACCGACCATGTACCTTACATCTTGAAACGGATAGCAGAGCAGACACCGCACGTGCGCCCGGTATCTTTCTCTTTTGGAAAGCAAAACTCTTCCGAGCCGAGCTTCCAACAGTTGGAGATTGTTCCGCTGTCATCTACTGCCCTGCTTGCCTACTTACAAGGTAGAGGAATTAACATAAAACTGGCGAAAAGAGAATGTAGTGAAGCACGTTTCACTCACAACGGCAAGCGGTACTTTGCCATCGCCTTTCCCAATGGTTCGTGTGGATATGAAATCCGCAACCGCTATTTCAAGGGCTGCATCGCCCCAAAGGAAATCTCCCACATCAGGCAGTCGGGAAAAGCGAGGAACACCTGTTATGTGTTCGAGGGATTTATGGACTACCTCTCCTTTTTGACATTGAGACAAGAGAGCTGCCCAAATTATCCGGAATTGGACGGGCAGGACTACATTGTATTGAACTCCGTATCGAATGTAAACAAGGCTCTCTATCCGTTGGGCAATTACGAACGCATCCACTGCTTTTTCGACAACGACCATGCAGGAATGGAAGCACTCCGGCAAATCCGTGAGGAATACGGCAGAGACCGATACATCCGTGACGCTTCTCAGACTTACAGCGGATGCAAGGACTTGAACGAATATTTACAGGAACAGGCTGAAAGAAAAAGGCAAGTTCAATCCGCCAAAGGGGTGCGCAGCCAATCACCGGAGAAGAAGAACGGCTTCCGGTTATAGCCCATTAGCCAATGTATGTAAAAGAAGGGAAAATAAAAGCAGAGAAAATCCATATAATTACTGATTATTAGTTATTTGTACAAAACAGGTGGTTTCTGATACATTCCTTGAAAATCCCTATTATTCTTCATTTTTGTTACTTGAAACGATACTCGTTTGCGGATTATTTCGTATCTTTGCAAGTGAATATAAGACACTGAAGAACAATGGGAAGAAAAAGGAAATCACCGGTGGATAAATCCCCGTTCAAGTTGCGCCGCCGCAAGCTGGCGGACGGACGGTTGTCCCTGTTCCTCGACCGCAGCGTGGACGGCGGGCACGAGTACGAGTTCCTGCAACTCTACCTCCTGCCCGAAACCTCTTCTACAGCGAAGCGTCAGAACGCACGCACGCTCCGGGAGGCGGAAGAAATCTTGCAAGCGAGAACCGAGGCCCTGTTGAATGCGAAAGCCGAGACGGGACTTGCTGGTTCCGGTACGGGAATGCTACTTTCGGACTGGCTTCAGACCTGTTATGACAACCACGAGAAACGCGGTTTAAGAGACATGGGTAGCATCAGCAACGTGAAAAAGGCTTTGCATATGTTCCGTCCTGACACCCGCCTTTCGGATATTGACAGGCAGTTCTGCCTTGACATGATTGACTGGTTCCGCAACACATACAAGCACCGCCTGACAGGGAAGCCCGTCAGCGCGAGAACCGCAGACACCTATTGCCAGACTTTCCGCACCATGCTCAACGAAGCGGTACGCGAAGGACTCATAGACAAGAACCCGTGGAACAGACTTGAGGCCATCGAGAAGATAAAGAAGCCGGAAAGCAAGCGTGAATATCTGACTATTGACGAGATACGGAGCATGATTACCACGGACTGCCCCAACGAACTTGTGAAGAGGGCTTATCTGTTCTCCTGTTTTACAGGTCTTCGCATCAGCGATGTCAGAAATCTCAAATGGGGTGATGTTTATACCGAGAACGGGCAGACATTCGTTTCGGTCGTGATGAAGAAGACCACCAAGCCGTTATACATTCCCCTGTCAGGACAGGCATTGAAATGGATGCCCGAAAAAGGAGATAGCACCTTTGATGATTATGTGTTCGGCAACCTCGTCAATTACGGTAACGTGAACGAGAACCTGAAAAAGTGGGCGGAGGCGGCAGGAATCAGGAAGCATATCTCCTATCATACAAGCAGGCACTCCTTCGCAACGATGATGCTCACCCTCGGAGCGGACTTGTACACCGTGTCGAAACTGCTGGGACACAGCTCGGTCAAGCACACCCAGATATACGCGAGGATAATCGACCGGAAGAAGGACGAGGCGGTGAACCTTGCGGATTCCGTATTTTGAAATCATAAATCGTAATACCTTATTATATTATTATATATGGCGGCAAACGGCAAAAAGACAAAACTGAAGGAACCGGTGAAGGTGCGCACCAAGAAACTTGCGGACGGTTCCGAGTCATACTATCTTGACATCTATGTGGACGGCAAGAGGCAGTACGAGTTCCTTAAGCTCTACCGCCTTCCCGAAATCAATGCCCGTGTCAAGGAACAGAACAGGGCCACACTGGCGGCTGTGGAGACCATCAAGTCAAAACGGATAATCGAACTGACCAACAACAAGGCCGGACTGAAGAACACATCAGGCAGGTCAAAGATGCTGCTGTCGGACTGGATGCGGACATTCTATGAGGAACAAAAACGCAGAGGTGTGAGAGGCGTGAAACTGTTGGGTACGGTGTCTAACCTTGTTTCTACTTATATAGGAAAGAACAAGGTGCGCATGGGTGACATCGACAAGAACTTCTGTGTTGCCTTCATCCGCTGGCTCCAGTCCGAATACAAGACCACGTGGGGCAATCCGCTGAGTCCGAAAAGCATGTCGGATTATGTCGGCTACTTCAGCACGGCATTGAACGCGGCGGTCAGGGCTGACATCATTCCCGAAAACCCGTTCATGTCGCTTACCCCGACCGAGCGCATCAAGGTGCCGGAGAGCAAGCGTGAGTTCCTTACCGTGGACGAGATAAAGACCCTTATAGCGACGGAATGTCCGAGGGAGGATGTGAAACGTGCTTATCTTTTCGCCTGCTATTGTGGTCTGAGGCTCAGTGACATTTACGCACTCCGCTGGCGTGACTTGTCCAAAGATGGGGAACAGTGGCGCGCGTCTGTCGTGATGCAGAAAACCACGACCCCGATATTCCTTCCCCTTTCCTCGCAGGCGATGAAATGGATTCCTGAACGTGGCGATGCCCCGGATGACGGCAAGGTGTTTGACGGGCTGATTGCCGAACCCAACATAAACAAGGTGCTGGCAAAGTGGGTGAAGGCTGCCGGTATCACCAAGAAAATCACCTACCATACGTCGAGGCACAGCTTCGCGACGATGATGCTGACACTGGGCGCAGACCTTTATACCACGAGCAAGCTGCTCGGCCACTCCAACGTGAAAACGACCCAGATATACGCTAAAATCGTTGACAGCAAGAAGGTTGAAGCTGTCAATCTGGTCGATGGCGTATTTGACTGATATACTGAGTTTCTACTTTATAATACAATTTGTTTGGTGATAAAGTAGCAACTCAGTATACAAATATATGCTGAGATATTACCTTATCTTGTGAAATCTCACCGATAAGGTAAAAAGTCAGCATAAAACATTCTTTTTTACGATTAAAAATCAGTACCTTTGCGAAATCAATGGAAAAGTTATGCAAGATAGACTGATATCCCGAAACAGAGAGTGTGAAGAACTGCAGCGGTGCTTGGATTCCGACAGATCTGAGTTTGTAATCGTCAGCGGTCGCCGACGTATCGGCAAGACATATCTTATAGACAAGTTTTTTAACTACAAATATGACTTTACTTTTGTTGGTGAACATAAGACACCGGCAAAGATACAGTTACAGGATTTTATGAGAGCCATAGAACGGCATTCCAAAAAGAAACAGCCGAAAGTAGCCAATTGGTACGAGGCTTTCAATGCGCTCGCCGACTATCTCGAAAAACTTCCGAGCAAACGGAAAAAGGTTGTTTTCATAGATGAAATGCCGTGGATGGACACCCAACGTTCCAATTTTGTCAGTGCATTGGAGAATTTCTGGAACGGATGGGGGAACCGACGTACCGACATAGTGTTCATCGCGACCGGATCGGCAACATCTTGGATGGCTGACAAGATAGGAGGCAATCAGGGCGGATTGCACGCCCGTATCACATGCAACCTGCATCTTTCTCCATTCACCTTGCATGAAACAGAAGAGTATCTGAGGCAAAGAAACTGCCAATGGGACAGATACCAAATACTCCAATGTTATATGATATTTGGCGGAACACCTTTTTATCTGAGCCTACTGAATGTTTCGGACAGTCTTGCACAGAATATAGACCGCCTGATATTCGCGGAAGGCGCACAGCTCCGGGGTGAGTTCGATGAACTCTATACAGCGTTGTTTGCCAAGGCCGACACTTATATTTCAGTCGTTAGACTGTTGTCGGAAAACAAATTAGGTCTGACACGTGAGGACATTCTCCGTATGACCGGCATTGAAGGTGCTTTTCTGAGCAAAATATTGAGAAATCTTGAACGCTGCGATTTTATCACACGGCTGTCCCATTACGGGAACAAAACACGAGACAGTCTGTTCAGACTTACCGACTTTTTTACATTGTTCTATTATAAGTTCATTGAACCCAATAATACAAAAGACGGATTGTGGTGGAGCAATAACCTTGATTCACGAAGTGTGTCAGCATGGATGGGACTAAGTTTTGAGCTTGTTTGCCTGAATCATCATAGGCAAATTAAAACTGCATTGGGCATCGCCGGAGTTGGAACTGCCATTTCTACATGGCGAAGCAAGGCTGACAAAGGCGATGGTATACCCGGCTTTCAGATAGACATGATTATTGAACGTGCAGACCGCATAATTCATTTGTGTGAAATGAAGTTTAGTACAGATCTATACGGTATTACAACAAGTTATGAGATGAAACTCCGTGAACGTATGGGTTTGTTCCGTATGGCGACAAAAAACAAGAAAACACTAGTAAACACATTTGTCACAACCTACGGCGTGGCCAATGCTAAAAACAAAAGTATAGTTCACAGCGAGGTGACAATGGATGACCTTTTCAATTCCTGATGATTATGATGATACAACAGATAACACAACGGCTGCAAGAGGTAAATAACTTGCTTGCCACTTGTAAGCAGGACAGCATCACCTTTGAACAGGCTTTGCTGCTATCCCTGTTCTACAAGGATTTCAATGAGACAAACCAAATTGTGACAGAGACGGCTGCGATGTTCCATGACGATGCGGAACAGTTGAATGAAATTTCCTTTTCCCTTTTTTCGGAGGCTGAAAGATTTCTGTCTTTGGATATTACTGGATTGCAGTCCGTGGATTTTGAGAGCCTTTTTGAAGCGAACCTCAGACCGTTTGAATCACGCTACGGGGAAGCGAAAGATGTTTCCACCGGACTGTGGCGCGAGTATTCGGCAATGAGCAACCGGCTGGATTTCCTGCCGCTCGACTCTGAGGATTACAAGTCGCTTGACCCTTTGTGCGATGCAAAGAAAGCGGAATACGACACAGCCCACGCGCGTGTGAACCTTTTATATAATGAGTTACAGCAGGAGCGTGACCGAACTTTCTGCGTGTATTGTTTCAAGCCGGTGTTCCTTTCCGTGCTGGTCGAGAGGCTGAAAGGCATTTCGGGAAGCATCATCAGCGACATTAGACGGATGAAGGGGGACGCGCATGAGTGACGGCATCCTGTTCAAAGACACATCCGCATGGATGGACACCGTTGACCTCGCCATGTGCCTGTTCATCTACGAGGTCTGTAACGACTGCCAGTTCGGACATCTTTCCGGCTCCGACTTCGTGAACTTCATGAACCTGAAGCCGACGGTGCAGCCTGTCACCGTGCGTCCGAAAGAGAACCTGCGCATCTGCTACATGGTGTTGTCCGTATCGCAGACCGTCAAGCCGCGTGAGCGTGGAAAACAGTGGGCGGAAGATTTCCTGCAACGTTGCGGAATATCCAAGTCATATTACGACAAGCACCGCAACGATGTGTGCGCGCAAGGCGCGACAAGAGAGAACCGGGAATACCGCAAATCCATCGACAATGCCATCGAAAAAGCCCGGCAACTGAACCGTACCCCATAACAGCCCGCCGGTTCCCCATCTGACATAACACAAGAAGATTACGGCAATGCGCCATACCGCTGAATACCAGCAGTATGGCGCATTGCTGTCTTGTACACTTTCCCCATCCAGGCCACATTGTGCCACTTCAAGTCCAAAGTAACTTTGCAAGCGAAACATAAGGCATAAAACAGCAGAAAGGCAAGATGTTATGCCGAGTGGCAACAGGAATAAAAACAAATTGAAAGCGATATGGAAACAGAAAGAAACCTACTCACCACCACCGAGGCTGCAAAGTACCTCGGACTCAAGCCGAGCTATCTCTACAAACTGATGATGCGCCGTGCAATCCCTTATTACAAGCCCAACGGCAAACTGTGTTTCTTCTCGAAGGCAGACCTTGACACATGGCTGACAAACATCCGTGTCAAGTCGCAGGCGGAAATTGACAGCGATGCCGCGCAGTATCTTGTAAACCGCCGCACGGACAAGTAACGAACATTCAAATGAGATTCAAACATCAATCAAACAGTATTCAAAAACCATTTAAACCATTTCAGTATGAACAATGGAAACAATGTGTCGCAGGTGAACAGCAATGTTCCCGCGCAAAAGGACAACAGCGGAAAGAGTGGCAGCAAACAGCCCCGCGCAAGAGGCGAACTCAAGGCAGAGTTCGCCCATGTACTTGCATTCCTCAACTCTTGTACACTTTATCAGGCAGACGCCGTACGTGTCATGGTAAGCCATGCCACGGGCAACGGCAAGTATGAGGACATCGATCCGGCTGACAGGCTGGCAGTAAACCGGTTCCTGAACCACGGCATGAACAAGACCAACACCCTGACGGCAGACGCTGTGATGCCGTTCCGTGTCGGACGGTCGGAAGTCCTCCTTAATACCGTCACGCAATTCTGCAACCAGGCACAGGCACTCAAGGCGACCGTTGCGCTGATGCGTATCACCACCGATGCCGAAGCAGTGAAGACAGCCTTCGCCAAACTTCCAGACGACAAGTAATCCGGGTAAGGTGCGACCTGCAGGCGGCTGTCATACCTCTTATAATATAGGCGAGACAGTCTGAAACAGCGATGGGATAATGCCAAAGGCAGGGCAGAAAAGGAAGAAAAAGGAGGGATGGAAGATGAGTGGTGTTTCAAGATATGCCGCTGCATTACATTTCCTGACGGTCATTCCACGCACGGCCCTCTTGCCGTTGTCCCGCAGTCCAACGGGGGACGCCGCTCGCAGGCTCGCACCGGTACCTTTTGTAAAATCATCAATTACCGCTTATGAAAACCGAACGGAAATCACCCGGCAACACGAAGCCGGTTGAAACAGAAAATAAAATGAATGATGCCGCTGAAAGTGCGGCAGACACGGAAAACAAAAAGAAGAAAGTCAAGGAGAAACGTGATTCGACAATCTCGTTCCGTGTCAGCAAGTCGCAACGGGAGAAGATTACAGGCCTTGCCGAAGAGTGCGGCATGAGCCTCAGTGACTATGTGCTTTCCCGAGCATACGGATACGAGCCGAAAGTACGGCTG
>OGQZ01000490.1_pt1 | contig 33751 bp, 29 predicted proteins | sample 1553321 | NCBI WGS metagenome assembly OGQZ01 (sample SAMEA2579958, study PRJEB22360) | human gut metagenome | reverse complement strand
GGTGGACCTGTCGCCGTCGACCATCTACCGCTGGGTCTCGGCGGGCTACGACGGCATGACCAACATGGAGCTCAGGCGCAAGGTCGGCTACAGGCCGAGGAAGCGCGCCGCCGGCCGGGCGGCCACGCGCCACTCCGCCCGCAGGTCGCATGCCGCGTTCCTCGCCCTCGGGGAGGACGCGTGCGCCGCGGCCTGGGAGATGGACACCGTCGAGGGCGCCCGGGAGGACTCCGCCTGCCTGCTCACGCTGCTGCACCGCCCCAGCAGGCTGCAGCTCGCGCTGCCGCTGGCGGAGAAGACCGCCGGGCGCGTCGCGGCCGCCCTGGGCGGTATCAGGGAGGTCCTCGGCGCCGGCGGCATGGGCAGGGTCTTCCGCGCCGTGCTCACCGACAACGGCACGGAGTTCTCCGACGAGGCGGCGATCGCGGCGCTGCTCGGCGAGGGGCCGGGCGAGACGAGGCTGTTCTACTGCGACCCGAGGCGCAGCGACCAGAAGGGCGCCTGCGAGCGAAACCACGTCGAGATAAGGAAGCTGCTGCCCAAGGGCTCCGGGCTCAGGTTCGACCGGCTCGCCCCGGCGGACCTGGCGCTGGCCATGTCGCACGTGAACTCCGAGCCCCGCGGCGCGCTCGGCTTCTCGACGCCCGCGCGCGCCTTCAGGGCGATGCTCGGGGAGGACGCGGCGGCGCTGCTGGACGCCTACGGCGTGGAGGACGTGGCGCTCGGCGATCTCGACCTGACGCCGGGGCTCATCGAGAGGGCGCGCGCCGAGAGGGGCGATGCCCCGCTGGCCTAGCCTAGAGGAAAAACGGAATAGACGGACCGACCGTCCGGCTGAGTCTGGGAAGAGATGCCGGGCGGCGGGCGGAGCATGGCCACCGGACCTATCGAAACACATCCCCACCGTTCCTTCAACTGGGAAAACGGCGCCCCCGGACCCCAGGAGGGGCCGCGGGGGCGTTCAGCTAACTGCGGGAAAGGCCTATCCGCTCAATGTGTTCGGCTGAGATCGGAAATCAACCTCGATGAGTTCGACCGTGCGGAGCATCTCGCGCTGACGGCATCCGCGACCGTCGACCGAAGCCTCACCCATCTGGTTATCGTAAGGGTCCTCGCGCATGCCGTCGAAAGAGGGCTCAAACTCTGCCTGGAATCGATTGTTGGCCACCATACGCCACGGGTCGAGATTGCCAAAGTAGTGACGGCGGCGCCACTCCTCCCCCATCCTGCGAGCAGAAGATCCAAATGACACGTCGGCGTTGAGCCAACCGGTCTGCGGCGTATAGAACTCTGCCCAGTCGTGCGACCCCACCGAATCGGGCGCAACATACAGGCCGCTCTGCCAACGGGCAGGCACGCCCGCGATACGGCACATGGTGATAAACGTGAGCGCCATAACGCCGCAATCGCCGCGGAGCGAATGCGCACAGTCATCGGCAATAGATCCCAAAAGCAAGTACGGCGGCTGATAGCGATAGTCAATATACTGCGTCAGGTAATCATAGATAGCACGGGCGCGATCGAGCGGATCCTCGAGTCCGTCAACAACACCGGCCGTCAGCTGCTGCAGATACGGCGTAAATGCAATGTGCGGACGATCCTCGGAAATATCCTCGGGCAGAGGCGCGTCCATACACGGATGAACAGGAAGTGTGCCACCGTAGACATCACAATAAGCAGCATCGATGTGATAACGATAGGTCACCGAGAATGAGCGTTCACTCGAAGAAGACCACGAGGCGGTACGCGCCGAAGCGTTCGCGGAAGCAACAGCACCCTCCGGCGTCATGTCGAGAATCTCGACCCGAGACTGCTGGTGGCAGGTGGCGGCAACGGGAAGCCAAGCGCGAACGGTCTCCCCCTCTAGAGCGCCGGGGACAGACACAGATGCTTTAAGCGTAATGACGCGAGCCAATCCATTTTGCAACTCCATCTCCTTGAGCATCTCGTTGCGCAGTGCAATTCCGTCCGTAGGATCGGGACGCATGCCGGGGACCTCTTTGGGATATACGCGAAGCGAATCGAGGAAGTTGTCGAGAACGAACAGCTCGCCATCGATAAAGCGCCAGTCAATACGCTTACGGTCAATCAGATCGTCAAACTGCCCCTCGGTAAACTCAGGCCACTCCTCGCGAATCATCGCAATAGCTCGATCGCGCGACACCGAAAAATGAAGCGGCGTCTCGATCATGCGATACCGCTCGGCACGAACGCAGGCAGCAAGCGAGGGATCGGGATTTTGGGCAAGTAGGCGGTCGCAAGCCTCAATAGCCTGCGAAAGATACCCCGCATCCTTTAAACGCAGGATCTCGGGTGGCAAGCCAACATCTAGAAAACGGAAGTCATCATTGCAAACATCAACAGAGCAACCAACAGGACCCTCGTCAATAACCTTCCCATCCGAAGGCAGCACATTAATAACAGCCATACCAAACTCCAAGTCATTAGAACTCTTGAAGCCCATTGTAGCGAGATAAAAAAGAAAGCCCCAATAAAGGAACCCTCAACACCGATAAACGGTACCTATAAAAAATGAATTCAGCCCAGTAACCCTGTAGCGAGTTAACAAAGGGGCCCCGTTTCCCCGGAGCTGATTCCGTCGCGCGACTCCTAGCGAAGCCAGTAGCCACCTTAATTCAGACTCGTAACCCTGCGGCGTTAAACGAAGGAAGCCCCGTCCCCCGGAACTGTTTCCTTAGCGCGACTTCTGGCGAAGCCAGGTGAGCGCAAAGGAAACAGTGTAGGGGGACGGGGCTTCCGGCGGGAAGTTTAGCGACGCTTACGCCTTGTTGACGGAGCCAAACTCCTCCATGAGCTCCTTGGTGCGGGCAACGATGTTGTCGCGACCAGGCTTGAGGAGCTTGCGGGGGTCGAAGCCCTTGCCCTGCTGATCCTTGCCAGCCTCGATGTACTCGCGAACGCCCTTGGCGAAGACGAGCTGCAGGTCGGTGTTGACGTTGATCTTGGAGATACCCAGGGAGATGGCCTTCTTGATCTGATCCTCGGGGATGCCGGTGCCACCGTGCAGAACGAGGGGCAGGTCGCCGGTCTCGGCCTTGATCTCGCCCAGACGCTCGAAGGAAAGGCCAGCCCAGTCGGCGGGATACACGCCGTGGATGTTGCCGATACCGCAGGCGAGGAAGTCGACGCCCAGGTCAGCAATCTGCTTGCACTCAGCGGGGTCAGCGAGCTCGCCGTTGGAGGTCACGCCGTCCTCGGTGCCGCCGATGCCGCCGACCTCGGCCTCGATGGACATGCCCTTGGAGTGGGCAAGCTCAACGAGCTCCTTGGTGCGGTCGAGGTTAAGCTGGAAGGTCTCCTCGTGAGAGCCGTCATACATGATGGACGTGAAGCCGGCCTCGATGCACTTGAAGCAGTCCTCGTAAGAACCGTGATCGAGGTGAAGGGCGACGGGAACGGTAACGCCCGTGGCCTCGACGGCAGCCTTGACCATGTCGGCGCAGACCTTGAAACCGCCCATCCACTTAGCGGCACCAGCGGTGCACTGAAGGATCAGCGGAGACTTGGCCTCCTCGGCGGCCTGGAGAATAGCCAGGGTCCACTCGAGGTTGTTGGTGTTGAAGGCACCGAGAGCGTACTTGCCGGCCTCGGCCTTCTTGAGCATGTCTGCTGCGTTGACGAGCATAAAAGAAACCTCCTGTAAGGTTGCTCCGATAACGCCTGAGATTTTACCACGACATACCCGAGCATAAACGTTCGTTTGTTCACGAATACCATCCGATTGGACAAATTTTGACCGTTTGCCCCACAGAATCGACCCACTGGGGAAAATAGCTTGACGATTGAGCGGTCTTCGTGGTTCGAAAGACGGCTTCGAGCCTACATCTGCATAAACGGATTCTGCATAAGTTCGCGCGCCATCGTGGTCGAATCGCCATGGCCCGTCAAGCAAACGGTATCGGGCGGAAGCGTCTTGGCAAGTTTGGAGAGCGAGCGCATAATCGCCGCCTCGTCACCGCCGGAAAGATCGGTACGACCGTGGCTGCCCGGGAAAAGCGTGTCGCCCACAAAGGCGATGTTCCCCTGCTCGGTCGCGGCGAACAGGACGATGCCGCCCGGCGTATGCCCCGGCGTCTCGATCACCTGCAGGCAGACGTCGCCCACCTCGATTGTATCGCCCTCGACAAGCAAACGCGTCGGCTCACCCGGATCGGGCGTCTCGATACCCCACATGGTGCGCTGCTCCTCGATATTTGCGCGAGGTACCGTCACGTCCTTAGCGCACAACTCATATAGCGCGCCGTCGCCAACGACAGCTCGAACCCCGGCAACCCCGCCAACATGGTCGGCATGACCGTGCGTGCAGACAGAGCCGAGTACGCACACCTCAGGATGCGCGGTGCGGATATGCTCCACAAGACGCTCGCCCTCCCACGCCGGATCGACGATTAAGCACTCGTCATTCGAAATCACGGCGTAACTGTTGGTCTGAATGGGGCCGTTGACGAGCGCCTCAATCGAAGCCGCACCTCGGGGTGTCAGGTCCAAAGTCATATCGCCCATGCGCATACCCTCCTTCTAAAATACGTTCGAGGCACCAAACGATGCCTCGAACGTAACCAATATCTATGATGCTGAGAGGCTCTCGCACCTACACACGGCGCTTAAGCTGGGCTCCACCCTCGCCGGGCATAAGACGACGAGCGTCGTAGACCGAGTCAACGCTGCTGATAGAGGCCAGCAGCGGATCCAAGCCACTCGCGTCCGAGATCTCGACCATAAAGCGCAGGGTTGCAATGCCCTCGCGGTTGGTCGACGTGGCGGCAGAAAGGATATTACCGCCCGCATCGCCAATGGCAATGGTGACATCCTTGAGCAGGCCCATGCGGTCCAGGCACTCGACCACGATCTCGACCTGGAAGAGGGTGTCGGCAGCGCCGTCCCACTCCACATCGATCATGCGCTCGGGATGTTCCATAAGACCCTTGACGTTAGGGCAGTTGGCGCGATGCACCGAAACGCCGCGACCGCGCGTGATGAAGCCGACGATGTCGTCGCCCGTCACGGGGTTGCAGCAATGAGCCAGACGGACCAGCAGGCCGCTGTTGCTCTCGCCCTTGACGATAATGCCGTTACTGGCGCTCTTGCCGCGCTTTTGCGGCTTGCGGTTGGAGCCGCGAGCGGGCTGCTTCACGACCTCGGCGATAGCCTCGGCCTTGGTGAGCTGTTCCTCAGGCTTGGGGTCCAAGATTTGCTCGACCTTATTGCCCACAGCGCGCGGGGCAACCTTGCCGGCGCCGACGGCGGCAAACAGGTCCTCGAGCTGCTTGAAGTTAAACTGCTCCGCCACGGCGTTGAGTGCACGCGTCGAACGCGGCGTAGAAATGCCATAGCCACGCTTACGCAGGTCCTTGGCCAGCATATCGCGACCGGCGGCAGCGTCGTCGTCCTTGGTCGCAGCGGCAAAATAGCGGCGGATCTTTGACTTGGCGGAAGGTGTCTTAACGATCTTGAGCCAATCGCGCGACGGCTTGGAACTCTTGTTAGTCAGGATTTCAACGCGGTCGCCCGTCTTGATCTCGTGCGTGAGCGGAGCCACCGCACCGTTGATTTTGGCGCCGACGCAGTGGTTTCCCACCTCGGTGTGAACGGCATAGGCAAAGTCGAGCGGCGTGGAGCCGGCACGAAGCGCCATGACCTCGCCTTTGGGCGTGAAGACAAAGATCTCCTGATCGAACAGATCGACCTTCAGCGAGTGCAGGTATTCCTTGGCATCGGTGATCTCGTCGGAAGCCGCCCAATCGAGCGAATGCTTGAGCCAGTTGATCTGGTCGTCCAAACGTTGAGCGTCATTGGTCTTGGAAGCAGACGATCCGCCCGACTTCTTATATAGCCAGTGGGCGGCAATGCCGTACTCGGCCTGCTCATGCATCTCGTAGGTTCGAATCTGAATCTCGAGCGGACGAGCCGTAGGGCCGATGACCGTCGTGTGGAGCGACTGGTAGTTATTGACCTTAGGCATGGCGATATAGTCTTTAAAGCGACCAGGCATGGGGTGCCACAGCGTATGCACCGCACCGAGCGTGGAGTAGCAATCGCGCACCGAATGGGTAATAACGCGCAGCGCCACCAGGTCGTAGATCTCGGAGAACTCCTTGCCCTTGCGCTTCATCTTTTGGTAGATGGACCAATAGTGCTTGGAGCGGCCGTTGATCTGGAAGTCCTCCAGACCAATGCGGTTGAGCTCATCGGTAAGCGTCTTGATGGTCTCGGCAAGGTAGCGTTCGCGGACCTCGCGCGACTCAGCTACCATACGCGCGATGCGCTGGTAGGCATCGGGCTCCAGGTAGAAGAAGGACAGGTCCTCGAGCTCCCACTTAATAGAGCTCATGCCCAGGCGGTCGGCCAAGGGCGCGTACACGTCCATGGTCTCGCGAGCCTTAAACAGGCGACGATCCTCGCGCAGGGCTGCCAGCGTTCGCATGTTGTGCAGACGATCGGCAAGTTTAACGATGATGACGCGGATGTCCTTGGACATGGCGAGGAACATCTTGCGCAGCGTGAGCGCCTGCTTCTCGTCCATGCTGTCGACTTCGATGTTGGTGAGCTTGGTCACGCCATCGACGAGCTCGGCCACCGTATCGCCAAACAGGCCGGAAACATCGGTGAGCGAGGTCTCGGTATCCTCGACGGTATCGTGCAGCAGCGCGGCACACACCACATCGCAGTCCATCTTGAGATCGGCCAAAATGATGGCAACCTCGACGGGATGGTTAATGTACATCTCGCCCGAGCGGCGCTTTTGGTTGCAGTGCTTCTCGGCGGCAAAGCAGTAGGCCTGCTCAACCTTAGAAAAGTCGTCCTCATTCATATATTTGAGGCACAGGCGCTCCAGCTTGTCGTAGCTGTCCGCCATAATCTCGGGCGGCAGCTCATCGGCATGCTTATAGTGCTCCATCTCCGAAAACGGCTGGAGGGTGGAATCATGGGCGGTACGGGCTGCGGCATCCATCGAGGTCCCCTTCCCCTAGGCCCGCGGTACGATCGGGCGGTTAACTTTGGCTAGCATATCAGAAGCGCACGAATCGAGCGCCCAGCTCCGGAAAGCCGAAAACTCCATGCGCGAGCGCAAGCCCTCCAAATAGCGAATTGACCTGCTCAATTGCACGCGGCCGGGGTTTTCGGCCATCGCGATGCGACGAGTGTCGTCAAACCCCGAAACTCGACAGAAACCAAGCTCTTCGAAGATTCCCAGGCCGCTTTCCACCGAACGCTCGTCGACCGGCGTGCGAGCATCGATGGCAAGGCACATCTGCGCGATGTCGATATCGCTCGCGCTAAAGGAATCGTCCCCGGTCTTGCCGCGGTTGGAGCGCCACATGGTCTGCAGCGCGCGATAGAGCGTGACGAGCTCGTCGCGCTCGGGCGCATAGCAGTCGAGTAGGCGCTCGTTAATACGGGCGTCACGCGACGAATAGAGTAGATGGATCACGGCGGGTTGGCCATCGCGACCGGCGCGGCCGCTCATCTGGTTAAACTCAATGCCGCCAAACGGCATGTGATAGAGCACGACATGGCGAATATCGGGAAGGTTGACGCCCTCGCCAAAGGCGGATGTCGAGACGATGCAGCTGAGGCTGCCGTCTCGAAACGCCTCCTCTACGCGATGGCGGTCGGTGCGCGTAAGGCCAGCGTTATAGAACGCGATACGGGTCGCACAGTCGGGAACGCGTTTGCGTAGTGTCTTGGCGAGCGCCACGGACTGGTCACGCGAATTGACGTAAATGACGGTCTTCTCCCCCGTCGCCACGATCGACACCAAACGGTTCTCGCGGCTCGCAAGGTCGCGGTCGTCCTCGAGCTGCAGGTTCTCGCGCACCGTCTCGTCGACCACCGTGCGAGTGATTGGCAACATGCGGGCAAGCTCGGCCACGACCGGAGCCGTCGCGGTGGCCGTCGCAGCCATAACGACCGGGTCGCCCAGGGCTTTGAGGATATCGGGCATGTCAAGATAGGCGCTACGGTCGCCGCCCTTGGCAAGGCCGGCGTGGTGCGCCTCATCGATAACGACAAAGCCGATGCGGCCCGAACGCGCGAAACGGTCACGGTGGATAGACAGGAACTCGGGCGTCGTGAGCACGATACCGGTGCGGCCCGAAGCTAGGCCGGCGAACACGTCATCGCGTGCGGCCTCCACGGTCTCGCCGGTCAGCACGCCAACGCCAATGCCAAGCGCTGCCATCGTCGACGAGAGGTGATAGGCCTGGTCGGCAACGAGCGCACGCAGCGGATAGACAAAGATGCTCGCACGCCCGCGAAGGACCGCCTCGCGCGCGGCATGCACATGGAAGATGAGCGACTTGCCGCGCCCCGTTCCCATAACGGCCAGAACACTCTGGTGATCGGCCAGGGCATCGAGCGCCTCGACCTGCGCGCGGTGCGGCTGGTTCGAGCCGATAAAGCTATGGATAAGCGAGCGCGTCAGCTCGGTATAAGAAAGCTGGGCGAGCGTCTCGCGTTTACGCGACTCCAGGCGCAGGCCGGAATCCGCCGGCTGCACGCCACGACGAAGCTCGCATGCCGGATCGTCGACGCTGGGCAGCGTGGTATCGCGAACCAGAACATCCTTGATCATGAGCTTGGGCTTCACACGCCCCTGCCAATGCTCGGCAACGGCCTCGAACACCAAGTCGACAGCGCTATCGCAGTTGATGAGCTTATCGATTTGCGGCACGCGGAACATAATGGCCGGCACGCTCGCGGCGCCATCGGTCGCCACAAAGCGCATGTGCTCGCCGGTTTTGCCCACCACGGCGCGATCGCACATCGTCACGCCCTCGGCGGCCAGCAGCGGCACCTTGTTGCCCTGGCCAAACGGCTCAAGACGGGAAATCTGCTCTATAGTCTCGATATTCAGCTCGGAAAGGTCGACCGTGGCGGCAACCTCGTCGGTGTCCTCAAAGTCCTCGGCGGGAAGCTCGGACAACACGGCGGAAAGGCGACGGCGGAACTCGTCGAGCTTGGATGCCTCGATAGTCACACCCACCGCACCGGCATGTCCGCCGCGACGAATCATCAGGTCGGAACAGTGCTCGATGGCGTCAAACAGGTTAACTTTGCCCACCGAGCGGCCAGAGCCGCGCGCGATACCATCCTCGATCGAGAACAGCAGCGCCGGCACGTGGTAGCGGTTGGTCAGACGGCTTGCCACGATGCCCTTGACGCCCTCGTGCCAGCCTTCGCCGCCCACGACGATCGCGCGTCCGCCGTCATAGGTCTCCTCGACCTTTGCCATGGCATCGCGCGTGAGCTCCGCCTCGATCTCACGGCGCTGGCGGTTGATTTCCTCGAGCTCAGCCGCCAGTGCGCTTGCTTCGATGGGATCGCGGGCAAGCAGCAGGTCGAGCGCCATCTTGGGATCGGCCATGCGACCGGCAGCGTTTAAGCGGGGAATGAGCGAGAATGACAGGCCATCCGCCGTAATGCTCGAAAGGTCCGCCTTGGCGAGCGCGGCAAGCGCGATATAGCCGGGGCGAGCGGTTACGCGCATCTGCTGGATGCCCTCGGCAACCAGCGCGCGGTTCTCGGGCGTGAGCGGCATCATGTCGGACACGGTGCCCAGCGCCGCGACCTCGATTAGCGAACGCCAATACGACGGCTTGCCCAGGCGCTCACCCAGGACTTGCACCAGCTTGAGCGCCACACCAGCACCGGCAAGCTCACGCGAGGGGCCCTCGTCCTCGAGCTTGGGGTCAGTCAGGGGCACACCCTGCGGCACCTGGTCGGAGGGCTCGTGATGGTCCGTGACCACCAAATCGATCCCCAGGCTCTCCAGATAGGAAACCTCTTCCTTGGCAGCAATGCCGTTATCGACGGTCACGATCAGCTGGGGGCGAGCGAGCTCGTTAACGCGGTCGAGCGCCGCGCGCGAAAGACCGTAGCCCTCATCAAAGCGATGCGGAATAAACGGCGTGACATCGGCGCCAAACGTGCGCAGCGCCTCGGTCAACAGACAGGTCGACGTAATACCGTCAACGTCAAAATCGCCAAAGACTGCAATGTGCTCGTGGTTGCGAATAGCATGCTCGACGCGGTCGGCAACGACCGACATGCCCGGGATAATGAGTGGGTCGGCCCAGTCGCGATCGAGCGAAGGCGTCAAAAACAATTGGCCCTCTTTGATGGAGCCAATGCCGTGCGCGACCATAATGCGCGCCACCAGCCCGGGAATGCCCAGACCAGCCGAAAGCTCCTTTTCGAGCTCGGGATTTTGCTGAGCGACCGCCCAGCGATGCGTCGTCTTAAGCGATGACATAGGCACCCACCCCCGATAGGGGCAGGTCGCCGCGATACCTCTCACGGTTCATAGCGATGAGTCCTCTGTGTATGCCCGCTTCGGCAGGCAGATCTGTTGAACGGATTTATTATACCGTGCAGCGCGGACGCAAAACGCCGCGGTGCGCCGCGGTTTCGGCAAACGATGGCGGTAATGGCCTCGAAATAATCGAGCGTTCCAGCCGCACGGACGCATACGAACGTCTAGCATATCCATACAAACGAGTTCGCGGATAAAGGGAGTCACGGGGCATATGAAGCAATGGGCTGGACTAGGAAAGTTCCTCGCGGGGCATATGCAGATCATCGTTCCGATTTGCGTGGCGCTCGGCGTGCTCTTTCCTCAGCAGATCGGCGTTCTCAAGCCCATCGTTCCCACCCTGTTTGCCTTTATGACGTTCCAAGGCGCGCTCAGCAACACCTTCCACCAGGTAGCTGAGGTGTTCCGCCGTCCTCTGCATCTGATTTTGGCGTTATTTGTCTCGGCTGTGATCATCCCCATCGCGGCGTATGCCATGGGCTCACTGTTCTTTGGCTCCAACCCCAACCTTGTCTGCGGCATCGTGCTCGAGTACAGCGTACCCGTGGCAGTCACTGCCTTTATGTGGATTAGCATGTTCGGCGGCAACGGCCCGCTCGCGCTCACCATCATCCTGACGTCCTCGGTTATATCGCCCGTAACGATTCCGCTCACGCTCAAGCTCCTGTTGGGCGCCACCGTCTCGATCGACGTGCCGAGCATGATGCAGAACATGGCCTTTATGATTGCCATCCCCGCCGTGCTCGGCATCGTGATCAACGAGCTCACGCACGGCTGGGGACACGAGAAACTCTCCCCCGCGCTCTCGCCCGCCTGCAAGTTCATGATGATGGGCGTTATTGCCTCCAACTCCACCGCCATGAGCGAGTACGTGCTACACATGAACGCGGTGCGCCTGGAAGTCGCCCTCTTTATTCTGGTGTTCGCCATCAGCGGTTTTGTCGTGGGCATTCTGGTCGCCCGCGCGTTGCACCTGCCGTATAGCGAGACGACCACCATGTGCTTTACCTGCGGCATGCGCAATATCTCTTCGGGCGCCGTCATCGCCACGCAATACTTTCCGGGCGAAGTTGTGTTTCCCGTCATGTGTGGAACGTTGTTTCAGCAGGTGCTCGCCTCGCTTATCGGACATCTCTTTGAACGTCTGACCGGCGAGGAGCGCGCCGCCCAGCGCAAGCGCGTCGAGGCCGGCCGCGATGCAATGGCGCGCTAAACCGTCCGCAGTGTGCGGGCGCTCACTTTACGATGTGAGCGCCTCCAGATGTGCGCGGAGTCGCTCCGCATCGACATCGAGCGTGGTCTCAGCATTGACCTGAGCCAGCCGATACCCGACAAAGTAGGGTGAAACCACCCAACGCGGCAGCGCCTTGGCAATGGTCCGACCGTCCATGTGGTAGAAGAACAAGTTGTACGACTCTGCGCGACCACCATGGTGCTCGTTCAGGATATAGCGCAGAGCTACCTGAATCGCATCGGCGAAGAGGTCCGTCTCGGCCTGGTCTCGCGCGCCATCGCTGGCGGCGATTCCCTGCGGGGCTGAAACGTTGACCTCAAAGAACCCCATGATCGGTTCGGTTGAGATGTTGACCGAAATCCTCCCCTGTTGCCAGACATTGATGCCCTCGAAATTGGCAGAAGTCAGCGAAGTGTAGCCGTCCTCCTGTTCCAAGCCCACAATCTGCATGTGTGGATGGACGAGGCTGCCGCCCGAAAGCGGGCCTTTGTTCTTGTACATGAGCACACTGCGGTACTGTTGGGAATCGATCATCTGCTGCCAACAGCCCAGGGCAAACCGCATCACATGATGCAGCTCATCCGGTTCATAGGTCACCAGGTCGGCGTCGTGATTGGCAGACTCGATCAATACGGTCTGACGTGTGGCCCGCAAGGTCTTGAACTTATTCTCGAGCCAGATGCAGTCACCATCGCGCTGGATGATGTTGGCAAGCCCCTCCGTGTCGCAAAAGGGGCACGCGGTGCCAGGGAGACGATTATCGTCGGGCTTACCGCTCGCCTGCTGAACGTCAAATACCAGCGCCACGGGTTATACCTCCAGCGGCACGATCTTGGTGCCATGGAGCTCGGAGACGTCTAGCGCCGCCGCGACCGCGTCGCGATTTGCCGTAGTGATGCCGCCGCCGGGAAGGATGGTCAAACGATCACCCGCATACTCGATTAAACGAGCCAGGTGATCGAAATTATCCTCGATCGACGTACCGGCAGCGCCGCCATGCGTGAGGATGCGCGTAACGCCGCAGTCGGCAAGTGTATCAATCGCATCGAGCTGAGCCTCGGGCGAGAGCTGGTCAAATGCCATGTGGAAGGTGATGTCGATGGGCTCACGCTTACATTCCTCGGTCGCGCAGCCCGCAGCCATCACGAGGGCGCCAAGCGTAAGTTCGTCGAGCGCCCATCCGCCAGCGCAGGGTTTGCAGCAGCCAAAGACCAAGCCGTCAACGCCCGCACCCACGGCAAGGCCCAAGTCCATCTCCATCATGCGCAGCTCATCCTGGTTGTAGTGAAAGTCGCCGCCACGCGGACGGATCATGCACATCACCCGTGCATCGTGTTCGTGAGCATAGTTGGTCGTAGCGCTGATAACGCCGGCCGAGGGCGTGGTACCACCGACGGCAAGGTTATCGCACAGCTCGATGCGCCCCGCACCGGCCTCGATGGCCGCCGGCACCCGCTCAAAGTTCTCGGCACAAAACTCGTACAGCATAGATAGACCCCCAAAGACAGCAGATGTTTTCCGACGGGCATTGTCACACATCCCCATGAAGTTGCAGTGGAATAGGGACTGTTTATGGTGCAAAGTAACCTGACCCCCTTGCACCAAAAAGGGGCGCTGACCGGGATAGTCAGTGCCCCTTCGTTGAATGAATTAACCACCAAGATATGCTTTGCGGACGTTGTCGTCGTGCAGCAGCTCTTGGCCCGTGCCGGTCATGGTAATCTTGCCGGTCTCGAGCACGTAACCGCGCGTAGCAATCGAAAGCGCCATCTGTGCGTTTTGCTCGACCAGAAGCACCGTGGTGCCGGCCTTGTGCAGGTCCTCGACAATCTGGAAGATCTGTTCTATCAGAATCGGCGCCAGACCCATGGAGGGTTCGTCGAGCATAAGCAGTTTGGGGTTACTCATAAGGGCGCGCCCCATAACGAGCATCTGTTGCTCGCCGCCCGAAAGGGTGCCGGCGACCTGGCGACGGCGCTCCTTAAGGCGCGGGAACTGCTCGTAGACGCGCTCAAGGCCCGGAGCAACTGTGGACTTGGGCTGCGTGTAGGCACCCATCTCCAGGTTCTCCTCGACCGTCATCTGCAAAAAGGCGCGACGGCCCTCAGGGACCTGGGCCAGGCCCTTGCCCACCAGCTTGTCGGCAGGCGTATGGGTAATGTCCTCGCCCATAAACTTAATGGAGCCGGTCTTGGAACGCAGCAGGCCCGAGACGGTTTTAAGCGTCGTGGACTTACCGGCGCCGTTGGCACCAATCAAGGCCACGATCTCACCCTCGTTGACGTTAAAGGAGATGTCCTTGATGGCGTGGATAGCGCCGTACCAGACGTTGATGTTGTAGACGGAAAGCATCGGCTCTGCCATTTAGTTCTCCCCCTTATCCTGCTTGCCCAGATACGCCTCGATAACGGCGTCGTTGTTCTGGATCTCCTCGGCCGTGCCCTTGGCGATGACCTTGCCAAAGTTAAGCACGCAGATACCCTCGCATATATTCATGACGAGCGACATGTCGTGCTCGATAAGCATGATGGCGATGCCGAAGGTGTCGCGAATCTTAACGATGTTCTCCATGAGCTCCGCGGTCTCGGACGGGTTCATGCCGGCGGCAGGCTCGTCGAGCAGCAGCAGCTTGGGGTTGGTGGCAAGCGCGCGGACGATTTCCAGACGACGCTGAGCGCCGTAAGGCAGCGATCCGGCCTGCTCGTTTGCCAGGTGCTCCATGTCAAAAATGGACAGTAGCTCCATGGCTCGCTCGTGGGCGGCCTTCTCGTGCTTCCAATACGTCGGCAGGCGCAGCACGCCCTCAAAGCCGGAGTAGCGCTCCTGGTTGTGCAGGCCGACCTTAACGTTGTCCTCCACCGTCATGGTGTTGAACAGGCGAATGTTCTGGAAGGTACGGGCGATGCCCATACGGTTGACCTGATAGACCGACTTGCCTGAAGTGTCCTCACCGTCGAGCAGGATGGTGCCGTGCGTGGGCTGGTACACCTTGGTGAGCAGGTTGAAGACCGTGGTCTTACCGGCGCCGTTGGGACCGATCAGACCGGCGATCTCGGTCTTGCCGATAGTCAGGCTAAAGTCGTCGACTGCCTTAAGGCCACCGAACTCAATGCCCAGGTGGATGCACTCGAGTGCCGGGCGCTCGCCCAGGTCACGGTCGGGAACGATGGCGCCAGAAGGATACGGGACCATCTTGCCCTTGTTGAACTCAAATTTACTGGGCATCGGCTGCCACCTCCTTCTTGGAAGCAAAGCGGTCCTTGACGCGACCGAAGAACGCCTTAAGCTGCGGGTTGTTGGTAAAGATCATGACCAGGATCAGCACGATGGCGTAGATGAGCATGCGGTAGTCCGAGAACTGACGGAGCAGCTCGGGAAGCACCGTGAGCAACGCCGCCGCGATGACGGAACCGCGCATGTTGCCCAGGCCGCCCAGGACCACGAACACCAGGATGAGGATCGACGTGTTGAAATCGAACTTGGTGGCGGAGAGCTGCGAGAAGTTACCGCCGAAGAGAGCTCCGGCTGCACCGGCGAGGGCAGCGGAAACCACGAAGGCGATCATGCGGTACTCAGTGACGGAGATGCCTACGGACTCGGCTGCAATCTTGTTATCGCGCACGGCCATAATGGCACGGCCGGTACGGCTGCGAACCAGGTTGAGCACGATCACGAGTGCGACCATGACCAGGATGGCGCCGGCGAGGAAGGTCGAGTACGTCGACACGCCCGAGGCGCCCTGGGCGCCCTTGATGATGGCGGTGCCGTCCTCGAGCAGGTGCAGGTCGTCGATCGTAGAGTTGCCCGTGATGTTAAAGATCACGTGCAGGCCGAGGGAGTCGACGCCCACAATGAGGCAGGTGACGATCTCTTTGATGATCTCGCCAAAAGCCAGGGTCACGATGGCAAGATAGTCGCCGCTCAGGCGCAGGACCGGGATACCAATCAAGAAGCCCAGGATGGCGGCAGCGATGGCGCCGACCACGATGCTGATGACAAGACGTATTGGATCGGAGGGAACGGCGCTCTCGAGGGCGACCGCGGTAACGATGCCCGTATAGGCGCCGACGCTCATAAAGCCCGCGTGGCCCAGCGACAAGTCGCCCGCGATGCCGACGACGAGGTTGAGGGAAATGGCCATGACGATATAGGCCGTGATGGGAACCAGCTGACCGGCGATCATGCGCGGGATCATGTGGTTGGACTGCATAAAGAACACGATGGCGAAGGCCACGATGCACATGGCGTACGTGACAAAGTCGTGACGCGTCTGCTTGTCTTTAAGAAACTTCATAACGCTCACCTACACCTTCTCGGGGACGTACTTGCCCAAGAGGCCGGCAGGCTTGACGAGCAGGACGATGATCAAAACACCAAAGACGATGGAGTTGGCAAGGCTCGTGGAAATGTAAGCCTGCGCCATCGCCTCGATGATGCCGATGAGAATGCCACCGACAAAGGCACCGGGGATGGAGCCGATGCCGCCGAAAACGGCAGCGTCGAAGGCCTTGATGCCAGGCATGGCGCCCGTGGTGGGCTGCAGGACCGGCGAGTAGGAGCACAGCAGCACGCCGGCGATGGCGGCAAGGGCGGAGCCGATGGCGAACGTCATCGAGATGGTGCGGTTGACGTTGATGCCCATGAGCTGAGCGGCGGCTTTGTCCTCGGACACGGCGCGCATGGCTTTGCCCATCTTGGTCTTACCTGTAAAGAACATCAGGCCGGCCATGATAACCAGGCAGGCGACGATGGTGACGAGCGAGACGGCGCTTACGTTGAACTTGGCCAAGAACTCCGGCACCTGGAAGGTGACGAGCGAAGTGAAGTTCTTAGGCGTGGCGCCCCACAGAAGCTGCGCGGCGTTCTGCAGGAAGTAAGACACGCCGATGGCCGTGATCAGAACGGCCAGCGGGCCTGCTTGGCGCAGCGGCTTATAGGCCAGACCCTCGATGAGAACACCGAGAACCGTGCAGACCACACAAGAGAGAACTACAGATGCCCAGCCCGGGAGGCCGAGATACGACGTGGCACAGAACGAGACATAGGCACCGACCATGATGACGTCGCCGTGAGCGAAGTTGAGCATCTTGGCGATACCGTAGACCATGGTGTAGCCCAACGCGATGATGGCGTAGACGCTGCCCATGGACAGGCCGTTGACCAGGTATTGGATAAAGACCGTCATGTTCCACATCCCCCTTTCGAATAGGTTTCCAGTTGATGTATGAAACAGGGACGTTACATCGTCCCTAGATACCAAGCAAGCAGGGAAGGCCAAAACCTCCCCTGCTTGGGATCAAAACCGCTCTATGTAAGGCGGCCTATTAGGCCTGTACGTACTTGCCGTCGGTAATGACGTACGCCGTCGGGTCCTTCTGGACCTGGCCCTTGTCGTTCCAGGAGAGCTTGCCAGTCAGACCGTCAACAGTAATGTTGCGCATAGCCTCGGAAAGCTTCTCGGCAACCTCGGTGGGGTCGGCGTCGACACCCAGGCCGGCCTCCTTGAGAGCCTCGACCACCGCATGCACGCCGTCGTAGGCGTCGGCGGCAAACTGGTCGGGGGTATCGCCGTACTTATCCTTGTAAGCGTTGACGAAGTCGGCGTTCTTCTCGTCGTCGGCGGAGAACGGGGTCATGAGCAGCAGACCCTCGGCAAGAGAGGTGTCGAAGCCCTCAACGCCCAGGATGCCGTCCATGCCGTCGCAGCCCATCATCTTGACGTCGTAGCCCATGTCCTTGGCGTTCTTGAGCAGGACGGACGCCGGCGTGTAGTAGATCGGCGCAAAGATCATGGTGGCGCCTGCCTGCTTGGCCTTGGTCAGCTGGTTGGTAAAGCTCGTGGCGGAGTCGTCCTTAAAGGTCTCCTCGTCGACAATCTCGAGCTTGGACTCAGCGGCCTGGGCCTTAAAGGAATCTGCGATGCCCGAAGAATAGGCGTCGCCGGAGTTATAGAACAGCACGAACTTCTCGTCCGCATACTTCTGCGCCAGGAACTTGGCAGCGTTGACACCCTGGTTGGGGTCGGTAAAGCAAACCTGGAAGACGCAATCCTTGCCCTTGGTAACGTCCTCGGAAGACGCGGACGGGGTGATCATGAACGTCTCGGGGTCGTTACCGCACTCTGCGGCAACGGCGACCGACGCACCCGTGGTGGTCGGACCGACGAGGGCCTGCATGCCCCAGTCGAGCAGGGTGTTGAAGGCGTTGACGGCCTTCTCGCCATCGGCCTGGTCGTCCTCGGCCTTGCTGACAAGCGGCAGCTCCTTAGTCGAGAAATCCTTGCAGCCAAGCTCGACAGCCTGTGTAACGGACTTGCCGTAGGACGCGTTGGCGCCGGTCAGCGGGCCGATGGTGCCGATCTTAAACGAAGCGTCGCCCGACGCGGAACCGCTGTCGCCGCCGTTGGAGGAGCAGCCAGCTAGAATGGACATCGCCCCCAGACCTGCTGCGCTCGCGATAACGCTCCTGCGATTCATAACAGGGTTCAATGACTTACCGGTGAGGCTCGACATGCGGCTCTCCTCTCAAATCTCGTCGGGTTTCGGTTACCCGACAGGCCATCCTTCGCCGTGTTCGGCGTTCGCAAAATAGTAGACGCTTTAGTTGAGAAAAGTGGCGATTATTTCAACTTTTCTTTTGTTTTGTCCATTTATCCATAATTATGCGTATTTCTATCAGTTTATGCAGTTTAGCCACTTTATTGTGTGAAAGTAATATTTCCATTCTGTTACAAGCGCCCCTGCCCCGATTAAAACACCCTCACCGGTCGCGTTTTGTACGCACCTAGGCGGCGATGTACTTGCCGTCCTGAATCACATAGGCCGTAGCGGGCTTTTCAACCTGGCCCTTGTCGTTCCACGTCAACTCGCCCGTCAGGCCCTCGATCTTGATCTTGCGCATGGCCTTGGCAAGGTCGCCGGCAATGTCGGCGCCGTCGGCCGTAATGTCAATGTCTGCCTTATCGATGGCCTCGACAATCGCGTGGACGCAGTCATAGGCATCGGCGGCAAACTGGTTGGGCGTCTCGTCGTAGGCATCCTTATAGGCCTTGACGAAGTCGGCGTTCTTCTCATCGTCAGCCGAAAACGGGGTCATGAGTAGCACGCCCTCGGCAAGAGAGGTATCGAAGCCTTCCACAGAGAGCAGGCCGTCCATGCCGTCGGTACCCATGAGGGTCATGTCGTAGCCCATGTCCTTGGCGTTCTTGAGCAAAACGGACGCCGGCGTGTAGTAGATCGGCGCAAAGATGAGCGTGGCGCCGGCCTCCTTGGCCTTGGTGAGCTGGTTGGTAAAGCTCGTGGAAGAGTCGTCCTTAAAGGTCTCGGTATCGACGATGTCGAGCTTGGACGCCTTGGCCTGCTCGGCAAAAGCGTCGGCAACGCCCGAGCTATACGTATCGCCGGAGTTGTAGAACAGGGCGATCTTGGCATCCGCGTACTTCTCGGCCAAGAACTTCGCGGCGCTGGCGCCCATGGTGGGATCGGTGAAGCAAACCTGGAAAACCGTGGTCTTATCCTTGGTAACGTCGAGCGACGAGGCCGAAGGCGTGACCATGAGCATATCGTCGGCGATCTCGCCCGAGACGGCGACGGCAGCACCGGTCGTGACGGGGCCGACGAGCGCCTGCATGCCCCAGTCGCACAGGGTATTGAAGGCGTTGATGGCCTTCTCGCCGTCAGCGACGTCATCCTCGGACTTAAGCGAGAGTTTGAGGTCCTTGGTCGAAAAATCCTTGGCGGCGAGCTTGGCACCCTTCTCGGCCGAAACGCCATAGGTTGCCGCGGCGCCGGTCAGAGGGCCGATGACACCGATCTTGAAGGTCTTGCCGTCATCGGCGGAGCCGCCGTCCGAGCCACCCGACGAGCAACCAGCGAGTGCCGCGGTGCTACCGAACGCCGCGGCGCCGGCGAGAAAGTTCCTACGGCTGAGCGTGCTGTTGATGTTGAACATGGTGTCCCCCTTTTTTTTCGCTGGCCGCGGTGCGGCCGTCTTGCGGTACGGGGCAAACCTTATGGCGCAAACGTTGACAGTTTGTTACGGAGTTTCGTTTGTAGCGAGCATGTTTCCAATGTTTCCGCAGCGTTTCGGGGGTGCCGTTTTGTGCGACTCCTGTTGCCTGGCGAGCACGCGCCCTCGGTTCACGCTAGAATGCACTCAACCTTTAAGCGGTTAATCCATCCATAAGATGCACGAAGGAGCTATCTATGAGCGAACCCCTGCGCACCGTGAACGTCGGTCTGATCGGTCTGGGAACCGTCGGCGGCGGCGTGGCCCGTCTGATCAAGAGCCACCACGATGAGTACCTGGCAGCCTACGGCATCGACCTTAAGCTGACCCGCGCCTGCGCGCTTGCTTGGGAGCAGGCCGAGGCAGCCGGTATTGAGCGTGAGGCCTTTACGAGCGACTGGCACGACGTCGTCACCGACCCCGCCGTCGACATCGTCGTCGAGCTGATCGGCGGCGAGCACCCCGCGACCGAGATCTTTACCACCGCCTTCGAGAACGGCAAGCACGTCGTCTCTGCCAACAAGGCCCTGCTGGGCCGTCATGTCGAGACGCTCGCCGAGAAGGCGCGCGCATGCGGCGTGCAAATTAAGTGCGAGGCCAGCTGCGGCGGCGGCATCCCCATCGTGAGCACGCTCGAGCACGACTTGGTGGGCAACAAGATCCTGACCATCGCCGGCATTCTCAACGGCACCACCAACTACATCCTATCGCGCATGGACGCCGAGGGCGCCGATTACGCCGACGTGCTCGCCGACGCCCAGGCCAAGGGCTACGCCGAGGCCGACCCGTCCGCCGACGTCGACGGCTTCGACGCCGCCAGCAAGACGGCGATCCTCGCCTCCATCGGCTTTGGCACCCGCGTGACCACCGATGATGTGTACCAGCAGGGTATCCGTACCATCGGCGCCGAGGACATCGCCCAGGCCCGCGAGCTCGGCTACACCATTAAGCTGCTCGGCATCGCCCGCAACACCGACGCCGGCGTCGACGTTCGCGTGCACCCCACGCTGATCCCTGCCGATCACATGCTCGCCAAGGTCAACGGCGCCATGAACGCTGTCTACGTGGTAGGCGACGCCGTGGGCGAGACCATGTTCTACGGTGCCGGCGCAGGCTCCTTCCCCACCGCGAGCGCCGTCGTGGGCGATATCCTGTCGCTCTCCGAGCAGATCAGCCGCGGCGTGGCTCCGCTGCCCGAGATTGAGCCCTATGGTCACAATCTCGCCTTTAAGCCCATGGACGAGCTCCAGACCAAGTACTATGTGCGCCTGAAGGTCGCCGACCGCGTGGGCGCCCTGTCCGAGACGGTCGACATCTTTGCCAAGCACAGCATCTCGATCTCGCTCATCAACCAGGTCGAGGACGGCAAGTCGGGCGTCAGCGATGCCTGCTCGGTCATCTTCCTGACGCACCGCGCGCTCGAGAAGAATGTCCAGGCTGCCGCCGCCGAGCTTGCCAGCGTCGACTGCGTGGCCGAGGTCGCCAACGTCCTGCGCATTGAGGACGTTGAGGCTTGGACCGAAGGCGTTATGGCGAACTAGTCCAGTCCTTGGCACACAACATAGCACCTGAGGGGCTCCCGTCCGTTTGGATGGGAGCCCCTTTGTTTGACGTTCATCAAGCAAAAGTTTGAACAACTTGGCCATTCGCTGACAACCGAGGGTGCCGTTTACCGATATGCGAACGAAGTTGATTTTGCGCGCCGTTATGCTGTGCTGCGTATGTCCACCCCCGAAGAATGGAGGCACCATGTTGCTCGAGGGTAAGAAAGCAATCATCACCGGAGGCACGCGCGGCATCGGCTATGCCATCGCCTGCCGTTTTATCGAGGAGGGCGCCGCCGTCACCGTCTTTGGCTCGCGTCAAGAGACCGCCGATGCGGCCGTTGAGAAGCTGACAGCCGCCTATCCCGACGCCAAGGTCTGGGGCCGCTCCTGCGACCTCACCTCACTCGAAGCCGTGACTGAGGCCTTTACCCAGGCTGCAGCCGACATGGGCGGCTTGGACACGGTCGTCAACAATGCCGGTATTTCCCAGCGTTCACCCCTCTTGGACTACACGGCCGAGGAGTTCGCCAAAGTTATGGACCTCAACGTCGTCGCCGTCTTTAACGGCCACCGGGCAGCCGCTAAGATTATGACCGAGGCTGGCCACGGCGGCACCATCACCACCACGAGCTCAATGGTCGCCAAGTACGGTCAGCCCTCTGGCGTCGGTTACCCCACGTCCAAGTTTGCCGTCAACGGCATGGTCCAGTCGCTCTCGCGCGAGCTCGCCCCCATGGGTATTCGCGTCAATGCTGTCGCACCTGGCGTAACCAAAACCGATATGGTCGCCAACCTGCCCGAAGAGGTTATTAAGCCCATCGTCGCCACCATTCCGCTGGGTCGCATGGGCGAGCCCGAGGATGTCGCCAACGCCTTTGTTTTCCTGGCGAGCGACATGTCCTCCTACGTCACGGGCGCCGTGCTCCCCGTCGACGGAGCCGCCCGCTCCTAGGGAGCCACAAGCTTTGGCTTCAAGCCTCAACATAGCTCAACCAAAAAGGCGCGCCGTCTGCATCAACCGCAGGCAGCGCGCTTTCTCTTGTTATGAAAGGGAAACTATGTCCCAGTATTTCGGATCAGAACGGGGCACGGTTTTCCCCAGGCCCTCCTTGCGGAAACTGCGTCCCGTTTTGAACGCCGATTCTGGGATACCGTTTCCGCAACGGGTCTCTCGCGGAAACTGCATCCCACTCTGAGCGCCCATTCCGGGACACAGTTTCCCAACGGCCCCCGTTTCGGAAACCACATCCCGTTCCGAGCCTTCAAAGCGGGACGCGGCTTCCCCGAGAGAGTATCGACTACTTGCCGTCGTCGTCCTCGGCTTCTTCTCTTGCATAGAGCTCCAGCATGCGGCGGCGGTATTCGCGCACGGCGAGCTTGGCGCGCTCCAGACGGCGGCGCTCGCGCGGGGTCAGCTCGGACGGGTCGACCTCGTCTCCATAGGTCTTATCGGCAAGTAGGTGCGCCGCGTCCACGATGCGGGCATCGACGTGGCCGCTCGCCGCCTCGGCGGAAAGACGCTCGGCAATCGCATCGAGCGTAGGCAGGCCCTCGAATACGCGACCATGGCCATGCGAAGTCAGCAGCTCGTGCTCTCGTGCGAGCAGACTCGCCAAATCGTGGTGGGCGCGCAGGATGTCGAGCGCATCGGATGGATGCTCGGCAACTTCTGCCACGGCGGCGACCGGCGCGGCATCCACCACGCGGTAGAAGAGCTGCGCGAGCAATGGCATCAAGAACACCGTGATGGCGCCGGCGGCAACCATAACCGACGCGATGTCTTGCGACAGCGCGCCCGCGTTGACGGCAACGCTCGTCACGGCAACGATGATCGGCAGCGCCGTGGTGCAGTACAGGGCCACGGTAATGCGACCATACGCCGACACATCGCGCGTCGCAGGGCAAATGCTCATAGAAATAAGAATGGGCACGGCACGAATAATCAGCAACGCCACGATAAAGCCCACGAGCAGACCCGGGCGCGACGCCACGGCCGTCAGGTCGATCTTTGCGCCCGATACGGTAAAGAACACCGGAATCAAAAAGCCGTAGGCCAGGCCGTCGAGCTTGGTCTCGAGCGTATGGTTGCCCTCGGGGATGATGTAGCGCAAGACAAAGCCGGCGGCAAAAGAACCCAACACAATGTCGAGATCAAAGACGGCCGAGAAAGCCACGAGTGTGACCAGGATGAGCACCGTCAGGCGCACGAAGGTCTGCGACGTGGTATCGGCGCGTTCCTCGACAAACGCAAAGAAGCGGCTGCCGACGCGCTTGGAGCGGCTTGGGACCACGGCAAGCAACACGCAGACCACCGCAAACAGGCCAAGAATCACGAGCGTTTGGATGCCGGTACGGGCAGACAGCAGCACCGACATGGCAAGCACGGGGCCGAGCTCGCCCCAGGTGCCATACGCGAGAATCGAGTCGCCCACGCGCGTTCCGGCAAGTGAACGCTCGCGCATGATGGGCACGAGCGTTCCGAGCGCCGTAGAAGTGAGGGCAAGCGTCACGGCGATACCGTCGAAATGGCTGACCGAGAACCACGGGGTAAAGCGCACGGCAAGCCAGGCGATACCAAACGTGACGACCCACGTCGCCAAGCCGTAGCGCCCCTCGACGCCCGTGATGCTCTTGGGGTCGATCTCAAAGCCGGCAAGCAGGAACAAAAAGGCCAGACCGAGCTCGGACACAAGCGAAACCTCGGCATCTACATGGATGACGCCGAGCATATGGGGTCCCAGCACCGCGCCGAGCACGAGCAAAAAGACCGTCTCGGGAACGGGTTTTCCAGGAATCGCCGAGGCGATAAAAGGACTCGCAAAGGCCACGAGTGCGATGATGGCGAGCGAAACGAATGCCATGTGATGCCTTTCTCTTGTTTGAGCCCCACTGTAGCACCCTCGCCTTCCTCAACGCGCCGCGAGCTGTCGTATCATAGTGAGGTTTACAAACATGTGGCTCAAGGCGACCGCAGGGCAGGCCCCGCAAACCGACCGCTGCCGCATACCGTACCGTACGCCCAACCGATCAGGAAGGAAGGAACCAATGGTCTCTCGTATCTACGTGGAGAAGAAACCCGGGTTCGACGTCGAGGCTCAGCAGCTCAAGGGCGAGCTGACCGAGATTCTCGGCATCAAGGGCATCGAGGCCCTGAGGATCATCAACCGCTACGACGTCGAGGGCATCGACGAGGAGCTTTTCCGCTCCTGCGTGCCGACCGTCTTTAGCGAGCCCCAGGTCGATGTGACCTACGACGAGCTCCCCGCAAGCGATGGCGCCGTCTTTGCCGTCGAATTCCTGCCTGGCCAGTTTGACCAGCGCGCCGACTCCGCCAGCGAGTGCGTGCAGCTCATCAGCCAGGGCGAGCGCCCCGCCGTGCGCTCCGCCAAGGTCTATATGATCTCGGGCGCTCTGGACGAGGCCGCCATCGATGCCATCAAGCACTACGTGGTGAACCCCGTCGAGGCGCGCATCGCCTCGCTCGACCTGCCCGAGACGCTGTACATGGAGACCCCCGAGCCCCAGCCCGTCGAGGTACTCGACGGTTTCCGCGAGCTCGACGAAGCCGGCCTTGCCGCCTTTATTTCCGAGCGCGGCCTTGCCATGGACGAGGCGGACATCGCCTTCTGCCAGCAGTACTTCCGCGATGAGGACCGCGACCCCACCATCACCGAGATCCGCGTGATCGACACCTATTGGTCCGACCACTGCCGCCACACCACCTTCGGCACCGTCCTGGACGACGTGACGATCGACGACGCCGTGGTGCAGCAGGCCTTCGACCGCTACATGGAGATGCGCCACGAACTCGGTCGCGACGCCAAGCCCGTCTGTCTCATGGACATGGGCACCATCGGCGCCAAGTACCTTAAGAAGACCGGCGTCATGACCGATGTCGACGAGTCCGAGGAGATCAACGCCTGCACCGTCAAGGTGAAGGTCGATGTCGACGGCGAGGACCAGGACTGGCTGTTCCTGTTTAAGAACGAGACCCACAACCACCCGACCGAGATCGAGCCCTTCGGCGGTGCCGCCACCTGCGTGGGCGGCGCCATCCGCGACCCGCTCTCGGGCCGCAGCTATGTGTATCAGGCCATGCGCGTCACCGGCGCCGGCGACCCCACCGTCCCGGTCTCCGAGACGCTCGAGGGCAAGCTGCCGCAGCGCAAGCTCGTGACCACTGCTGCCGCCGGCTACTCCAGCTACGGCAACCAGATCGGCCTTGCCACCGGTCAGGTCGCAGAGCTGTACCATCCCGGCTACGCCGCCAAGCGCATGGAGATCGGCGCGGTCATCGGCGCACTACTCGTCAATGCGATGAAGACGGGCATCAGTGAGACTGCTCCTGATATGTGGCTGTACTTCATCGGCCTGCTCTTTGTCCTTGTCGTGCTCTTCATGCCGAAAGGACTTGTCGGGGTCTGTTCCGCTCTGTATGCTAAGGCCCGGCCTTATCTGCCGGTCATGCCTGCATTCTTCGGTGGCAGACGCCGTACCTGCAAGAGAAAGGAGATGGCATCATGATACGTCATTCTGGCAACAAAGAGAGCGCCACAGATGCGCTCTTGAGCCTCAAGCACATATCCGTTGAATTCGACGGCTTCAAGGCCGTCAACGATGTGACGACTTCTATTGCGCCGCATGAAATCCACTTCTTCATCGGTCCGAACGGAGCGGGCAAGACGACATTGCTCGACGTCATCTGCGGCAAGACGAAGCCTTCTGCTGGTGAAGTTGATTACGCTGGAGTCGGCAACATCCTGAAGTTGAAGGAATTCGAGATTGTCAAGAAAGGAATCTGCCGCAAATTCCAAGTTCCATCAACTTTTGTCAACCTCAGTGTCTACGACAATATGCGCATTGCATTGAATCACGACAAGAGTGTGTTCGGCTCGTTGTTCATGCGCAAGCGCTATCTTGATACGCGGAAAATCTACGAGGTGCTGAACCTCGTCGGTCTCGACAAGAAGAGCAAGGAGCGCGCAAAATCCCTGTCACACGGCGAGAAGCAGTGGCTCGAGATTGCGATGCTTCTCGTCGAGGAAACCGAAGCTCTTGCTGCTCGACGAGCCGGTCGCCGGTATGGGACAGGCAGAAACGGAGAAGACAGCACGCATTCTCGAGGAAATCAAGGACCGCTGTGCTGTGGCCGTCGTCGAACACGATATGAACTTCGTCAAGAGCATCGCGGACGATGTGACGGTCATGCATGAAGGGGCCATCTTGACGGAGGGGACGGCGAATGAAGTCATGCAGAACAAGAAGGTCCAGGAGGTCTACCTTGGACGAGGGGAGGAGCAGCATGCTTGAGATCAAAGGGCTTACAGCATATTACGGAGAAAGTGAGATACTCCACGACATCAATCTTTCAGTGCCGGATGGCAAGATCATCGCGCTTGTCGGTCGCAATGGCGTCGGCAAGACGACAACGCTCAAGAGCATCATGGGGGTTGTCAAGACGCCAGCTGGCAGCATTGAGCTTTCTGGTGAAGAGCTCTTGAAGAAGCCTCCGTATGAACGGGCGCGCTGCGGTATCGGCTATGTGCCACAGGGACGCGATATCTTCCCGCAGATGACGGTGGCCGAGAATCTGCGGCTTGGTCTTGAAGTCTGCGGCGGGAAGAAGCAGGACCCGTCAGAGCTTTTCCATCTTTTCCCGATTGTCGAGAAATTCCTGCCGCGCAAGGGCGGGGACCTCTCCGGTGGTCAGCAGCAGCAACTGGCCATTGCCCGCGCGCTCATTGCTCATCCGAAACTTCTTCTGCTTGATGAGCCGACGGAAGGCATCCAGCCGTCTGTCATCCAGGAAATTGGCGCGGCCATCCGCACCATCAATAAAGAGACAGGCCTTTCCATCCTGCTCGTCGAGCAGTATCTGGATTTTGCACTGGAGCTGGCTGATGAATGCTACGTGATGGACAAGGGGCAGATCGTCCTGCACGTAGCGGCAGGAGAAGCGAAGAAAGAAGAGATCCAGCAGCATATGCTGGCATCCTGAAGCATGGATATATGATAACAGATAGGAAGGAGCCGATGACACGATGCGATTGACGCCGCAGGATATGGAGAAACTCATGCTGCATTATGCGGGCAAGCTGGCAGAAGAGCGCAGGGCGAGAGGCCTAAAGCTCAATCATCCGGAAGCAGTGGCTTATCTGAGCATGGAGCTCATGGAGATGGCCCGCGACGGCCATACCGTCACAGACCTCATGGCAAGAGGACGGGAAATCCTCACGCGTGAAGATGTCATGGAGGGCGTACCAGAGATGATTCCCTCCGTACAGATTGAGGCGACGTTCCCCGATGGAACGAAGCTCGTGACCGTACATGAGCCAATCCAATGAGCCAAAACAATGAATGGAGAAAGAAGGTCAGTGCATGATACCAGGTGAATTCTTCTTGAAGGAAGGGGACATCGTACTCAATGCCGGGCGGACGGTCCGGAAACTTGTCGTCACGAATCTCGGCGACCGTCCCGTTCAGGTCGGCGCACATTATCACTTCTTTGAGGTGAACCGTTGCTTGAGCTTTGCGCGCGGGGAGGCATTCGGCATGCGCCTCGATATCCCGTCCGGCACATCCGTGCGCTTTGAGCCGGGCGAGCAGAAGACTGTTGCGCTTGTCTCGCTGCGCGGTAGGAATCGTTGCTTCGGCTTCAATGGCCTGACAATGGGGCCGGCTGGTGACTTTGAGCGCGAGGAAGCCCTGCGCCATGCGAAAGAACGCGGCTTTGCCGGAGCAGCCGATGTGGAGACGGAGAATCGAAAAAAGAAGGAGGGCGATGTCTGATGAGTTACACGATCAGCCGGGAAAAGTACGCGGCGATGTATGGCCCGACGACAGGCGACAAGGTGCGACTGGCGGATACTGACCTCGTGCTCGAGATCGAGAAGGATTATACGAGCTACGGCGATGAAGCAAAGTTTGGTGGAGGCAAGACGCTGCGTGACGGCATGGGACAGGCCTCGGAGATCACGAGCGTTGGCGGTGCACTGGACCTCGTCCTGACGAATGCCATCGTCATGGACCCTGTGCAGGGGATTGTCAAGGCGGATATCGGCATCAAGGACGGCCGCATTGTCGGCCTTGGCAAGGCGGGCAATCCCGATATCATGGAAGGCGTGACGCCGGGGCTGACAGTCGGTGCATCGACGGAAGCACTGGCCGCTGAGGGACTCATCGTGACGCCAGGCGGACTCGATACCCACATCCATTTCATCAGTCCGCAGCAGATCGAGACGGCGCTTTACAGCGGCATCACGACGATGATCGGTGGCGGCACGGGGCCAGCTGACGGCACGAATGCTACGACCTGCACGCCAGGGCCTTGGAATCTCCGAGAGATGTTGCGGGCAGCCGATGCGTATCCGATGAACCTCGGCTTTCTCGGCAAGGGCAACTGCTCAAGTCTGCCACCGCTTGCTGAGCAGATTGAGGCAGGCGCGATGGGCCTCAAGATCCACGAGGACTGGGGCGCGACGCCAGCCGTCATCGATGCCTGCCTGCGCGTATCGGATGCCTATGATGTCCAGACGGCCATCCATACGGACACGCTCAATGAGGCAGGCTGTGTCGAGGACACGCTCGATGCCATCGGCGGTCGGACCATCCACACGTATCACACGGAGGGGGCCGGCGGCGGCCATGCTCCGGACATCATACGGGCGGCAGGCTTTGAGAACATCCTGCCATCGTCGACAAATCCGACGATGCCTTTTACCAAGAACACACTCGATGAACATCTTGATATGCTCATGGTATGCCATCACCTCGACAGCCGCATCCCCGAGGACGTGGCCTTTGCCGATTCGCGCATCCGTCCTGAGACGATTGCCGCGGAAGACGTCCTGCATGACATGGGCATCTTCTCGATGATGAGCTCCGATTCGCAGGCCATGGGCCGCGTCGGTGAAGTCATCGTGCGCACTTGGCAGACGGCGGATAAGATGAAGAAGGAGCGCGGCCGCCTTTCAGAGGAATTGGGCGAGAACGATAATTTCCGCATCCTCCGCTATCTTTCGAAATATACCATCAACCCGGCCATCACGCACGGCCTCTCGGCAGAAGTCGGCTCCATTGAAAAGGGCAAGCTGGCCGATCTCGTGCTTTGGAATCCTGCTTTCTTCGGCGTGCGCCCAGAGCTCATCATCAAGGGTGGCTTCATCATCGCTTCGAAGATGGGGGACCCGAATGCCTCCATCCCGACGCCAGAGCCCGTCTTTTACCGCCCAATGTTCGGTGCGGCAGCTGGTGCGCGTCATGATACCTGCATCACCTTTGTATCAAAGGCGGCTTATGACGCCAATATCAAGGAAAGACTGGGCCTCATGAAGCAGGTACGTCCTGTCTCGCATTGCCGTGACATCACGAAGAAGGACATGCATTTCAACGACAAGACGCCATCCATCACCGTCAATCCAGAGACATATGAAGTCCGCGTCGATGGCGCGAAGATCACGAGCAAGCCAGCAGAGCGGCTGCCACTGGCTCAGCTCTATCATCTGTTCTGATTGCATTGCGAAAGTTAAAAGTAAAAGGAGAAATAGTATGATTCTCACGCATGTATGTGGTACGCTGTCCGATGCGGCGTATGCTGGGAAAGCAGTCGATCCATTGCAGCTCGACTATGCGGATGCGCAGAAGCATCTGTTGCGCCGGACGACGCGCGGCGGGCGTGACATCGCCCTGCGTCTCTCACCAGAAGCGCAATTGCGCGGCCTGCACGATGGCGATGTCCTGCTCGAGGACGGGGACACGGTCGTAGCAGTCGAGATCCTGCCAGTGCTGTCGCTTTTGGCAAGGCCGGAGGGGAACGCAGCAATTGCCCGTTTCTGTTATGAAGTCGGCAACCGGCATGCACCGCTCTATGAAGTGGAAGGTCCCGCATCTGGCTGCCTGTATTTTGCTGTCTTATACGATGCAGCCATGGAAGACCTTTTCCATAAGCTTCAGGTGCCCTATGAGAAAAAGGAGATCAAGCTCGAGGAACGATGCCGCCTGAAGCTCTTGTCCGGCACGCATCATCATGCCTCTTCGCATCGCGATGGTGGTGCCGCTTCTGCGGAGGGGGAGGGAAATCATGACTGAGTCCCGCGCGCTCGCAGAGGAAGAAGCGCTCTTCCTACTGCTCGAACTCAATGATGCACTGTTCCCCATCGGGGCATATGCACACTCGTATGGGCTCGAGACGTATGTGCAGCAAGGGCTCGTGCACGATGCAGCAACAGCGGGAAAATGGCTACAGGCGTATTTCTCGGGCAGCTTCCTCTACGGAGAACTGTTGTCAGCTCGCCTGGCCTATGAAGCTTTCCCTAAACCGGATGGTATTGAAATGCTGCAGACTCTTGAGGAAGAAGTCTGCGCGGCGCGCGTGCCGCGCGAACCGCGCGAGGCTCTGCAGAAGCTAGGACGGCGCCTTGCCAAGAATGCCATGAAGATTGGTCTGCCGTTTGACTCGCGCTTTGGCGATTATGTGAAGGCTGCTGAGCAGTCGTCCTCCCATCCCGTCTGCTATGGCGCGCTCGCGGCAGCATTGGGCCTGCCAGAGCGCGCGGCTCTGCAGCACTATCTCTACGCACAGCTCTCAGCCCTGACGAATACCTGTGTCAAACTCATCCCGCTGTCACAGACGGATGGCGCGCGCCTTGTGGCATCGTTTCGCAAACGTTATAGTACGTATATTGACATGGCCCTGGCGGCCGATGCGGATGACCTCTGCCTTTCCTCACCGGGCCTTGACATCCGAGCCATGCAGCATGAAGTCCTCTATTCCCGACTCTATATGTCCTGAATCCTACTAGAGTATTAAGATATGAGCAAGCAAGAGCAAGAGAAAGAAGGTTCCCTATGTCCTATGTGAAAATCGGCGTGGCTGGTCCGGTCGGCTCCGGTAAGACTGCTCTCATTGAGGCACTGACCCGCGCGCTCTGCCCGCATTACAGCATCTGTGTCGTGACAAATGATATCTACACGAAAGAGGATGCTGAATTCCTCGTTAAGCACTCGGCGATGCCGAAGGAACGCATCCTTGGAGTCGAAACGGGTGGATGCCCGCATACGGCCATCCGGGAAGATGCGTCCATGAACCTTGAAGCGGTAGAAGAGCTAACCGAACGCTTTCCTGATACACAGATTGTCTTTATCGAGAGCGGCGGCGACAACCTCTCAGCGACCTTCAGCCCGGAACTGGCCGATGCCACAATCTTTGTCATCGATGTATCGGAAGGCGACAAGATTCCGCGCAAGGGCGGCCCTGGCATCACGCGTTCCGACCTGCTCGTCATCAACAAGAAGGATTTAGCCCCCTATGTCGGTGCTGACCTCAGCATCATGGAGCGCGACTCTAAGAAGATGCGCGGATCGCGGCCATTTCTGTTCACGAATCTCATGAAGAAAGAGGGCGTGCCTGAGATCATTGCCTGGATTCGCCACAATGTCCTGCTGGAAGACGCTCATGGTGTTCATGAGGTTCATGATGGGAATGGTGAAGGATGATGCAAGCAAATCCCTTTGGGCGGACGTCGGAGCTGTCCTTGGTGCTTGCGCCGGGCAAGATGTGTCATCTGTCCTTCACTGCTCCTTTTAAAGTCCTGCATCCTTTTCATCAAGATGGATTCCTGCAGATCATGGTCGTCAAGGTATCGGCTGGCCTTATGGCAGGCGATAGGCAGTCCATTGCAATCACCTTGGAGCCTGGCGCGAAAGCCGAGTTCCTATCGCAGTCTTACGAGAAAATCCATCAGATGGCGGAGGGTGAGGCCATCCGTGAGGGGGTGGTCACGGTGGGCCGTGATGCCACGCTGTTCTATGCGCCGCTGCCGGTCCTGCCTTTTGCCGATTCGGCTTTTCGCAGTGCGTTCACCATCGAACTGGCCGATGAGACGAGTCGTTTGTTCTATTCCGATATCCTGGCCTGTGGCCGTGCTGCCCGCGGCGAGCGATTCGCCTATCGACTCTACCGTTCCCGTGTGCGCATCAAATCGGGCGGTAATCTCATCTATGCCGACAATTTCCGCTTTGCTCCGCAGGAAGACGATGTGGACTGTGAGGGCTTCACCCAATACGAAGGCTATACTCACCTTGGCAATTATCTCCTCTGCCATTTCCCGGTGAGCGAAGAGGCGTTACGCGATTATCTGCATGCAACGGTTGCAGAACACGATTGCCAAGCTGGCTTGACCTGTTTCGGGGGGGGGGATCTTTGCGTAAAGATATTGGCAAACGGCAGCGAGCTTCTGCTCACCGTGCAAGAGGCGCTCAAGGACTTCCTGCGTCATCTGTGATGAATCGAAACAAGAAAATACGGCATCTTCTTCATGGCTCCTCAATTCCTCATGGAAAACGGAGCGAAAGATTCGTGCATCGGCGCGAATCTTGCGCTCCGTTTTTGCATAATTCTTGTATGTTCATACAAGATTGGCATGAACATACTGAGATAAAGTATTAGACGTATGAACTGAAGCAAAGTAGAATACAAGATATCCGAGTGATCTGAGTAGTGATCTGTATAAGGAAATTGAGGAGAGTGCCATATGATACCCAATGTATATCTTCACGATCATATCTGTGATTCGGCTGTGGCGCGGCTGCGCCGCCCTGTCAATCTCGTCGACAATTTTGACCATCCGGAAGAGCTCGATGCCATCATCGTGCGACAGCAGTACTGTCCGCGCGAAGTCATCAGCCGGGCAAAGCGCTGCCGGCTCATCCAGATGCACTGGGTGGGGCTGGACCGCATCGATGTTGAGGCGGCGAAGGAGTACGGGATCTCGGTCAAGCGCACGAAGGGCGGCAATGCACAGTCGGTCGCTGAACTGGCCATCGGCTTCATGCTCGCGATGGCGCGCAAGATGAAGTTCCTCGACCGCGGCCTGCAGGCGGGAAAATTCCAGATGTTTGGGCTGCCTGATACGGTCGGCCTTGAGCTCTCGGGCAAGAAACTCGGCCTGGTCGGCGGCGGTCAGATTGCCCAACTCGTTGCGGGTATCGCGCGGGCAGCTTTTCACTGCGAGATTTTTGTCTACGACCCATTTCTCTCGGCAGAAGCTTGCAGGGCACTTGGATTTCAGAAAATCGAGACAGTCTCAGGATTGGTCGCGGCAGTTGATTTTGTCAGCATCCATGTCCCGCTGACGGACAGCACGAAGCACATGTTCAATGCGGCAGTCTTCGCCAAAGCCAATCGGGATCTGATCCTCGTCAATACATCCCGCGGTGGTCTCCATGGACATCAAGGTATTGCGGAATTTCCTGAAAATCGCGGAGTATGAGAACATCACCCGAGCAGCGGCTGAGCTCCATATTGCGCAGCCGCATCTGACGCGGCAGCTCCATGCATTAGAGCAGGAGCTCGGCGTGACACTTTTCGTCCGCGAGAAAAAGCGGCTGCACATCACGGATGAAGGGCGGTTCCTGCGCCAACAGGCTCTGCACATCACGGATTTGGCGGATAAGACGGCCACTCAGCTGCTCGATATGAAGTCGGGGCTTTCGGGGACGTTGTACCTCGGTGCCATCGAGACGGTCGGCATGATCTACCTGCCCACCTGGATTGAGGGATTCCGGGCACAGTATCCCGACGTGAAATACAATATGTGGTCGGGTAACTCCACCGATGTCATGGAGCGG
>OGQZ01000475.1_pt1 | contig 34412 bp, 57 predicted proteins | sample 1553321 | NCBI WGS metagenome assembly OGQZ01 (sample SAMEA2579958, study PRJEB22360) | human gut metagenome | reverse complement strand
CGCACAAATCGGAAGTTCTGGCAACTCCGCAAAAATCGGAAGTTCTGGCTACTACGCACAAATTAATTCTACTGGGGATGATACAGTAGTTACAGGGATTGGTTATAGAACAATAATTAAAGCTAAAAAAGGTTCGTGGATAACTCTTGCAGAATATGATCCTAATAATAATTACAAACCAGTTTGTGTAAAATCTGCTCAAATAGATGGTAAAAAATTAAAAGCAGATACTTATTATATTTTGTTAGATAAGAAATTTCAAGAATGCGTATATATTGACGGCATAATCTCTATTGTTATCAGCAAACATAAGAATGTTTATAAAGTCAGAAATTTGAATGAAACAAAAGAAAGCTTTATTGTTCAAGACGGAGACATTTATTCTCACGGCTCAACAATTCAAGAGGCTAAGGATAGTTTAATTTACAAAATATCAAATCGAGATACTTCAAAATTTGATAATTACACGTTTAAAACTGAATTAACTCTGAAAGAAGCAATTGAAATGTATAGAGTTATTACCGGAGCTTGTGAGAGTGGAACAAGGTATTTTGTTGAGACTGTCCTAACAGATAAAAAAGAAAAATATACTGTTCAAGAGGTTATAACTTTAACACAAGGTCAATACAATCATGAAAAGTTGGTAGAATTTTTTAAAAGAACGAATTAAAAACGAATAAAGGGGTATAATATGCAATTAACTAAGAGAGAATATCAGGTATTAACCTTAGCCTGTAACTCAGATAAACAAATAGCTAAACAACTCGGAATTTCATTGTCGACAGCTCACACTTATATATTCCAATTATTTAATAAATTTGTAGTAAATAACCGCAGTCAGTTGTTGGTAGAGGCTTTAAGGCAAAATGCAATAACACTTGAAGATATAATATTGAGGTTAGAATGATTAGTGAAAAAGAAAAAGCTTATTATCGCAGTAATATAATTGACAAATATGTAATTGAGATTGATACAATTCTTGAGGCAGAGGAACGAATAAAAAAGAAAAAATATGAACTTGCATGGCGATTTGAAAAACTTAAAAACAACCCTGGTTATAAACGTTGCAATAAATGTGGAGAATATAAAAGACTTTCAGAATTTTATAAAAATCCTTTAAAAAAACAAGGAGTTTTTGATTATTGCAAAAAATGTGCAATAGCAATGGGTAAAAATAAGAAAAAAGTTGATTTAGGATTTTGGGATAAAAACGGAAAATATAAAGAAGATTTTCAAGAGATAGATTTTTCAAAGGAATGAAATATGAGGTAAGGCGGAAATAAAACCGCTTTCTTACATAATAATTCTTATTGGTACGTAACACTTCGTTACAAAACTTAACACAAACCCGCACGGCTACGTTGTGCCAAAATCCGCTCAAATTGCCGTCTACATCAAATAGAGGAGAAAATTAAAAATGATAATTTTACTTTTAATAAATATTTTAGAACTACTAGCAATTGTTTATTTGTTATGGATTTTGTTTGAGCAAGTTATGAATTATGAACACTTAAACGATTTGCACGAAAATACTTTGAATAGTTTAGAAAAAATTAGAAATGAACGAGATTACTGGCGAAATGAATATTATCGCCCCACAAGTGAAACAAAAGCAGGTTTATTAAAGAAGAATGTTGAATATATAAATACAATTAACAAAATTAAAAAAATTGCTAAAAACTCAAATATGATACCTTGTGGAGATTTTTATACTGATTGCGAAAACTGTAAAGACGAAACGACTGACAACGGTAAAACCTGTATGAGAAAAGGTTTGAAACGAATTTTGGTAGTAGTAGGAGAATTAGAAAATGAAAAAATTTAGAACATTTTTTTTGAAACTTCTCTTTCCGACTTTATACAAAAGGATTATGGGAGTTACAGCATACTGGCTAACTCTCCGACTTTTACGTGTTCGCGATATAAAAGACGAGTATGTAGATAACAGGTTAAGAGATTTTGAAACTGCAATTTGGTATTTAGAGGAGTATATAAGATGACAGATAAAGAAATAATTATTAACGGTATTGATGTAAGCGAGTGTAATTATGCAATTTTACCGAACAAACAGTGTTATATGAAATCAATGTTTTATGCAAAAGAAACAAGTTGCATTGCTTGTAAGGAACATAATACTAAACGAAATTTTTGTAAAAATAATCCAAACTGTTATTACAAACAACTCAAACGCAAAGAACGAGAGTGTGAAGAATTGAAAAGAGAAATAGCCTTTGGGAACAATGGGAAATTGTCTGACAAAATAAGAGCCATAGTTTTTAAAAACCTAAATGCTGAAAACTCAAAATATAAGCAAGCACTTGATGAGATTGAGAAACAAGTAAAAGCTATGAATAATGAGTGCTTTTATGATGATATTTGCGATTGTAATAATTGCGATATGAAAAACGGTTGTTCTTATTATAGGAAATTTAACCATTTTATGAGCAGGCAATCCCGATAATGACTGCAAGAGCGGGGAATATACAAGCACTCACAGAGTTTTTAAGTTTAGTGGAATATCACGCAGTGTTTTTATATATGGTAGAAGAGGCAAGCAATGATAAGTTTGCACTAGAGTACACGGAGAGGTTTTAATGAACATTTTAAATCTTTATGCTGGTATTGGTGGAAATCGTAAATTATGGGGAAACGAACATAATATTATAGCTGTAGAATATGATGAAAAAATTGCTAATGTTTATAAGGAATTTTTCCCAAAAGATACAGTAATAGTTGATGACGCACACGAATATTTATTAAAACATTATAAGGAATTTGATTTTATATGGAGTTCTCCACCTTGTGTAACTCACAGTAAGCTTATATTAGGGAATATTAACAAGCCAAATTGTTTTCATTATCCAGATATGAAATTATATCAAGAAATTATTCTATTAAAAACTTTTTGTAAAACCAAATGGGTTATTGAAAATGTAAAACCGTACTATAAGCCCTTAATAGAACCATCTTTTAATATTGGGAGACATAACTTTTGGAGTTCAGATTTTATTCTAACTATTCAGCGTACTTTGAACCATTCTCAAATACGTAACAACAGAAATTTACTAGCAAAAAGTTTAGGATTTGATATTAACCATTTAAAAAATAAAAACATTGATGTAAGACAGGTTTTAAGAAATTGTGTAGAACCAGAAATAGGTAAATATATTTTTAATCAAATCACTTCTTAATTGTTTTGTTTCGAGGTTGAGCCACTGGCTTGACCTCGTTTTTTTGTGCGTAAAAAAATAGGGTGATTGACACCCCGCTTTCATACTTCCGTTTTGTGCTATTTCAAAACTTTTATCTCATAGTTTTGAATAAGCTCATTGATTAAATCGGAAATATTAAACCCTAAGAGCCTTAATAACATTAATTTTTGAGAAATAGTTCTATTTTGAATTTTGATTTTAATAAACTCCATACATAACCCCTTGTCTATTGATTTTATTTTCTTTCTAAGATATGTTATTTACATTCTCTAGAAGGGGGATTATTTGAAACCAGTTAGGCAATTTATGAAAAAGATTTTAATTTTAACAACGATAATATTTATTTCACTTCCTGCTATTGCAAAGCAAAGAATTTATGCTGAAAAGGTTTATCAGGCGCAGTGGTGTAAAGCTCACAACGGTAAAATGGAATATAGGCTTAATGATAAAGCTCGTGTTGATTGTGTAACAGATACTCTTGCAGTTGAATTTGATTTTGCAAACAAATGGGCTGAATGTGTTGGGCAAGCCTTGTATTATGGTCGACAAACAAAGAAACAACCGGCTTGTGTTTTAATTATGGAAAATGAAGAAAAGGATTTAAAATACTTATATCGTTTACGTCGTGCTGCATATAAAAAAGGGGTGAACATGCGTACCTTTACAATTAAGCCTGAACAAATAAAAAATTAAGTCAGTAGTTATTTTACACGATATATTTTTTGTCAAAATCTTTTAACCTAAAAATAGGTTAGAAAAAAGGTTTTGATTATGGGAACGCAAATTGTTCAACAGTTTTCTTTATTTACAAGTGATGAGATAGATCCACTTCTTAATCGGACAGTAAAAGGTAAGGTTGCCAAAAAACGTGTTCGGTACAAAAAGCCGACGTACACAAAAAAGTATGAATTAATCAGGTTTAATGAATTTACGGAAGAATGGGTACAAGATAGTGACGAAAAGCATATTTACAGAATAAGAACACTACAAAAAATTTATTCGTTACTTTTTACATATTGTGGATTTTCTCCTTTTGCAAATGAAAGTGTTATAAAACGTCTGAAACATACGCCAACACAGGATTGGACACTTTGGGAAACTGCTACAATGGTTCGTATAGAAGAATTAGACAAAAAAGGGTACACAGTGCATTTTGATGAAGAATTTGGAAATCAATTCGAAATCAAAGGTACTGAAATGAAAAGTATTAAAGAACGTTTAAAAGCTCATATAAGCCTTTTAAGACGCTTGAAAAGGGGTGAAAGGTTATGAAAAAATTAACACCTAAACAAGAAAAATTTTGTCAAGAATTTATTAAATGTGGAAATGCAAGTAAAAGTTATAGAATTGCATATAATACTTCTAATATGAAATCAGAAACAATTAATAGAACCTCTTTTGATTTAATGCAAGACCCCAACATAACCGCAAGGATAAAAAGTTTGAATGAAGAAATAAAAAATAAATCTATTGCTGATGCAGAAGAAATTCAAATGCTTATGACAAAACTTTTACGTGGGGAAGAAGTAGAAGAAGTTCCGATGATGTCTGATGATGGAGTTGTTATGGCAAGAAAAAAAGTTACGCCAAAAGACAGAATTAAAGCCGGGGAAACTCTTGCAAAAATGCGGGGATATTTTGATATTAAGGTAAAAATTGATAATATTCCAATAATAAGGGATAATATTTAATGATTGATTTACGAGATGTTATTATTCCAAAATTTTATGATGTTCATAAGGATATTAAGGCGAGAAAACATACACATTACTGGTTTAAAGGGGGGCGTGGTTCTACTAAATCTTCTTTTATTAGTCTTGAAATAGTTTTGAATGTAATGAGAGATAGTAAATGTAATGTAATATGTTTTCGTAAAATTGGAAAAGATATTGAAGAAAGCGTTTATAATCAAATATTGTGGGCAATTGATGTATTAGGTGTTCAAGATTATTTTAAAGCAACCAAATCACCTTATCGAATAGTTTATGAGCCAACGGGACAAATTATATCGTTCAGGGGACTTGATGATGCAAAAAAAACAAAATCTATAAAACTTCAAAAGGGATATTATAAAATATCTTGGTTTGAAGAACTTGACGAATTTTCAGGGATTGAAGAAGTCAGAAAGGCTGAACAATCTGTAATGCGTGGGGGAAACGGGTTTATAGCTTTTAAATCTTATAACCCGCCACAAAATATTAATAATTGGGTAAATAAAGAAGTTTTACACGAAAGAAAAGACCGTATAATTACGCATAATACTTATTTAGATGTTCCAAAAGACTGGTTAGGGGAGCAGTTTTTTATAGAAGCTGAATTTCTAAAACAATTTAATGAGTTGGCTTTTCGCCATGAGTATATGGGAGAAGTAACCGGAAACGGTGGTATAATTTTTCAAAACGTTAAAAATTTACAAATTACAGATGAAATGATAAGACAATTTGACCAGTTACGAGAGGGGATAGACTGGGGGTTTGCTGCAGACCCCTTTGCATGGAATAAAATGCACTATGATAAAACAAGAAGATGTTTATACATTTATGATGAAATTCACAAAACAGGACTTACAAATCCTCAAGCTATGGATTTAATAAAAACAAAAACTCAATGTAAAATTATTGCAGATAGTGCAGAACCAAAATCAATTGCGGAATTTCAGATAAATAATTTTAATATTGTAGGAGCTATTAAAGGTCCTGACAGTGTTCGTTATGGGATAAAATGGTTACAACAACTTGCATATATTTATATTGATAAAGAAAGATGCCCTCATACATTCGATGAATTTTCTTTGTATGAGTTGGAAAAAGATAAAAACGGGGATTTCAAAGATAAATATCCTGATAAAAATAATCACCATATTGATACAATACGTTACGCCCTTTCAGATGATATTGATAGAAACAATATTACGCCAATTAAAGGTTTACGTTTATAAGCCCGTTTTATAAGGTTTTATCATCATATTAAGGAGATTTTATAAATATGATGTATCAGATTGAGGCTGACAATAACGAAATAAATAAAACTAATGTAGCGGAGTGGTTAAGAATTTTTCAGACTTGTATTTTACCCGAAAGACAAAAACTAGGGGCATATTATATGGGTAAAAATAAGATTGAGAAACAAGGAGTTGTTCAAGGTCGCCCGAATTATTTAATTAATGTTAATATGGCTAAGTATATCACAGATGTTGCAACCGGTTATTTTATTGGCAAGCCTGCAATTTATGAAGCAGTAGGGGAGAGCACAAAATCAGCACTTGACAAGCTCATGGATATTAACAAAAATTGTCGTGGTGAAGAAATAGACTTTGAAGTTGCAAGTGATATGTCTATTTATGGTGTTGGTTATCAATTATTGATGGTAAAAGAAGGGCAAGACCCGATTGAGCAACGTATTGTATTTAAGCGTTTAAGCCCGTTATTTACTTTTTATGTTACTGATAACACTATTTTGCGTAATCCTTTATGTGCTATTTATTATTACACATATTTGGAAAACAAACAGACTAAAAATCGTGCGTATGTGTATGACAATGAAAATTTATATATCTTTGACGGCTTTGGATTAGCGTTAGAGTTATCAGAAGTAACTCCGCACAATATGGGACAAATTCCGCTATTGCAGACAATTAACAATGACAAAGCAATGGGGGATTACCTTTCTGTTGTTGATTTGTTGGATAGTTTAAGTTTAAGTTTATCAAATAATACAGACGACTTACAATCTATCGCAAATGCAATTCTTGCGGCAAGCGGTGGCACACTTAATAAGGAACAAATTCAATTAATTAACCAATATCGTACTGCTAATTTGCCGGTTGGTGCCGATATGAAATGGGTTGTTAAAGACCTTAATCCTGATGCAATTAAAGACCATGTTGACCGCCTTATGGATTTTATTTTTCAAATTTCGCTCGTACCCGACTTAACAGATGATGCCTTTGCGGGTAATCTTTCAGGTGTTGCGATGGAGTTCAAAATGTGGGGTATTGACCAGTTATGGACAGCAAAAGAACGAAAATATAAAACAACATTGTACAAACGTATTAAAATGCTTTTGCACCTTTTGCAATATCAGATTAAGAACGATTTTGAGTTTTCAAAAGATATTTCAATCACTTTTTACAAAAATTTACCGCAAAATATGCAGCAAGATTATGATATTGCACAAAATTTAGCCGGTATTATCTCGCTTAAAACTTTATTGAAAAATATTTCTATTGTCAAAGATGTTGACAAAGAGATTGAGCAAATCCACGAGGATGAACAACGAAAAGCGGACACATACGGCTTTAATAACCCGATTAACAATAAAGATGTAAATGACGATGGCAAAGATGAGTAAAAATTATTGGCAAGAGCGTAGCAGGCTTAATAAATTGCGTGTTTTACATCTTGGGGAGCGCTTTATTAATGAGCTTAAAAAGGTTTTAAAGGGTAATCTTGATGATATTGACAAAGAGATTAAGGCTTTTTATGACAAATACGGAGATAATCCCGCTGAAAAACTGTCTTATGAAGAATTTCAAAAGTATAAAGCAAATCTAATAAAAAAAGCTAAGAAATACCCGAAAGACAAGATTTTGCAAAAACAAGCAAAGCAAGACATACCGAAATACAAAATTGACCGCTTACGACAACTTGAAACAGAACTACAAATAAAGCTTGCCAGTGCCACTGCAACGCAAGAAACGGCAATTAAAAGCAATTTAGCAGAGGTTGCATTTATATCAAATAAAGCCACTGTTGAAATGTTTAAAGATGGCTTAGGGCTTAATCTCGGTGGAATTTCTGAACGCAAAATTAAACAAGTCATAATGACTGATTGGCTTGGTGGTAAAAATTGGAGTGAGCGAATTTGGGAAGATAGAGAAAAGCTTGGGCAAAATGTCAAAGAAATAATGAAAAAGGGAACTACTCAGGGTTATGGTTATCGCAAGATGGCAACTGAACTTAAAGGCAATATGTCGAGTAGTTTTAATAACGCTTTCAGGCTTATTAGAACAGAGGGGGCATTTATCCAGTCCGCAGCAACTCTTGAAAGCTACAAAGAGGCACAAGAGGAGCTTGAAGAAAAAATGCAGTACAAATATGACGCTTTTCTCGATGACAGAACTTCAAGTATCTGTAAAGAGCTTAATAATAAGACATTTTGGGTAGATGATGCGGTTGTTGGTGAGAATTTCCCTCCAATGCACCCAAATTGTCGTTCAACTACACAATTAATTATTCCTGATTAATGCCCGTTTTGTAGCCTGTCATACTCTATTTATGCGGTACTCACGCAGTTTAAACAGAGGAAATATAAGGAGAAAACAAAATGGCAGACGATGAAAAAACTTTTACGCAAGCTGATGTTGACAAGCTGATGGCAAATTTAAACGCAAAACATCAAGAGGACATGAATGCCCTTGCCGGCAAATTAAGGGCAGAGTTTAAAGACAAAGAGGCTAAGGCTAAGGCAGAGGCTGAAAAACTCGCTAAACAAGCTAATATGTCCGAACTTGAAAAAGCAAATGCCGAACTTGCTGACTGGAAAGCTAAGTATCAGGAAAAAGAGGACTTAATTAATCTTTCAACGCAAAAAGACGAAACACGTAAATTAATGAAAGAAATGGGAGTTGATGAGGGCTGTCTTGATTTTTGTTTTATCCCAAAAGATACAGATGGTACAAAAGCCCGGATAGAAGCGTTTAAAGAGTACACGGACGGAGTTAAAAAAGCCACGTTTGAAAACGGTATGCAGTCTAAAATTCCACAGTCACATACACAAAAAAAGAGTGATGATACCGCTTTAAGAAAGGCTTTCGGGCTATAATAGGAGATTTTAAAAATGACACAACAAATTGATTTAGTTACAAAAATGTTACCTCTAATCGACGAGGTCTATAAAAAAGAGGCAAAATCCGCAATTTTGGAAGCTCCGAGTGAATTGGTGCAAGAAACACAAGATGCGAATACTTTTAAAATTGCAAAACTTGCATTAATGGGATTAGGCGATTACTCCAAAACAACAGGATTTCCAGAAGGTGACATCTCGCTTACTTGGGAAACACACACTTTCGCTAATGATAGAGGCAGACGTTTCTCTGTCGATAGAATGGACAATATTGAAAGTTTTGGACTTGTTGCAGGGCGTATGGTTGGCGAATTTATCAGACAGTACGTAATCCCTGAAATTGATGCTTACCGCTTTGCAAAAATTGCATCAAAAGCAGGAAATATCGCAACTGCCGCAACTTTGACGGCTTCCACTGCAAAATCAGCACTTGATACCGCAATTACGGCTTTGCAAGAGAAAGAAGTCGACGATAATCGACAAATAATTTTTGCAACACCGACAGTTGCTCAATTATTGTCCGATAATATCACTAGAACTACATTAAACGGCGAAAATGCAATCAACAATGTGATTGAAAGTTATAACGGCATTCAGATTGTCAGAGTTCCGCAAACTCGTTTTTACACTCAAATCACATTGGCAGACGGTCAACCTTCTGATGGTGCAAATACTGCCGGTGGGTACTCCAAAACTGCAACAACTGGGGCAGACATCAACTTTATCGTTATGGATAAAGCCGCATCTGTCAACATCACAAAATCCGTTGTTGCGAAGTTGTTTACACCTGACGAAAACCAAAACAAAGATGCATGGCAATTCGATTATAGATTGTATCATGATAGTTTTGTTTTCGATAACAAAAAAGCAGGTATTTACTTGAACGCAAAAGCCGCAGGTTAAGGAGGTTAAATGTTGATTTATAAAGATGGGATAACTCGTCATATTCGTGGAAATGATTGGCAGCACTACAAAGAATTAGGCTTTGTAGAAGTCGAGGCAACGCTGAAGGCGCAAGACGACGAAGAACTTGAAACACAAGATGATGAAGTCGAGGCAACACCGAAAAACAAAAGGAACAAAAGGGGGAATTAATCCCCCTTTCCCTTAACAAATGGAGCAAAAAATGATTGGCAATTACGACAAAATAAAAGAATATGTGCTTTTGTTATCAGGACAAGAAGATAACCCAAAACTAGATTTTCAAATTAATATGATTATTGATGAATGTCTAGCATATTGCTATCGGAAAGATGTTCCCGAACAAATGGAAAGACCGTTAGCAGACGTTATAGTGAACGAATTAAACCGTAAAGGTATATTTACTATTGACGGGGATATTACAAGCTATAAAGAGGGTGATATGCAAGTATCCTTCGGCGGAATTTCGACAAATTCTACAGGTTTGAAATATAACGGCAAACTTGATCCGTTTAAGTTAATTATTGGAGTTGTCGATAATGTTTAGGAATGATATTTGCACAATTAAGCGGAGATTGAAGGCTGTAGTTGAAGGGGAAACGCTTTGGGGCGATTACAAGACGATTGCGGCGGATATTCCTTGTCATTTATCAGTCAAAGCAATAAGTGCTTTAAATCAGTCGCAAAGCACCGCTACTGTAATGTATGATTTTACTTTGTTTTATGACGCCTCACTTGGCATAGATTTACAACCGAATGATGTTGTGTTTGTTAAGACTTCGCAGGGGCAAGAGTACAAGCTCACTGCCGGAGAAAGTCACCAATATTATTTGACTACTCAAACGCATTGCGAAAAATTAACAGAGGTGTAATTATGTTTGACCAATATGCTGCAAAATTAAAGCAATATCAAGCCGATGTGCCAAAAGTGTTTAAAAAAGTTGCAAGAAAGACGGCTATAAAGGCAGAAAATACCGCAAAAGAGTTTACAGACAAAGAGGGGCTTGTTGATACGGGTGCATATAAAGGAGCTTGGGAAGCAAAATCGCAAGAGCTTGAAAAAGGCACATATGCGGTTTTTTTAAACAATAGTATGGATTATGCAAGTCACTTGGAATTCGGACATGCTTTGCGAAATGGTGGGCGTTGGAAAGGTCGATTTGTTGGTCGTAATACTCTTGATGAAGCTCACTTCTATGCGCTTGAACAACTAGACAAGGAGCTTGAAAAAGCAATTATTAGTTATCACAATTCTTTTTTAAATGAATAATGCCCGATTGGCTCACTGTCATACTGTGTTTATGGGTATTATTGTAGAACTAAAAAATGCGATAAGAAAATCTATTTATTCACTTGACAAAACAATGAACTTCAATTTTGAAAAAATCAAGCGAGTACAATATCCTTACGTTTTTTTCTATATTCGCAATTATAAAATTATTGAGCCGGCAGACCCGACACGTTGGGCACAAGTAACGGTTAATTGCGTGCTTGAATACTGCAAAGAGGCTGATTGCGATAATGCTGATTTATTGACTTATGAGGATATATTCCGCAAAGCTACAAAGAATTTTGAGTTTTTAGACACAAAACTATATGCACAAAATACTGAATTTAGTCTTGTCGATGGGGCTTTGCAAATGCTTTTTGACCTCACTTTTTACGTGAGAGAACAAGACGAAACAGAACTGATGCAAGAATTACAACTAACAATGAAATAAAGAGAGGACAGGGAAATGGTAGAAAAACAACCTAGTTTTTTAATTACTTTTAAGGAATTGGCGATAGCAGCTATTCAAAAACAAAAGTTAGGCAAAGTCGTAATGATTTTAAATGACAATACTACTTCTAATGATAGGATTTCTTATTTTACGCTTGGAGATGTCAAAAAAGCTGATTGGACAAGTGCAAACTATGATTTAATCACTTTGGCATTCTTGGGCAATCCAACAGAGGTAATCTGTATTAAATCAGAAGAAGATTTTGCAGAAATTCAAAAGAAATTGAACTATTATAGCGGTTATGTTCTTGTTTATCCGTCTGCAAAAGCGAGTGAACACACAATGATTAAAAACTACTTGCAAAAACAGAGAGAAAACAACAACTACTCTATTGCTATTCTTGGCAATCCTACTGCGCCGGATGTTCCATATATTGTTAATTTTGCGACTACAAATATTAAAGCAAACCTTAACGACGCTGATAAAACTTTCACTTATGGCGATTTTACAGCACGTGTTGCGGGGGCTTTTTCAGGACTTCCTGCAAGCCGTTCATTGACTTATTTCGAACTACCGGAAGTTTACGATTGCACTTTGTCTGAAACTCCTGATGCAGATGTTAAGGCAGGTAAATTGATTATTTTGCAACAAGACGGCTCATTTAAACTAGGTCGTGCGGTAAACTCTTTGACAACATTAACAGACGGCGTTACAGAGGCTTTCCAAAAAATCCGTATTGTCAACATTATGGATATGATTGCAAATGACATCATTACAACGTTCAGGACAACTTATGTCGGCAAGTACACAAACAACTACTCAAACAAATTGCGTTTTGTAGGTGCAATCAATGCTTATTTACACGATTTAGCAGTAAACGGATTACTTGAAATTGCAAATCAGAATGAAGTCCGTATATCTTACGAAAAGAACAAGGCTTATTTGGAAAAGAAAGGCAAAGACACAAGCAAGATGTCTTATCAAGACATTATTCAGGCAAATACAGGTTCAAATGTGTTCTTAGACGGTGTTTGCTCACCTACTGACACAATGGAAGATTTGGACTTGGGTATGTACTTATTTGAAACACTCGCAGAGGCTGCGTAATTAAAGAAAGGATAAGGTATTTAAGATATGACTGCACAGGCAAAAGACGTATTGACAGGAACTGACGTAACTGTATGGCTTGACGGTGAAGAAGTCGGTGTATGGGCATCGTTAGAGGCTAATGTAACAATGAATTACGATGATGTAAACATAGGTCAAGATGTTGATCGCAAATTCTTGAGTTTTCAAGGTGATGGCTCGTTGAATTATCAGGCTACAAACTCAATGACGGTTGAAATGTTCAACAAAATCAAAAACAATCCTGATGTTAGATTTACTATTGAGGGTGAATTAACAAGACGTTCAACAGGAGAAAAAGAGGCTTATTCAATCCCGGGAGTTACATTCGACAGTATTCCGCTTGCAACTTGGAGCAAAAACGAAATTGTATCAAAAGAAATGTCTTTTAGATTTCCACCATCTCAAATTGTTACTACATCAACTATTGACTAGGAGATATTATGAACTTAGATAAATTATTGAAAAAAATCGAATTAAACAAACAAACTGAAAACGAGGTTAAAACGTACCCGCTTACAATCGGCGATGAAACGTATGAAATTCGAACTTTGACACGTGCCTTGAAACGTGAATTTCTTTACGCAAACGGCGTCGATACAACAAAAATGACGATTGGGGACATTATCAAAAAATCAATCCCGTATATTTACAAGTCCATTGTGGGGATTAAAGACCTTGCAGAGCGTGCGAAGCAAGAGAAATTAATCGTCAAATACTACGATATTATCGAGTATCTTTTCGAGCCCGATGAGATTATGACCATTGTAGGCTTTATCTATGACATCAACGGCATAGGTGAAGACCAAATGGAGGCGGGCGTTGAAGAAATAAAAAAGCCATAGGAGAAGATATTAATCTCCTTCTATGCGCATATTATTTGCAAAAGGGCATAACTCCTGAACATATCTTAAACTTAACAATACATGAAAAAATGTTCTACTTAGCCTCAATGGCTTGGTGGAGCGAAAAACAACAGATTAAGGATTAAATGGCAACATATAAAGACATATTACTACTTGTAGATAAAGTATCACAGCCTTTGAAAAAAATACAAAAAAGTATGCAAGAGGCACAAAAGCCTATGTCTAAAATTCGAGAACGTATTCAAAAAGTAGGGAATAGTTTTAAAAATCTTGCTAATAAAGCAAAATTAGCAGGTAGTAGTATGCAAAAATGGGGTAACAAAATTACCGGTGTTGTGTCAAAGTTAGGGTTAAGCATAACTGGCTTTACTGGTGCAGTCGGGATGGCTTTTAATCGTGTTCAGGGGTGGTTTTCTCAAACCGCAGAATATGGTGACCGAATAGACAAAATGTCTCAAAAAATAGGAATGTCAGCAAAAAACTTTCAAGAATGGGATTTTATTATGTCTCAAAATGGTGGGCATGTTGAAAGTTTACAAATGGGATTTAAAACTCTTGCAAATCAACTTAATTCTGTTAAAAAGGGTTCAAAAGACAGTGTAAAAGCTTTTAAGGCTTTGGGAATTCGTATTACAGATAATAGAGGGCGTTTGCGTGACCAAAACGATGTTTTTAATGATGCAGTAAAAGCGTTGCAACGCATGCAAAATCCTACACAAAAAGCAATTTATGGAAATAAACTATTTGGGCGTAGTTTTATTGAAATGAAACCATTGTTAAATCAATCAGCAGAGGCTATTGAAAATTTACGTAAACAAGCACAAGATACAATTATTTCTCAAGAAGATATTGATAATGCTGTGAAATATACTGATACTATGGACAGATTTAATCGAATTTTTCAAGCTAAAATGGCACCGATTATTACAAGATTAATGCCAAAAGTTTTAGAAATTATGGATAAAATTCTCCAACGTTCCGATATTCTTGAAAAATTAATCGGTTGGATTGTTGTTTTGACCGATAAAATTGTGGCAATGGTTGATTGGTTTATGAACTTAAACAGCTTTCAAAAAAAATTAGTAATTGGCTTTGGTTTATTTTTAGCTGCTATTGGTCCAGTGATTAGTGGTTTAGGGTCAATTGTAATGATATTAGGTTCTTTTGGGGTGACTGCTACTGTTGCAGCTGAGGCAATTGGTGGCTTTGTTGCAGCAACTGCACCTTGGGGCGTTGCTATTGCGGGTATGATTGGCTTAGTATATTCACTCGTTAAAGCTATTCAAACTCTTGTCGGTTGGTTCCAACATCTTAAAAATATGAAAATTAGTAGTATCAATACTGGGTTTGATACAGAGCAATTAGACAAATTAAGTAAATTACAAGCAAGTATGGGAGATAAAGCTTTTACCGCTAAATATAGTAAAGATGTAAATAAAAAAGTTACAAATTATAGAAAAACACAAAATACAACCACAAATACTTACAATACTTTTAGCGGAAATATTACTTTATCAAGAGATAATCAATTAAACGGACTTTTACTTGGAGCTTTAAATACTGCTAATTAGTATTAGCAATATGTTCTTCTTTATATTCTAGTATTTTTCCCCATGCTCTATTCGGAGTAATTGGTGGCTCAAAATTTAACATTTTTATAAGATTGTTTGCATTAAACAAAAAGAGCTTTTTGTATTCCTCGAGTGATAAATCTTCTTTGAAAGCCCAACCATATATAGCAGGAGCAATAAAACCATGCGCCCATTCAGGGAATTCTTCTATTGTTTCTTTATCTAATTCTTCAGGGAAATCATATAAAGTACAATAATCTCCTATTAAATCTATATACAGTATAGTCATATAAGTGTTTGTTGCTTGGGTTGTATTACCACAAAACGCTTGTAATTCAGCTTCCATAAAACGGAAACGTCTTAACTCTTTAAAACCTTGTTTTGTGTATATACTTTTTTTGCCAAAATGTAAATCAATAATTGCTTGTTGAATTGCACTTTGTACAGTATATTGTTTTTCTTTATCTAATTTTATTTTTATTAATGTATTCGTTTCCTCCCATAGTTGTATGAATTTCACACGAGAATTATATTCTTTCCATAAATTATCTAATATATCACGTTCTTTTTCAGTAAATAATCCCTCTTGTGAAGTTAAAATTTCCCGTTTACGAAATACTTTATTTTTACAACTGGTACATTTAAATGTTTTACCTTTGCGAATTGGCAAAGTATTGCCACAATATGGACAAGTATTGTTTTTGTTTAGTTTTAAGTTTTTTAAAAATATATCTAAATTTAATTCATCCCAAAATAACGTTTTTGATATTGCAAGCTTTTTACGTTTTGTTTTTCTTCTATAATATTCTTCCTTTGTTATTGTGTTAGGAAAATTTAAACAACTCTTGGGCAAATTTTTCTTTTGCTTAAATGGCTTTAACCAACTAACAAATTTATAAAAAATTTTCAAACCCATTATTAAAAATCCATTCTTGCAATAATATGTTCTCTAAGCTTTTCAAATTCAGGTTGTTGAGCTTTTGTAAACATAACTGTATTTTCGTCTTTTGTCGCACTGAACAAACCGCCTTTGTCCTCTAAACTTCCCGGAAAGATAAATTGAATATACCCGTTTGTTACATTTCCTGCTTCTTTAAATTGTAATGCAGTTAATTGTCTTAAAAAGATTGTTTTTGTTCCATCAAACCCATGAAGTGCAAACCCCATTACTCCTTTTCGGGTAATATCTATTTTGCTATAAGACAATTCCACTTGCCCATTAACACCCTTAACTACTTGGCTAATTTGTTGTTCCATTCTTAACTCCTTTAATTAACTATTCCATACATGAATACACAAAACAAAACATTTTGTAACTACCCATGTGGCTAATTCTTCAAAAAACTTAATGCCCCTTTTAGTAATTTCTATAATTAAACTATGGGTAAACGATTAGAAATTCAGTTATATTGCTCGAAAACAGGCGAAAGCATTACATTGCCGCTTAATCCTGAAACAACAGATATTCCGAATGAAAAAGAAATTGAAACATTTGACATTTTAGGTTATGGAGAGGTGGCTGTAAAGGGCAAGAAGCGACTTAAACGCATCACCCTATCAAATATATTACCGTCTAATAATTCATGGCTTGCGTTGGCTGCATCACTTGTTAAAGGATTAAATTATAAACCGTATTCGTTACAAGAAACAATTGATATGATTAATCGGTGGGTAGACAATGACGAAATTATTCGTGTAATTATTTCAGAAAAACTTAATAAATTATTCAGGATTGAAAAACACGTTGAGGCAGTGCGAGAAAGTGTTGTAGACGTCGGTTACACTATTGACCTTGTAGAATATGTAGATCCAACAAACAAAAATACTGTTCTTAAAATGAATGTACCTGAAACAAGTGTTACGAAGTTAAAATCACGCCCAATAGAAAAATTTGTTCCTAACAAACAAGTTGCAAAACGGAATATGACTATTTATAAAATAGCTAAACTTACTTACGGCGGTCGTTCACAAGAATTGGCAAACCTTAACGCTATTTACAATCGTAATGCAGATATTGCAGGCAAAGTCGTGGAGATGTTGCCACTATGATTAAAATTAATGACCAAATTATAGAAGTTGTGCGTGATGGAGTTACTTGGCAAGGTGCAAAAGACACAGTGGCAAGAACTTTAAGTTTTTCTATCGTTTATCAACCACTTGATGAAAATTTCCCAAAATATAAAATCAAAATTGGAGATAAAGTCACATATATTGAGAACAACAAGACATATTTTTACGGATATATTGAAAGCATAAGCTATGCAACAGATAACGGCACACTCGAAATTAGTTGTTGTGATATTATGAAACGATTATTAAATTCAAAGTGCGTAGGGCGTTTCAGAGGTACTCTTAAACAACTTGCAGACAAAATATGCGGGCTTTTCTATCTCAAAAACGGAATTACAAGTAACAACACACATGTTCATAATATCGTTTCAACAGGAGATATGAGCTATTACGAAATCCTGAAAAATGCTTGCGATGTTATGTTTGAAAGATATACGCTATACCTAGATGGATTAACCCTTAAACTTGCAGAGCATAACTCTTTTGCAACATTCACAATCGGTCAGAACATTCGTTCTTCGTCTTTTTCGCAAGATATGTCAGAAGTCGTAAACAAAGTTTTAATAATTGATAGCAAGGGGAAATTGTTAAGCTCCGTTCAAGACAGTGCAAGCATTAATCAATTCGGCTTGTTTCAAACGGTTTATACGTATGATAAAGATAGTAAAAACAATCTTGTAGATGCAAAAAAAGAATTAAAAACTATCAAAAATGAGGGTTCAATCGTTGTAAATAACGATAATAACTGTATTAGCGGGCGGTTTATAAAAGTTTATGAGCCGATGAATAATTTCAACGGTTTATTTGAAATTGTATCGGATAGTCATACTATTGCAAATGATAGTGTTATGACACTGGGTATTGAACTTGTGGAGACGGCAAAATGAGCACAGCGGGGAAATTTTGGAAGGAAGTAGGTAAAAAAGCAAAGGCAACAAATCCCGATATGGTGGCATTGTGTCAGGTTTTATCCTTAGAGCCTTTTGCTTTTGAATACAGGGGCATAGATATAAGCATTCAAAACGGTGATAACATCTTTATTGACCCGCTTTTGTTACAAGCAAATATCGGGCTTGATGTCGGAAGCTTAGACAGTGCGCAAAATATCAATCCTGCTTTATGGAAAGCTAATAACACGCCTACCGGAACAGTTGAAATATCAGGAACTCAAAAGCAGTTCTTGACGGATTTTTATAACTTCTTTAAGGAATGGCAAAACACATATATTCTTGCCGTTGGGGATTATGTAACCGTTCAAAAACTTGGCAATAATACATATCTTGTAATAAGAAAGGTGGTAGAAATTGAGCAGTAATTATCCATTTATCCCGACTACATTAACCGATATTGAGGAAGTCAAAACAGATATTGAATTACCAGTTTTTAAAGAGCTTGCGTTTGATTTTCAAACAAATCAACTAAAAACGCAAGGCGGACAATATTATTATGTTGAGAAAAACGAGGCAATTAAGATATGGATTTACTTTGCTTTGCTCATTCCACGATTTACTTATGTTGCATATTCTACTGATTATGGACAAGAGATTTACACCCTCATTGGGCGTTATTTGTCAGGCGAACTCTTAAAATCTGAATTAAAACGTTTTATTGAAGAGGCTTTATTGTGTAATCCGTATATCACAAGTCTTTCAGACTTCGATATTACACGCACAGGCTCAAAAGTAATTTGCAACTTCTCTGTAAATACGGTTTATGGAAACGTTGCACAGGCTTACGAATACTTACAGACAATTTAAAAAAAGTTTGTCAAGTCCATGAAAACATGGATATGTTTTTGCCCGTTTCAACAGTTGACATAATCAAAGTATGGGAACACAGGAAGATATACAAGAACGGATAAATAACAGGCTTACAATGCCTGCAAACCTCTTAGAGGGTGGATTTTCACAACAGATAATCGGCTCAGTAGCTTATGAGCTTGCAAATATTCAAGACACCGAATTAAACAACATCGTAAACAGATGCTTTGTAAAAACTGCAACAGGTGATGATTTGGATAATGTCGGCAGTGATTATGGGTTGCCACGTAGGGAAGATGTCGCCGCAAGTGTTTATCTTGAAATTGAGGGCGTACAAGGAGCAGTAATTAACCAAAATGTCAAAGTTACCTATAATAACCTTGTTTACACTGTTCAAGAATACAAAATTATTAATTCATCAGGTGTTACAAGTGTTAAAGCAAAATGTGAAACACTCGGCACAATAGGCAACGTGCCTGAAAATACGATTACAGAATTTGTAACAGATTATGAGGGATTATCAACGGTAACAAACCCAGAACCCGCTTATGACGGATTTGACAGGGAAGATGATGAAACGTACAGACAAAGGATACTTGATTATTTGGCAGAAGATGCCACAAACGCAAACAAAGCACAATATGAAAAATGGGCAAGAGAAGTTGAGGGCGTACAAAAAGCCGTTATCGAAAGTGCAGAAGTAATGGGAGCGGGCAACGTTGGTGTTTATCTATCTGCAATAGGTGATGTTGATGTTTCAGAAGATTTAAAGAAAAAAGTACATGACCATATTGACGCAGTTCAACCGATTAATGCGACTGTAATTGTAAACTCTTTGACTTATGTCAAAATCAATGTTGTTGCAAATGTGGTATTGAAAAACGGTTACACTGAAATAGATGTAAAAGACGAGTTGACAAAGAAGCTTAAAGCATACTTGCCGACAGTTGACAACTCCGTTTCATACTTTAATATTAACAATTTGATATTTGACTGTGTCGGGGTTGAAGATGTCACAAGCTACACTTTAAACGGCGGAACAAATTCTATTACAATCACTGATACAGAATATCCGGTTACTGGTGAGGTAATTATCAATGAGTCTTAGCGATAACTTACCAAAAGAGATTACAAGCATTTTGGGGTTAAAAGATGTATTACTTGCTATTGACCCTGAAATCCAGCTTGTCAGAGATGATATTTCACAAATCATTAAAGAATTATACGTAAAAACTACGGAATATTTTATTGAACGTTGGGAAGCAGATTTTTCATTGTCTTATGACCCATCATTAACTTTACAACAGCGTAGACAAAGGATTTTGAACAAATTAGCAAGAAAAAAGACTTTAACGTGGCAAAATCTTGAATTGCTTATAAGAAACAATATCGACAATCCGCAATTTTATATTTCTAATCATTCATCAGAATACCATTTTACGATTATGGTACAAACAGAGAACTATAAAGAAATGCAAAAAGCCTTAGATATCGCAAAGCCTGCTTATTTAACGTTTGACATTGTAGTTACTGAATATTTTAAACGTTGCGGAACGTTTGCATGCGGTACAAATCCATTATAATGCCCGATTGAAAACTCTTTATGATGAAGATAACAAGGAGATTTTAATAAATGGCTTACGTTAAAAATACTTGGGTAGACCAAAAAGTACAAAGACCAAAAACTTATAATTTTACGACAAATGACGACGGTTCGACAACTTTAATTGATGCTTTTGGAGATGTTGAGGAATTAGGAACACCAGTTAATGCGGATAACATGAACCATATTGAAGATGGTTTAGCTAATGTTGGGATATGGACTTATTCTGCAACCGTAGAATATAACAAAGATGATGCGGTTATTAGAATTGTTAATGATGAGTTTGTTTTATACAAATCTAAACAAGACGAAAATAAAGGTAACGCTTTAACAAATACAGATTACTGGGAAGAAGTAAAGCTAGGTGGTTCAGGTCTTGAAGTTTGTGATATTGGTATGTCTTTGTTTGTTGATGAAACCAAAGGGTTAAGACGCAGACTTAACGGGCAGATTGTTGATATTAATACTAATACACAAGGCTTTTTGACTCGCTTAAAACAGATTACAACGCTTTATCCTAGCTTGTTGTGTACAGAAGAAGAGTGGCAAGCTATTAAGAGTGCTAGTAAATTAGGACAATGTGGTAAGTTTGTATTTAATTATAGCGGTGCTGAAATTGTTTCGGTGCGTATTCCATCTGTTGTTAACATCAATGGCTTAGCCGATATGGCAAATGCAGGCTTGATTAAAGATGAAAGTTTGCCGAATATTGTAGGAACTGTTGGAAATATTTCCTTTGTAAATAATGCAAGGAATTTTACAGGCTGTTTTTATCAAAACGCTTATTATGGATATACTGGAGCTGGTACTCAATATCAAGGGCAAACATCTGGTATTGTAGACGTTGGAATCAAAGCTTCCCTCTCATCTTCAACCTATCAAGACAATGCACATGTACAACAAGAAGCAATTCAATATCCATACTTTATCCAAATTGCGACGGGGCAGGAAACAGAAAACAATATTGTAAATGATATTGAGTTAAACAACCCTTACAGCTTATTTGACCACAAATATTCAGACCACGAGTTAAATAATTTATCTTGGTTAAAATCAGAAGCACAGTGGAATGCTAAAACGGTTTATACTGATGCTTACGACAAATTATTGAAGGTTTATAACGGTACTGAAATAGTTGAGGGATTGTCTGTTAAATTATCAACAGAAACATATACCGACTACGATTTTGTTTTGAATATATCTGATGAAACATTTAGGTTGCCGTTGAAAACTAAGCTTGCTAGTGGTAAGGCTATTGTTGGTAATGGTATGACATTGGGTTTAACAAATGGCACTGAGAACGGAGGCTTGGCTGGTTATTCTAATGGTAGTACTAATGCAAACATCGCTTACAAAGATACATACGGAGTAACAGTTGGAAATGCAATAACAGGAACAAATGTTACCGCTTCATTAGGCGTAACTACCGACCCGACAAAATCAGGTGTAGAACTATCCGACAGTGGATTATACCTGTACTTCTACGTAGGCGAAACAGTACAAAACGCTAACCTGATTGATGCCGGCAGAATTAATGAGCAACTATCAGGCTTGGTAGAAGTTGGTGGTAGTTTAGGCATGCCATCAAATAAATATGTAAACTTAACACTAGGTGCTAGTGGTGATAGTTATACTGCTCCAGCTAATGGATGGTTACATCTAAAAGTTCTGAAATCAGTTGCAGGTTATTCTGCTTTTTATAGCTCAAGTGGTCTTAGTGCTGAAAACAGAACTACGATAAACACTTCAAACTGTAGTGTATGTATACCTTGTAAAAAAGGCGATGTAGTTACTTGTTACTATGATGGCACAAACGTCGATATAGTATTCACTTTTATCTATGCTGTAGGAGATATATAACATGAGTAGATTAGCTTTTTATAAAAAAGATGGGAAATACTACGCTAAAAATACTCCTATTGTTAAATATTGGAAATATAACGACACCACATTTACACGCCCTAATCTTACCGCTAATGGTACAATCGGGGGTGATAGTTTTGCAGTTGCAAGGTCTATCGCAGGGTATAACTCTAATTATGAAATTTGGAAAGCCTTCGACGGCGATATAGAAGCAAAATACCAATCAGTTTCTAACACAAGTATAGCATGGATAACATTTTATAACCCAAAACCACTAAACGTTAAGAGTATAAGATATTATCAGGAATATGGTGAACGCTACTATTATATCAGAAATATGACTATACAAGGTTCTAATGACAATACAAATTGGACTGATATAGGTACATACACTGCTACTGCTTGGATTGATAACTTTACGGTAGATATGAGTGGTAATACAGGGTTTTATAAATATCACAGGTTATATATAACAAATAGGAGCTACTACAATAATCAAAATGCCTATGTTATTTGTCGTGAGATAACAATGGTGGCTACACAAAGGAATAGCATAGATGAAGTTACTGCTGATGATGACTATGATTATACTACTGTTGAAAACCACTATCAAATATTCAGAAAGGAGTAAAAATGTTTTATATAGAGCAAGATAACCAAATCAAATTATACAACATAGATAAACAAACTTTAGAAACAAATTTAAAATTTCAACCTCAATATCAAGGCTTGGAAATCAAAGAAGTACCAGAGGATTATACTATTGTTGATTTTAAACTCGTATCTTTACAAGAAGAACAAGAGATTGAACAACAGAAAGAAAGAGAACGTCTTGACATGCTTTTTATGACAGGTTCTGACGTAGAACGTGCGATATATAAGGTTAAAGGTATAGACTTTGACGACATCCTAACTATGGTAAAAAACAACCCAGCTATCGATGCAAAAGCTTTAAAAATTGAGTTTAAAGCAAACAACTTCTACAGAGGAAATCCGTATATTTCACAGGTTGGTACATTACTCGGCTTTACTTCTGAACAAATGGATAGGTTCTTTGATACAAAGGATTGGCACTATTTGACGAACTGTAATATCAAAGTAACTTTACGAGCTGATGAAAAGCCTGAAACAGAGCCAATAGTTACAATCAACGGAATAGAAACAAAAGAAACAACATTGTCTTATGGCTCAACTTGCACAATAAAGGTTGAATGTGATGGATATAAAACATTACAACCAGAAGATTTCACTGTTACAGAAGATATGCACATTGAACTTCAACTAATAAAAGAAGAACAAGCAACCGATGTTTCAAATGAAGTGGAAACAAAGGCAACTGACGAACCTAACGCTAACTAACATTACTCTTGACAACGGTAACAGGCTCGTAACAAGACAAACAGACGCTTACAAGCTGCAAAGCCTTTATAACAAACTCGGGCAATGGGTAAAATCAAAACTTAGGTACTATAAAGATAAACAAGTAATTAAAGAAATGAGAAGTAATAATATAAAATGAAAGGGTAAAAGATGAAAAAATTAGCAATTCTATTAGGTTTATTATTGGTCAGTAGTTCAGCTGTGTTTGCGGATGAAGTTATGCCTGCACAATCTGCAAAAAATAATCAAGCATATTTTACAGCCAATATTCAAAAACAACCACAAAATAGCAAACAAAAACAAGATATAAACAATCATTTTACCTTTTTTACAATCAACGTACAAGTTAACGGAAAGATTGATAATTTTACCAATACTGACAAAGAGTAAAATAGGGGTAAAAGTGATTTGGAGGTTTTAAAGATGACACAAATTCTTTTTAATACGGAATTTAAAGACATGAAAGGTTACAATTTAAACTATTGGCTTAAATTTAACCATAAAAGACTTATTGGGAGTGCCATTTTTACAAAAAATAAGTCTGCAACATCAAAAGTAGTTCGTTGGGCAGAAGAAAAAAAATGCCCTGATAAAGGTTTTATCCCTTCTCACACCGGCTCAATCATTGAATATAACGATAGATTATATCTATTCGATATGAAACCTATGAGAGCAAAAATTCAGCCGTTACTAACTTATTTACTGACTACAGATGATGAGTTTGCACTTGTTATAAGAGATTTTGACCTTGATACAAAAATGTTTTCAATAAATGTTGCAGAACATATCGGTGAATTTTATCCGTTTATGTCTGCTATTAGAAGTGTTTTTACAAAAAGACAATCAAAATGGACAAGACACTGTTCAGAATTGCATTTAAGAGAGTTACAAAAACAAGGGATATTAACAGAATTAAATCCTGAAATTACACCGGATGAGTTATTTCATAGTTTAACTCAAAAAAAATAATTGGAATTAAAGAATAGCTGCGCTTTTCAAAAGGAAGGAGCAGTAATGCAAGAAATAAAAAGAATACTAAAAATGATGAATAGTGAAATTTTTTATAAAATTATAAAGATTTCGGGATTAGATGATCGGGAAAAAACGTTATTAACGGAATTTATTTTAAGAGAACAAAAACGGGATTATGTTTGTGAATTACTTCATGTTTCACGCTCAACATTCAGAGAAATAAAAAATCAAGCAATGCTGAAAGTCAAAATTGCATTAACTAACCTTTTAAATGAAAAAATTAATCATCTCTCATAATAAGTGAACCTTCTTATTAGTACAATCCTTTATACTTAACGGTATGGAGGATTTTTTTTTATTGGTCGGAGAAATGGAGACAAAATGCAAATAAAAACAGAAGACGGAACAAGAAACGTTTCATCTGCCGGTGTTGGTGGCGCAGGTTTAGGTTTAGGCATTGCAGGAACAGCATTAGGTTTACTTAATGGAGGTTTGGGAGTATTGGGGAACTGTCGACAAATAAATGGTTCAAGTGAATGTCAAGACACAAGACAGATTTCAGCACTACAAGCTGAACTAGGGAAAGAAAAGGCTGAAAGATATGCCGATAATATAGGAATTGAAACCTATAAAGCAAGTGTTGACCGAGCAAAAGAAATTACATCAGAAGTTAATAACAATTACAAAATTTTTGCAAGTCAAATTTCTGACTTAGAAAAAAAGGTAGCAGTTGGTGAACAAAGAACTAGCGATAATTTCAACTTTATGAATTATAAAGTTGACACAGTTAAAAAAGAACTTGAACAAGATATTAATTGCAAAACTAATAACTTGCGTGCTTATGTAGATGCAACATTTGTTCCGGGTAAATTGGTTATGCCATTGGATAACATCTGTCCAGAAGCTATGCAACGTTATAATTCTTGGACTGCTCCAACAAATACAACAACAGGGGGTTAATTAAATGTTTAAAAGTGATGATAGGGTCGGAAATATCGAACTTTTAGAACAAAAATTAAAACATTATGAGGAGCAATCCTCAATAAATGAAACAGGTTATTGGCAGAAATTATCTGAAATGTGTTCTAAATTAAGTTCCGACCAGCTTAATTATATTAATAACAACGAAAACGTTATTGATAAGAAAAATAAGATGATGGAAGCCTTTAATCTGTTTTTGTTTGAAAATTTCAAAAAAGATTTTGCGGAAATTCCAAATTGTCAAAAACTTTGTGATGATTATATCGATACAATTCAAGATACTATCGCTAATTATAACAAACAGATCGCAAATACAATCGAAGAAAATAAAGAACTTAAAACCAAAATTGCTGAATTGGAAAGGAAAATAAAAAATAATGAGAAATCTAATACAAAGAGAACTTGATAAAGCCGAAGAATACTTGTTAAAAACTCTTTTTAATGATATTCAAAATCCACAAATAAGCAATAAAATTAAGTTTTTTATGATATCTAAAAATATTGATTTTGACACCTTTATAAATCATAAAATAATGATTTTTGAGGAATTTTCACAAGATTTTATGAAAGATAACGGTTATTATGATGGTGAAAAATTAACAAAAGTTTTGTTATTAAAATTTCCTATATTAGAGGGTTTAGAACTCCCCGATATTAAACCAATAGATTTACTTAAAATATTAGATAATTTTATAAATTTAAAACAAATAGGAAATTTTATTCAAAATTTTTAGAGGTGAACATGAAAGAAAAAGCTTTAAATAAATACAAAGAACTGAAAAAAGATAATCCGAATATTGACAATGAACTTATAATGACAATTATTGAGCAAATGCCACAAGAAGCTATTTGTGTGTTTGACTATATGCTTTATGGTTATCATATTGTTTCAAAAGAAATGTATGAAAAAGCAGTTGAGTGTCTTGTAAATCAGGACGACTCAAAAGGCCCAAAATGGAGCTTAACAGAAATCAAAAACAAGGTAAACATTGATTTTGATAACAAGGATTATACTTTGATGGATTATGCCTATACTCTGAATATGAAATATAGCGATATTGGCGATTTGATTAGCACAGATATGCTTATGAAGATTGCAAAACGTTATCTTGAAGATAAAGACTATTATGGAGACCCGTCAGAACGTGCATATTTTGATGCAAAAGAGCGAATAAAATATTTTGAAGAAAAAGACTAACTCCTACCGCCGCCAATAAAAACGGCGGTTTTTATTATTGGTAACATAAAAGAGGTAATAAGGAAATGAAATTTATGAGCTTAACGCCCGAAGAAGAACGAGAAATGTATGCAGACATTAAAGTAATAAAAAGTAATTGTGCAAGATGTCTTGAATGCCAAAAAGAACACGGCGAAAGGTTAACACAATTAGAACAAGATGTTACTATTTTGAAAGAGGATAAAAAAATAACAAGTCTTGTTTGTTCAGGTATTGGCGCACTTATTATGTGGTTGTTGAGCAATTTATTTAGTTTTTTTAAAGGTTAGATTTTATGAAACGTATAATCATTCACTGGACTGCCGGAACAAACAAACCTTGCGCTACTGATTTGGAACATTATCATTATTTAGTTACAGGTGCCGGAGAAGTTAAAAACGGCAAATACAAGCCGGAAGATAACGAGAATTGCAATGACGGTAAATATGCACCACACACAGGCGGCGGTAATACCGGTTCAATTGGTGTAGCTATGTGCGGCATGTATGTGCCTTCAAAGGTAGACATTACACGCACTGAATACCCGTTGACAAAAGTTCAGTGTGAAAGAACATTTAAACTTTGCGCAGATTTGTGCAAGAAGTATAATATACCTATCACGCCTGATTACGTTATGACACATTATGAATTCGGAAAGAAACACCCGAAAACATCTAGCGCAGGCAAAATTGATATCATTTATCTTCCACCGTGGCAAGAAGTAGCACCCGCTAAGATAGGTGATTTTATACGAAATAAAATCAAATGGTATTATAAAAATTCATAATCATTAACTTTTTAAACTTAACTTACAAGCCCTATTTATAGACCGTAGGGCTTTTTATTTGCTAAGTTTTCTCAACACCTCCTGCAACATTGCACACTCTTTAGGCGGTTCAGCAACCCAAATTCTATTCTGTGCATTTCTTGCCTCTGTTTCTTTAATTTGTTGCGCATAATACCTATTAACTGCCTCTTTTGCTTTAAAGTCCTTGATAATCTTTTCTGCAAAGCCATTGCGTTTTAAAGCTGCAATGTATGAAGTTACATTCTTAGCTCTCTTACTTTCTGCATATTCTTTTAGAATTTTAAAATCCTCAACTCTTTCAGGTTGATTAATTTGTTCCTTTATAGGTTCATGTTCATGATGTGACAAATTGTCACGGTTTGAATTGTCATTTTGTCCTAAATCTTCTGACATATTTTCAGGTGTAAAAATTTTTTCATTTTGAGGCCACTCTCCGCCAATTCTTGACGTGAAAACATAGTGATTGGTATATTTGCTCTCAATTAAAATTAACCCCTCTTTAACAAGCTCCTGAATACCTCTAACAACAGAACGCTCTGAAACTCCTATTTTTTTGGCAAGAGTTTTTTGTTTTGGGAACATATCAGGTTTATTTGGGTTATAACAAGCAGATAATTCCAACAAAACAAGTTTTGCTATTGGGGTAATATCAAATTGTGACAAATTATTAAGTAAATAGTTTGTCAGTTTAAATTGTGAAAAGCCATGTCCAGCATGCCTTTTAACTGTGTTTTCTCTCATTTCCACATCTCCCTTTTTAAAATTTTGCACATCAACTATTGCCTTCAAAGGGAAACCGTGATATCATTTTGTTGTGAATTAGAATTTTTCTTTTGGGCTTTCCTTTGGAAGGTCTTTTTTATTATTTAGTTTTTTGTTAACAGCATGTAAAGATTAGCATGCCATTACTTTCTTCATGATATAGCTTGTGATAATGTTGTGTCAAGCGGTTATTAACCGTTGAAAATATTGTGAGTTACTGATAATAACCGGTTATGAAGGAGTAATTTATTATGGATAGAAAGTTAAAAGTTGCAGAGTTTGCAGCACTTTTAGGAATTGTGCCTAAGACAGTTTATAAAATGATTGAGCGTAACGAGATAATTACCGTAACTGAAAAGGTGAATAACCGTCAAACAACGCTTGTGATAACGAATGATGAACAGATTGAGGAATTTAGAAAAAGTTACAGTAAAAATCAGGTTAATAACGGTAATTATTACGAGAATGTTACAGAAAATGAATGTTCAGAGAGTTACACTGAGCGAAATGAACAGGTAAAAAATAATTACGGTACTGAATTTGCCAATGAAGTAATTGATAAGATAATAACCCTAAATAACGGATACAATGAACAGATAAACGAATACAATAACCGCTTAGAGAAAGTTAATGAGCAGTTAATCACTGCTAAGAGTAAATTATTATTACTTGAAGATAAAGCAGGACGTGAAGGCGTATATATCAATGAAATTAACGAGTTAAGAACAGATAATAACAAGTTAAAAAAAGTTATTTACGGTTTATTTACTGTAATAGCACTTTTATTATTAATATTTACTTGTTATTTAACTTACAATATTGTAATCTCAAGCTCAATACAATCAATTCCCGAGAAAAACTCGGCAGTTCAACAGGTTAGTCAACCGGTTAAAGAAAGTAATAAACCGGTAGTAAAAAATCCTAAATAAACAAAATAATCTATACGTTTGTTCTGATAAGGCTTACAACTCGCCCAATGATTTTAAATGTATCGTTAGGGGTAATTACTCTATTTTGATATTCTTTGTTTTCTGATTTAATAATAATCTGATCTATATTTTTGACAAGCTTTTTAATGAATAATTCATTGTTGTATGAAAATAAATAAACTTTGTCATCTATTATTTGTTCACCTTGCCAATGTTTTAAAATAACTTTATCACCATCAAATATAAGAGGATACATGGATGAACCTTCGGCAGTAATGACAGAATATGTCGCATTTGATGAATAATCTGTAATACTGTCTTTGCTTATTGATATTTTCTCGGGGCTTTCTTGAAAAACTGTACAACCAGTTCCGCAAGAGGCAAAAACATCAGGATAATAATTGAGTTCAACAGAATTATTATCACCGCCACGTAAACTTATGCCATAATGTTCTTCGATTTTTTCTATTTCTTCGTCTGAAAAATCGGCATTACGAGCAACTCTATTGCCAATAGCAGAAGCACCAATACTTAAAACTTTACCAATTTCAGCATATGACGGCTTATAATTTATTAAGTTTTGTAAATCTGAAAAAAGCGTTAAACTACGCATTTATAAACCTCGTACATTAAAAGTGTAATAAAAAGCGTCGATATACACAAAAAGTGTTGACATTTTACATGTTCTGTGTTACCATGTGTCCATAAGGAAATCGGACAATGAAAACAGAACACATTACAATCCGCTTATCACGTGAATTGAAAGAACAAGTCGAAGAATATGCAAGTAAGCATAAATGGACAAGAAACTTTGCAATTTGCGAGATAATTGCGAACCACTTTAATAACTATGAACTATCTGGAGATTTAAGATAGTTATTTAAAAGAAGACAAAAGGGAACTTCAATAGCTCCCCCAAATCTCCTGAATAATATTAACTCAAACAAACCCCAAAGACAATCTTTTCATGGGTTTAGTTGTAATACAAATTTACAATAGAACATTGACAATTAAATACCATAAGACGCTAAAGATGATATATCGGCGCAGAAAAACAAGTTTTTAATCAGCTGTCAAGTAATCCTTGACAGTTGCCATAAGAACTTTAAAGAAATCTTTTCACCTTGCCCTGTGCAACCGTTTACACAAAAACCTCATATAAGTCTACCTGCGCAGGGCAACCTAAAGAGATTTACTGGGGAAACACTCCTTTGTGGCTAATTAACTATACGATGTAGACCAACAATTCCATTCCGTTTCCCCTTTTTCTAAAACTTTACTATCCTTTTGGGGCTACCGTAAAACTCACTGAACTTAAAAATATCACAAGCCCCTTTTTTTTAGATTTTTACGACATAGGAGATAATAAAAATGAACTTATCATTACCACTTGTCATTCAAGGAATGGCAGTTTTTGCAACGTTTTATTTTATGTTTACAAGCTTTGTAATTTTGATTGGAGGCTAAAAAATGTTAGAAAATTATTGTTATCCAACAATGGATAAAGACTTATTACTCCACAAAATAAACAAAATATCAGCTAAGCTTGATGCTTATTATCAAACAATTGAACGAAACAATGTTGACATTCCCGACTTTATGAAATCAGCAGAACATCAAAGGAAAAACCTTATTAAAGCAGACATTAATAGACTGCTTAGAGAAGGAACTCTTGATTATTACTATTTCGAATTGTTAGAGGAAGAAGATGGCATTAGAAGATAATTTTCTGAATAAAGATCCCCAAAATTATCAAACAGAGCTTGAATTTTTATTAAATTCAGGTTCACTTTCTTTTGATGATTGCGAGGCATTATTTGGAAGTAAAAAGATTACAAAAGAAGATTTTGAGTATTGCAAAGAATACTTTGAAGAAGTTTAGAAAGGATTGATTATGACAAAAGAATTGAACGGCATTGTTGATGAAATGCTGGAAAACAAAGACTTGCAGGCTCAACACAAATTTGAGCTTAAACGTCTTGAGCAACAGGAAGAACTTTTGAACGTGAAACTTATCGGAGTTCTCAAAAAAATGAAAGTTAATGAAATGATTTTACCTAACTGCAAATTCGGAATAACAACCAAAACAAGAACGGTATTTGACCAAAAACTATTCAGTCAAGAAAACCCTAAATTATTTGAAAAATATAAACTTACAAAAGAACAAGAAAAGTTTGAGTTCAAAATAGGTAATTTTGGCTAGGAGGTAATATGAATAAATGGGAAATTTATACAGATCAAGACCTCGACAAATTGCTTAGAGATGCAATTGAAATGCGTGATAAACGCTGGCTAAGAGCTATTAAAGCTGAAATAACTAGGAGAAATTGAGATGAATAGATTGATTAATATACAAAGCAAATTAAAAGCTCCTAAAAATCAAAAGAATACATTCGGTAATTATTATTACCGGAGTTGTGAAGATATTTTAGAGGCGGTCAAGCCACTTTTGCAAGAAGAAAAGCTTAGTTTGGTAATATCTGATGAGATTATTAATGTCGGGACACGCTTTTATGTTAAAGCTACGGCAAAACTTTTTGATGATGCAGGGAAAGAACTTGTTAGTACATCGGCTATCGCTAGGGAAGAAGAAAGCAAAAAAGGCATGGAGGCAAGCCAAATTACAGGTAGCACATCATCATACGCTCGTAAGTATGCCCTAAATGGTTTATTTGCAATTGATGATAATAAAGATGCAGATAATACCAATACACACGATAAAAAACCTTCAAAAACAAATCCCGATTTAGACCTTTTGCAAGGGTTACAAGCAACAGTATCAACAAATGAGGCACACAGGTATTATCAACAAAACCTAGCAAGTGCAAAGGATAATGAGGATTTTAAACAAGCTTATATGAAACATTACAGTGTTTTAAAACGAAAGGAAGAAAAATGTCAGAAAAACAATTCGTTAAAGGATTAAATATAAAGACAAAAACAACACAATATGGCGATATTATCAAAGTAGGAATAAATGTTAGTGATTTTTGTGATAAAAATCCAATGAATGAACGAGGATATATTAACTTTGATATCAAAAAAGGAAAGTCAGAAAAATGGTATGCAGAACTTAATACATACGGACAAAAGACAGAAGAAGATCCAATCAATGAGGATGAAATACCGTTTTAAGGAGAGTAAATGAGTAAAAGATTTGTAGATACTGAACTTTGGCAAAAAGAATGGTTTCAGGATTTAAGTTTAAAACACAAGATTTTACTTAAATATCTATTTGAAAATTGCGATTGTGCAGGTATTTGGAATATTAATTTTCGCTTAGCATCTTTCATAATCGGAGAAAAAGTTTCTCTCGATGATATTAAGCATATTAATTCTGTAAAACAACAATTCGAAATATTAGATAATAAAAATATTTTTGTTCTTGATTTTATCAAATTTCAATATGGAACTCTTTCAGAAAATTGTAAACCTCATAAAAATGTTATAGAAAAATTAAAAAAATACAATTTATTTGAAAGGGTATGTAAAGGGTATCCAAAGGGTATAGAAACCCTTGAAGAAAAAGAACAATACACAGAAAAAGAAAAGGATAAAGATATTTCTTCTTTGGTACTTTCTTCTTTAAACGAAAATCAAAAAATCTATGGCGAATACAACAATGTTTGCTTAACCGCTGAACAATATAACCGGTTATTAGCAAAATGTGCAAGTCAGAAATTGCTAGATGAGCTTATCGATAGTCTTTCGGCTAACATTGAAACAGGGAAGGAACAGCCCTTTCGAGCTGACTTCCCCAACGCTCATAGCATAAGACTTGAGAAGTATTTTGAATTTCGTAAAAAACATCCTGAACGCTTTAACTCAAAGCTTAAATCAGGCAATCAATTTCAAACAGATGAACAGGAAGAAATCAGAAAAATAGCTGCAGAATGGGCGAAACGAGGTGACAATGAACGTACGTGAGTTTTTAAATGAAATGCTTTTTTACTTCCCTCTAAAACGGAATAAAGAAGATCTTGAAAAGCTTTTTGAAATCTATGTTAATGATATCCTCTTTTCAATCGCACAATACAAAGACTATGAATGTGATTATAAGACTTTGTTACAACTAATTCGTTGTAACAGAACTTATACAAACTTCCCCCCTGTTGCGGAAATTATAAAAGATATTCCAAAAGCATTAAAGTTAAAACCTATAACACCTGAATATTCAGGACATGAAGGAGAAGTTGTTAAACGGATTTTAAACGGGGTTGAATACGAGTTTACAGTAGTTCCCAATCATTGGAATAAGGTCAAAACCGTTTCAGAAATAGACAAAGAGATATCACAACGACAAAAAACAGTATAGCTTTGAACAATAACAAAAATAATTCATACACATTTTAAGTGAGTATTTATAAGGAGAAATTATGATAGAAGAATTAAAAGAGATATTTGAACTTGCCACATCTCTAACAACATTGGCAAAAGAGATTTTAAAGTTAAAACCAAATAATAAAAATGCAAATGAAAATGATATAATTATTGCAAATAAGAACAACTACGCACAAATCGGAAGTTCTGGCAACTACGCACAAATCGGAAGTTCTGGCAACTCCGCACTAATCGGAAGTTCTGGCTACTCCGCACAAATCGGAAGTTCTGGCAACTACGCACAAATCGGAAGTTCTGGCGACTACGCACAAATCGGAAGTTCTGGCTACTCCGCACAAATCGGAAGTTCTGGCGACTACGCACAAATCGGAAGTTCTGGCTACTACGCACAAATCGGAAGTTCTGGCTACTCCGCACAAATCGGAAGTTCTGGCAACTCCGCAAAAATCGGAAGTTCTGGCTACTAC
>OGQZ01000458.1_pt1 | contig 35070 bp, 37 predicted proteins | sample 1553321 | NCBI WGS metagenome assembly OGQZ01 (sample SAMEA2579958, study PRJEB22360) | human gut metagenome | reverse complement strand
GAAGCTTGTAAAGAAACAGGTCTGGCATCTGGCAGGGATTGGAATTCCGGCCGGAATATTCCTGGGAGTCGTCTGTGCATTTGGAATTGTTCCGGCGGCACTTCATGCTCTTGCGATCGGAGGAAATGATGCCATGCCTAGCCGGATACAGTTCCGGCCGGAGATCTTTGTGGCGACCGTTCTGTTTTCCCTGGTCACCATATGGATCAGCTGCCGTAAACCCGCAAAATTTGCCGGCAATATTTCTGCGGTAGAGGCTATGAAATATAACGGACAATATCAGGAAAAGCTGCGTTCCCATCATACCAAAAGGGGTGGGAAAATCCGGCGGATGGCGTTTCGCAATGTGTTTCGTGACAAAAAACGCGCGATTTTTGTATTTGCGTCATTATTTATGGGAATGATCGCTTTTTTGGCTGTAGATACGATTTTGGGAAGTATTAAACTGGAAAATTATCTGGAAACATATGTGCCGAATGATTATGTGATCTACACCGGCACCGATGAAAATAATGAGCAGACGAAGGAGCAGAAACGGTCATTGGAAACGATGGCAGGGGAGCTTCAGAAGATTCCGGGGATCACTTCTTTTCGATGGAACCGTACAGCAGATATTGTGCTTCCCTTCGATGAAAAGCTGTATAAGCCATTTCTGGATACTGATCAGATGATAGCGCAGGAGAGGGAAGAGAGCATTAAATTTTATCGCAGGGCACAGGAAAAAAAGAACAAAAAAAGTATGTACTCCTGTCCGGTCATTTCCATAGGCAAGGATGATATCCGAAAATATAATGAGCGTGCCGAAAAGGATCAGAGGATCGATGAGAAGGCATTTGAAGAAGGGGAAATATGTCTGATCGGAACGGTAGATACCAAAGAGCAGGCACAGCAAATGAAAGGGAAAACACTTACATTGGTGGAACGGAAAACGGATAAAGAATCCACCATAAAGGTAGGTGCGTGTCTTACGTCCATGGAAGGTTTTGAGATTGGTTATTACTGGATGTCCATGGGAGCACCGGAGGCAATCCTGGTGAGTGATAAGGCGATTAGCCGGATTACGGATGATCCGGGTAGTGATAATATGATCTTAAACTGCAGGAAAGAAGCAGAAGCCAGTGTGACCAAAAGGGTGAAGGAGATTGTAAAGTCAAATACGGCTGTTGTCAATACCACGATAAAGTCAGAAGACGCAAAGGAATTTTCCACCTCTATAATGACAATGAAGATTCTGGGAGGTGGGATCTCCGGAATTTTGATCATGATCGGAGTGCTGAATTATATTAATGTTATGCTTACTGGTGTCTTTACCAGACGGACAGAGCTTGCGGTGATGGAGAGTGTGGGAATGACGAAGAAGCAGGTCTGCCGTATGCTTTTGTGGGAGGGAGGCTATTATGGACTGATCAGTATGGGACTGCTGCTAACTTTTGGCAATGTGATAATTTTTTTGTTTGCGAGAGCGGCAAAGACAATGGCGGATTATGCGATATTTCATTATCCTGCCGGCGTTATGGCCGGGATTGCCGTGGTGTCACTGGTTATTTGTATGATCGTTCCGGGTGTGGTATATTATATGATATCAAAGGAGAGCGTGGTACAACGCATGAGACGGGAAGGATAAAAAGTGAAGACAATTTTAATCGTAGAAGATGATGTAAACCTGTGCGGAGGAGTGAAGTTGTATCTGGAAAAAAAGGGATATCAGGTATTGTGTGCCCATTCTCTTCATGAAGCACGACGGATAACGGACAAAGGAGCGGAGACGATTGCACTGATGCTTCTGGACTGCAACCTGCCGGATGGGGATGGCATGGAGTTTTGCAGACACTGGCGGCAGAGACAGGCTGTACCGGTGATCTTTCTGACTGCCAGAGATACGGAGGAGGATATGATCCGGGGATTCCGGGCAGGAGCAGATGATTATATGGCAAAACCGTTTTCTGTGGAACTTCTGTCGGAACGGATCGCAGCGGTGCTCCGGCGCAGTGCGGGAGAAGAGGATCGTCAGATGTTTTGTTATCGGGGACTTGCGGTAGATCTTGGCAAAAAGCAGGTCTTTCGGGAGCAGGAACCGGTAAAGTTGTCCGGAACGGAGTATCGGATTCTGGAGCTCTTAATTGACAATCGGAGTCAGGTTATGACACGGGAGATGCTGCTTCAGAAAATATGGGATATTGATGAAAATTATGTGGATGAAAATACACTCAATGTATATATCCGGAGACTCCGCCGGAAGCTGGAGAAGGATCCGAAGAATCCGGAATATATCATTACGGTATTTGGAATTGGCTATACATTTGGCGATATGTGAAATGACAGGGGGAATCAGTGATTGAAGGTCAGAGAATCCTATCAGAATAAAAAGAACTTTTTGATCGTCCTGTGTACGTTGGTCACAGTGATGATTCCGGTTTACATTGTGTGGGATACAGGGAAAAGCATGGCAGGCTGCATAGTAGGTGCGGCCTGCCTGTTTCTGGATGGAATGGTATATTGGCTGCATCGTATGGACAGATCATATATTACGGGAGTTGTGCAGGAACTGTCCGATTTGCTGGATACATTGATGGAGCTCACGGAGAGAGAGGTGTTTCCGGAGACGGAGGATACCATGCTTTCCAAGCTGCAGGGGAATGTGGTCAAGCTGATCCGGAGAATGCGTCATCAAAATGAAATGACGAGACAGGAGCAGGAACGCATGAAGGGGATCATATCGGATCTGTCTCATCAGTTAAAAACGCCTCTGGCCAATCTGAAAATGTACAGTCGTTTTCTTCAAAAGGAAGAACTATCCGAAAAACAGTACAGAGAATATGTGGATATTATATGCCTGTCGGTGGAACGGCTGAACTTTCTGTCGGAGAATATGATCAAGATATCCCGTCTTGAGACGGGATTGATCCATCTGAAATGTCAGAAAAATAAGATCAGCGAAACGGTATTAAAGGCGGTGAAAGATATTTATCCCAAAGCACGTCACATGGGATGTGAAATCATTTACCGGGAGGACAGGGAAAAGGAGCTGTGGGCACAGTTTGACGCAGATTGGACGGCAGAAGCTATTTTTAATATGCTGGATAATGCTGTGAAATATTCTGAAAATGCGCAGAATAAGAGCATTATTTTATCTGTCCGGAAATTGGGACTTTTTGCAGAGATTTCCGTAGAAGATCAGAACGGTTTCATTCCGGAGGAAGAGAAAAACCGCATTTTTCAGAGATTTTACAGAGGAGAGAACAGCGAAGGAAAAGAGGGGATCGGGCTGGGACTTTACCTCACAAGGGAGATCGCATTGCGGCAGGGGGGATATGTTTCTGTGAAGGCAACGGAGCAGGGGAATATTTTTTCCATATATCTCAGGCTGTAAGGGATTTTCTTGAAACTCCGGGTAATTTATGGTACGCTATGTATAACTGTACAAATGCTGTAAGTGCGGAATGTTTTCTATTTTATTAGCAAAAATGTGTGAGGGAAGAGATATGGAAGAAAATGTAAAATTGATCGGTTTGTTTGTTGCAAGAACCTTTGAGGAGAACAATCTTAATTTTATACATGCAATGCAAAATCTCGGCAAGAAGGAGGGCTATAAGTTTGTTATCTTTTCTATGGATACAACAACTCCGTCGAGAGCTGACAGTACGCCGGCCGAGGCAGAACTCTGTGGTCTGGCGGAATATCTGCCTCTGGAGGCGTTTATTATTCTGGGTGAGACCATCAAGAACATGGAGTTGATCGATGGAATTGCAGGAATCGCACGGAGACGGCATATCCCATGCTTTTGTCTGGACAGGGAAGCGGGAGGTAGTTATCCGATCCGTCATGATTATACTTCCGGATTTGAGAAAATGGTGCGTCATGTGGTGGAGGAGCATGGGGCACGTTGTGTCAATATGTTGGCGGGATTTGAAGGTCATGCACTTTCTGAGGACAGAGTGATGGTCTATCGAAAAGTACTGGAGGAAAATGGCATTGCCTTTGAGGAGGAGCGGGTCGGATATGGACAGTTCTGGGAGGTCCCGGCAAGGAAGGAAATGGAACGGTTTCTCAAGTCGGATCTGCCGATGCCGGAGGCGATTGTCTGTGCCAATGATGTCATGGCTTTAGTCGCGTGTAATGTATTGGAGGAGGCTGGATATCGTGTGCCGGAGGATGTGATCGTGACCGGTTTTGACGGTGTGAATGACGGCAAATATTATCGTCCGGTTCTGGCAACCTGCGCTCCGGATTATGAGGGGGCGGTATGGTTTATCTTTGATAAAGTGCAGGAGTGGCGTGCGACCGGACAGATCCGACCGGAGTCCTTTTCTATTCGATATATTGTGGAAAAAAATCAGTCCTGTGGATGTCCTGCAGCCGGAAAGGTCAACAGGAATAAGATCATTCGCAGCTTAGCAGATTCTCTGGGAGATTGTGCATGGCATACTCACGCAATGAATCAGATGCTGACCTCAGCTCTGCCGTTACGCTCCCTGCAAGATCTGGCACAGATTCTGCCAAAGACAGAATATATCTGGCGTAATGATTTCCGGTATGCGGCGGTGAAGGAGGAACTGATACAGGGGACGGAGGTCAATGGAAAATATCATTCGATGGTTACTCTGATGTGTGGCGGTAATGGAAGATTTCAGGAGGCTGGAGAACATTTTCCAATTGAAAAATGGCTTGATGTGCTCAATGCGCAGGATGACAGCTGGGAGATCATTCTGGTTCGTGTACTCAATGCCGGAAAAACGGTGTATGGTTATTCGGTAGATGGTTTTCACGATATTCATCAGAGAGATGCGCAAAGATGCGATGAGTTTAGTATGTTTCTTTCCAATTCCATCAATCTGGTACTGCAGAATCAGCAATTGAATTGTTTGAAACAAAATCTTCTCAAAGCCAATAAGGAGCTGGCCAATCTGTCGGAGCTGGATGCGATGACGGAGCTGTATAATCGGCGGGGCTTTTACAAGTATTTTACGAGAATGCTGTCGGAGACAAAACGCAGGTATGCGGTGCTTGTCTCTGTGGATATGAACCGGTTAAAGCATATCAATGATACCTATGGTCATGCAGAGGGAGATTTTGCAATCTGTACCCTGGCTCATGGTGTAAAGGCAATTTGCGGAACGGAAGCGGTATGTGCCCGGTTTGGCGGGGATGAGTTTGACAGCATTGTTTTTGCAGATGATGTCACGGAGCTGACAGAGGAGATTCTGGGACAGCGGCTGCAGGAGCATATTGAACGGACAGAGGGAGTAGACGGAAAGCCATACAGGATTACAGCCAGTATCGGAGTAGTTGTACGGGAACGGTTGCAGGACCTGAATATTGAGCAGATGATCGGTGAGGCGGATACATTGATGTACCGCAATAAGAAAAAGAACCGCTAGTCTGAATGCAATAATAAATATTAAAAAGCCTTCAAGGAGTGTGTCCGGTTTTATGGACACACTCCTTGAAGGCTTTTATTCATCTTCCCAGAATAACTCATCCAGCGTTTTATCCAGTACCTTACAGATGGCGATACACAGATGGATCGTGGGGTTATAATTGCCTTTCTCGATGGCATTGATGGTCTGCCTTGATACGCCGACGGCGGTGGCAAGATCCTGCTGAGACATATCCTTGGCGGCACGGGCAGATTTTAGTTTTAAATTCTTCATGGCAAACCTACTTTCTGAGTGTTTATTCTCGCAAAGGCAAAGTGAGGATGTTTACTCCTCTGCTCTCTTGTCATAGATAAGCTTCAGATCAAACAGAAGAGTGATCAACAGGAACAGGATACCAACCATTAGATTAATGTAGTGATACGAGATGGAATTATTGACAAGAAATGGCTGTTTTTTGTAAAGGGAAAGAAATCCGGGCACAAGATTTAAAATGCTGATCACAATTCCCATAATATTAAATTCTTTCGCATTCTCCTGCAGGGAAAGATAGGCGTCTCTCCGGATGCATATACATACAAACACCAAAATAGAGAGACACACTCCAAGCCATAATCCACCAAAGGACATAAGCTGAGGACAGTAAAAAAACTCATCCAGACAGGATGCGGCCAGGACATAGCCCACCAGAACGATAAACGCAGTCTGGTAGGCTTTTCCTCTGGCGAGGATCTGACGCTCATCGTATGTGTTTTTATAACTAATGGAATGATTCATACGAACACCTCAATTCTGAAATATAATAACTCAAACTTCGCACAACAATGATTCGATTGTGCCCATAATATTTCTTATGTCCATGGAAGTATTCCATGAAACTTAATATAGATTTTTGCCTCGGATAGCAGATCACTAATTATTTTTTAGATTCTTTAATGCGGTTGTCAGCTTGATCGGATTACCATAGCGCAGAGTACCCATGCGGTAGATCTTGGCGGCAAGCCATCCGGCAGCAAAGGTCGATGCAAACAGGATCACTGCGGATGACACGATCTCTGCCATGGTAACGCTTCCCATACCGATCCGCACGAACATCGCGGAATAGGAAGAAAATGGCAGGAAAGAGCAGACCTTCATGACGACGCTGTCCGGTGTTGGAAGCTGGAACATTACTACAAAATAGACGATCATGATGAGCATTTGCAGGGTGCCGGCAGATTTGTTGATATCCTCTGTCTTGGAGACAAGAGCACCCATTGCGCCATAAAGAAAGGCGTAGAACAGAAAACCGCCGATGCCAAATACGGCAAATCCCGCAAGGACACTGCCGGGAATCTTCAGGATCATATCCAGCTTATCGCCCCAGTAGGTGTGATTGATGTTGTAACCGATCAGGGCCGATGCAAGGATCAGGCCAATCTGTACGATTGCAGCAGTGGCTCCGGCAAATACTTTGCCGAACAGCAGATATTTTGCATCCACACTGGTGACAAGAACCTCGATGGATCGGTTGCTTTTTTCAACTGTGACCGAGGTGGCAACCATGACACCGTACAGGATGATCATCATAAAGATCACCATAACAAGGACATAGCAGTACCAGTAATTATCGCCGGCATCCTTTCCAAGGATCTTTTCGGTGCAGTTGACAGGAGCATCGTATTCGGCGGCAAATGTTGCATAATCCAGGCCCTTTTTCTGACAGTAAAGCTGCTGATGTACCTGGGAAAGAAGTCCCTCGAAGATCATCTGATTCTCGTCGTACATATCACGGTTTATCACATAATAATCGTAATTCAGATCATCCTTGACATCAAAGCCGGCCGACACATCTTCTGCTTTCACGGCTTTTTTCAGCTCTTTTTCTGTATTCATAGCAACGATGTCGGTATCCTCAAAGGTCTGTTTCAAAACAGACATGTCACCGAGTATGCCGGTTTCATCAACAACGCCGATCTTTGTTTTATCCTTTTCGTCTGTTTTTGTTTCATCGGAGGTATCCGTGTTATCTCCGGACTCTGTGGAAGTCTTTTCGATGCCAAGCATATCTGTCATATCAAAGAAACGAGGCAGAAAGGTGGCTGCAAAGAGCAGAACCACCAGAAGGATGGTTGTAATGGTAAAAGATTTATTTTTTAAATAACTTTTTAATTCAAATTCATATATGGTAAAAAATCGTTTCATAAGCTCTCCTTTTTGTGCTATTCACCGGCACGGGCAACAAAGATATCGTTCAGGGATGGTTTATAGGTTTCGAAATGCTCAATGGAAATGTCCTCCATCTGGGACAGCTTTGCCAGCAGCTCGCGGCGGCTTACGCCTTCATTGAGACGAACGATCACATCCTCTTTCGTCTGTCCTGTAATCTGGACAATGTCAGAAAGACGGCTCTGCAACTGATCCGTAAACTCCTCCGGGCTCAGATCAAGGGCACATAAGACAAGCTGATCCTTTCCAAAGTCACGTTTAATGGTGTCCAGATGACCGGACAGAACCACTTCTCCGTGATTGATGATCACGATGTCCTCACAGAATTCTTCCACATAGCTCATCTGGTGGCTGGAGAAGATGACAATTTTGCCATCCCGGATCAGTTCCTGAACCACCTCCTGCAGAATCTGGGAATTGACCGGATCAAGACCGCTGAAGGGTTCATCCAGGATCACGATCTCCGGATTGCAGACCAGAGTGGAGGCAAGCTGGACCTTCTGCTGATTTCCTTTGGAAAGGGTCTCCAGAAGTCTATCCTGATATTGGGACACCTCCAGACGCTCCAGCCAGCGTTTTGCATTGGCAGAAGCCGTTTTCCGGCTGACACCCCGGAGCATAGCAAGGTATATCATCTGCTCCAGAACCTTTCGTTTGGGATATAACCCTCTCTCCTCCGGGAGATATCCGATCTGTACCTTGCGGGGCTCGAAGGGCTTACCGTCTAAGGTGATCTCACCGCTGTTTGCATGAAATACATCCATCAGGATGCGGATCGTGGTAGTTTTGCCGGCACCGTTCCGGCCCAGCAGTCCAAGGGCCTTACCACTTTCAACAGAAAAGGAAATGCCCTTCAGGACATTTGTTTCGCCGAAAGACTTTGTAATATTTTTCACTTCCAGTTTCATAGGAACCTCCGTTCATATGGGAAAAGCGGTCGGAATGATATGTAAAACCGTCTTTTCTTCTGAGTTATTATGTGGTGTTACTTGTATAAGAGTATAATGAGCTCATGACAAAATGTCAAGTATATTTTACAAAATGTCGTTTAGAAAGGAGACTTGTTTTTTCTTGAAATTCTGTTCATAATAAGGAAAGTGCATTACAAACAGAAAATGTGAATCAGAGAATATAGAGAAAAGAGACGAGGAATGAATGATGAAGAATATAAAGCTTACTGCATTTGATATGGATGGAACACTTTTGAATGACCGGAAGGAGCTGCCGCCGGATTTTCCGGCGTGGGTGAAGAATCATCCGCAGATCCGTAAAGTGATCGCCAGCGGACGCCAGTATTATACCCTTCGGGATAATATGGGAGAGTTGAAGGACGAGTTTCTTTATGTGGCAGAAAACGGTGGTGTTGTCTATGAAAAGGAGGAGGCGTTATATTGTGATAAGATCCCGTCAGAGGATCTGCGTTATTGTGTGGACAGGCTGAACCGGATGGAAGGAGTCACCCCCATGCTCTGTGGCGTGAAAGGAGCATATATCCGACAGGATACGAAGGCAGCTGTTTTTAAAGAAGCATCCATGTATTATCACCGTCTGACGAAATGTGAGAATGTGATGGAAGAGGCACTAAAGGACCGGATTGTTAAGATTGCGATATTTGTAGAGAATTATCAGGTAAACAAGGCTGCGGCTGCATTTGCAGATCTGCCGGAGAGACTGGCAGTTGTGGTATCCGGGGATAGCTGGATCGATATCGCCAATGCCAGTGCCAATAAAGGAGCAGGAATTGCTGCGATTTAGAGAAAATATCAGATCAAGCCGGAGGAGTGTATGGCGTTTGGGGATTATCTCAATGATGTGGAGCTTTTGAAAAGCTGTGGGGAAAGCTATTGTATGGAAAACGGGCATCCCCGGTTGAAGGAGATTGCCCGTCATATTGCTCCGTCTAATAATGAATGTGGTGTGATGCAGGTCATCAATCAATTACCGTTTAATGTCTGATCGATTTCTGAAAAGTTGATCAGTAAATTTCCTTCGAAATAATTTACCGTTACTGTTTTTACCGAAATATATAAAGCACAGTTTGCGGCAGATGTATAACAACTGCATTTTGAAATTACGTTTCATTTCCGGTTTTTTGTATGCAATCAGCGGCAAAACTGACGACATAATATAAGTGAAAGGGTAATAAATACATCGATGGAATCCAATCCTTTCAGTGAGGAGAGCAGCGTGACAATAGAAGAAATAGAACAAAGCATAGCATCTTATGGGGAGGATGTATTTCGGTTTTGCTGTTATCTGACAGGAAATCGAAGCAGTGCAGAGGATCTGTATCAGGATACATTTCTAAAGGCGATGGAAATTACGCGGCCTGTGGAGCCGGATATGGCAGGAAAGTTTCTGGCAGGCGTAGCAGCCAATCTTTGGAAAAATCAGTGGCGCAAGGAAAAACGCAGACAGAAATATGTAATGCAGAATATTGGTCCGGAAAATGGGACACTTGGTGAAGAAATACCGGGGGAAACAGATCTGTTGCAGGATTATGTGAAACAGGAGACAGGAAAGCTGGTACAGCGGGTGGTCAATGAGCTGCCCGAAAAGTATCGTGTTGTGGTATTACTTCATTACAGTATGGATCTGACAACACAGGAAATTGCAGATCAACTGAAGATTAGCAGGGGAACTGTGACAAGCCGGCTGCTTCGGGCAAGAAAAAAGATCAAACAGGAATTGGAGGCGAATGGATATGAAAGATAAAGTTGATGAGATCATTAGAGGAATATATCATCAGGGAAAACAGATGCCGGGAGATCTGAACCGGAAGGTTTTGAAAATGGCGAACGAGAAGCAAAAGGAAAATTCCGGTGCTTTTGACGGTGGGAACAGAAATAATCGGAGAATGATAGGATTTACCTGGCAGAAGGCAGCGGTGGCTGCGGCACTGGTAGCCGTGGTACTGACAGCAGGAGCAGGGGGAGCTTATGCGGCAACGCATTATTTTGGAATACAGGATTTCTGGGGAAAATCAGGAAGTCATCTTTCTGAAGATGCCAGAAAGTTGATTGAAAGTCATCCGGAGGTAACCATGGATGCTTCCCGGAAAAATGCAGATATTCTGGATTATGAAGTGGATTCTGTTCTTTGTGACAGCAAATATGTAACAGCCATTGTAAATGTAAATATTAAAAATCCGGATAAATATCTGCTGGTTATGGATCCGGATGAAATGACCTCTTCTGTTTCTGATCTGGGGATTGATGAAAACGCAGATATTTCCATTTCAGACTATTGTGAGAAAAAGGGGTTGATCCCGGTTCGGCTGCATTTACAGGAAAAGGATGCGAAGGATGCGGAAATCGTTTCAAGGGATGTGAAACAGTTATCCGGCACGAAGGGAGTTATTGAGGTCAATGCAAAACGTCGTTCCGGAAAACAGAAATTCCAGCTGACGATCCAGCCGCTTCTGATGCTGAATAACAGTAGTGAAACCCATTATGATCCGGCGATTGAAATTGATGTGAAGGATCACAGTACAGAAAAAAGTGCTTATTATGTGATGCAGGATCAGAAGAACAATCCGATACCGGGTACCCAGGTGACTTTAAAGGAAGTAAAACTGACGACGACAGAGGTGGGTTCTTATCTGACTGCACATTATGAAGAAAAGGGCGTGTCCGGGGACGCATCCGCAAGCTGGATGGAGCTTTGCAACGAGGACGGAAAGCCGGTTTCCTTTAGCGGCATGGATGGCGGAAGATGTTATGAAGCAGGAAAGAATGAGTATGTTTCCGAGGGCTGTTATGAAAGTATCGGCTTGCCGGAAAAGATTTATCTGTCCATCGGAGATTCCGGTGAGATTGTAGAGCTTACAAAACAGGAAAAATAATTAACAAAATATATGAAGAAAATGTCTGCATTAAAATATTTAAATCGCAGGCAGAAACAGAAAAAGGAGGTTTTGCCGTCAGGGTAAAACCTCCTACTCGATTATCGGAAAATGCCTGTAGCATATTTGGCATCAGGCATGCTGATAATAAAATACGGCAAGCTGTGTCCGGTCTCTAAGCTCCAGCTTTTCCAGAATGCCGCTGAGATAATTACGGACGGTTCCCTCGCTGAGAAAGAGCCGGGCGGAAATCTCTTTATTGCTGAGACCCTGCGCCACCAAAGTGATGATTTCATATTCCTTTTCTGTGATGCCGTGGGAGTTGTAGTCCAAGGAGGGCTCCGGTCTCATAAGCTCCGGAAGTTTTTCTATGATCTCGCTTCCATAAACATTCTGCCCGGAGTAAACGGCGTTCAGTGCCGGAATGATGGTTTCATAGTCCTGCTTGACGATATAACCTTTGGCACCAAGCTGCAGGGCTTTGGTGATGTATTCGTCGTCTACAAAGGTAGTGAGAAAAAGAACTCTGGCATCGGGAAATTCTGCAAGGATATCAGATAATGCATCGGTTCCGCTGCGGTGCTGCATCCGGATATCCATTAGCACAACATCCGGGCGATACTGCCGGTATAAAGGAAGTGCATCATTGCCATCGTGGCCGTTGGCGGTAACATGAATGTTATCATCGGCTTCCAGGATCATTTTTAAGGACATGCAGACGAGCTGGTCATCATCGATCAAAACGATATTCATAATATAATTCCTTTCCTGTTTGTATTTTATAGGATAATATTGAAGCAGCAGAAGCCACACGGCAAAGTAGTGTTATGATTTCGGAATGGAGATAAATATTCGAAATCCGTGTTCCCTGCTGATATGCAGAATTCCGTGAAGAGCCTCGACACGATCCCGCATATTTGGAATGCCCATTCCGTCAGATGAGATTCCGTGGAAATCCGGGAAAGGTTTCGCCGAATTTCCGTTATCTTCGATCAACAACTGGTAAAATGCCGGATGTTCCCTGACGGTGATTAGCACTTTTGTGGCGTTGCTGTGTTTCATGATGTTATTGAGTGCTTCTTTGGTAACCGCTAGGAAACAGTATTTGACATTTTTGGAAATATGACGGGAAATATTACACTGTAACAGCACGGGACAAAAGGTGAAGGAATCGGTGATGTCCTGAAGTGCCGATTTTAAGTCAATGGATTCGTCTCGCAGATCATGAACACTATTGCGGATGTTATCCATGGCGAGGTTAAGGGTGTCCTTTAAAGCGGACAGATGAGGAGTAAGGGCTTCATCCATGCAGATGGCAAGCAGTGCTCCTGTCTGCAGAATAGAGCGGGACAGCATATGACCGACATTATCATGAATCTCTCTGGCAATACGGTTCCTTTCCCGGAGCGTTGCAATATAAATCTGATCATTTTGATTTTCTAATATTTGGCGGTTTGCTTCCTGCAGAGTAAGCTCCCGCTCGACGCTGTCATCCCGGAGAATATGGATCTGCTCCGTTAAACCCGCACGCATCCGGTTGGTGTGGGCAAGATAAAAGCTGATCGCTGTGATCAGCATGAGAAACAGGATCGGTTCACCGGATATCCGATAACTGTAGCTGATCACCGGCAGAAGATAAAGTCCGGAGGAGATATATTGCCGGTGTAGAAACAGCACATAGCAATGCCACGGTAAGAATATCGACATTTCCGGAAAAAAGAAGCAGAGGATCAGAACGGTAATCCCCAGATATGCCCGCTGTTTATCGGATGAACATAGCAGTTCAAAGCAATATATCGTGATCAGAAACAGAATACCGGTAATGTGTATTGGATCCGGCCGGAAGGACGGACAGGCCAGAACACACAGGATAAACACGAAAATAGAATCTATGTAGGTAGACATTGTCATTAGCCCTCGTCTTTCTGTGAATTAAAATATCAAATCCGTAAATATACTGCTTTTATTATAAGGGATTTGAAAGGGGATATCCATAAGCATTTTGAGAATGTGACAAATGTCATATGGCATTTTTACAATTTTCACTACCATGGTACTGTTTATTTCGGTATTATAGAAGTATGTTTTACAGCAGGTGTGAAATTTTATGTCTGAGAAAGGGATATCATATTATGAAGGTTGTAAAAATTGAAAATTTAGTAAAAAGATACGGAGATCTGGTAGCCGTGGATCATTTTAATCTGGAGATTGAGGAGGGAGAGATTTTTGGCCTTCTGGGGCCAAACGGCAGTGGAAAATCTACAACGATCCATTGCCTTTTGTCGCTGCTTTCCTATGATAAAGGTCATATTGAAATCTTTGGACAGGAAATGACGCCTGCCAGCTATGATATCAAAAAAGATATCGGTATTATTATGCAGAATGTGGCAGTATTTCAGGAGCTGACTGTTTATGAAAATATTGACTATTTTTGCGGATTATATGTACCGGAAAAGGGACAGAGGAAAAGGCTGGTGGAGGAAGCAATTGAATTTGCCGGTCTGTCTGAGTTTCGGAAATTTTATCCGAAGAAGCTATCCGGAGGACTGCTCCGCCGCTTAAATATTGCATGTGGAATTGCCCATAAACCGAAGCTGATCATTCTGGATGAGCCCACGGTTGCGGTAGATCCCCAGAGCCGTAATAAGATTCTGGAGGGGATCCGGGAGCTGAACCGGCAGGGAGCCACGATCATTTACACGACGCATTACATGGAGGAGGTAGAGCAGATCTGTACCCGGATCGCCATTATGGATAAGGGAAGAAATCTGGCACTTGGCACGAAGGATGAGCTCAAGGCAATGATCGATCTGGGAGAGACGATCCAGATGGAGGTGATGGAGCTGTCGGAGGAGGTTTCCGATGCAATCCGGACCCTTCCCCATGTGATCAGTGTCAGCTATGATAAGGGACTTCTCAAGGTTCGTTTTTCGAAAGGAAAGTACAACTTACTCCGTCTTCTGGATCTGTTGAAGGAAAAGGAGATAGCGTTTGGAAATGTTCATTCGGAGCTTCCGACGCTGAATGATGTTTTTCTGGAGATTACCGGCAAGGAACTTAGGGACTAATGTCAAAAACTGTTGATGCGAAAAGGAGATTTTTATGATACATATCAAATATCGAATGAAAACCATGCTGCGGCAGAAATCGATGATCTTCTGGTCGTTAGCATTTCCGTTGATCCTTGGAATGCTGTTTTATTTTATGTTTGGCGGGATCGAAGATCTGGAGCAGTTTCAGAAAGTGCCGGTGGGAGTATTGAAAGGGGATGTGCTGCCGGAGGAGTTTGTCACCATGCTGAAAGAGGTAAAAACGGAGGATGAGATTCCGTTATTTCAGGTAAAGACATATGATGATCTGACCGGGGCAGAAAAAGCACTGCAGTCTGAGAAGATATATGGAATCATTCAGGCAAAGGATGATCTGTCATTGACAGTGAAGTCATCGGATCATTACAGCAGTCTGATCAAAACATTTCTGGATCAGTATCGTGAAAATACAGCATTGATCACAGATATGGCAAAGAAGCATCCGAATTATGTGTCGTCTTTTGTGATGGATATGGCGGCGGGAACACAGGCAAAGATTACGGAAATCCCGTTAAAGGGGGCCGATAAGGATCCCTATGCCCAGTATTATTATGCGCTGATCGCGATGACCTGTCTGATCGGGACCATGGTGGGCATGCACAACGGAAATGACATTCAGGCAGACCTCACGGCGGTGGGGGCAAGGAGAAATGTTGCACCGACACCGAAGCTGCGTCAGGTACTGTACGATTTTGTGGCCACATATATTTTATACTGCATTATCGTAGCGATCGTGATCGGCGTCTGTGTATTTGTCTATGACCAGGATTTCGGACAGAATGCGGGACTTGTCCTTCTGGGAGGATGGATCGGCAGCTTTACGGCACTGGCGATCGGAGAGGTGATCGCTGTCTTTATCAAAGGAACGGTTCAGAAAAAGGAAGGAATCTGTGCGGCGGTATTTATGATCAGCTCCTTTCTGGCAGGTCTTCAGTGGGGGGACATTACATTTATCATTGAAGAGAAATGTCCGGTGGTCAACCGGATCAACCCGGGAACCCTGATCGTTAATGGTTTCAAGAGTCTGTCCGTATATGGGGACAGTCATCGTTATATGATCAATATGGTGACGCTGGCACTGATCGGGATCATTTGTGTGATCATCAGTGTATGGAAGCTTAGGAGGGTACGATATGAGAGTATTTAAGTCATTTTTTCTGATATTAAATAAATATAAGGGAACGGTCTTTATCTTCTTTGCGATTTTTATGTCTCTGTCATTGATCATGGCGAAGGTGAATGGAGGGGGAGGGGAGACCTCCTTTCAACAGGACAGTCTTGATATTGCCATTGTAGATGAAGATGATGGTGTGATGGCAGATCAGATAAGGGAGTATTTTGGAACACACGATCAGGTGACCAAAATGAAAATGGATCAGGATAAAATTACAGATGCATTGTATTGGAGAAGGCTTGATTATGTGCTGGTGATCCCGGAGGGAGCAGGAAAGACGCTTGCCCAGGGAGAGATCCCGGAGTTTTCCTGCATGAAAGTGCCCGGATATTTCGATTCGGCTTATTTTGAGGCGGAACTGCAGATGTATCTGCAGAAAATGGCAGCTCTGATAAAAAACGGAGTTGATACAGATGCGGCACAGCAGCAGTTGATGAGGCTGCAGCAGAAGGAAACGAAGGTGTGTATGGCATCCTTTGTCAATAAAAATCAGGGAGATATGAGTACCCGTTTCTTTTTGTATGTGCCATATCTGTTTATTGCGGTAGGCATATCGGGAATTGGTCTGGTGCTTCTTCGGATCAATGGGAAGGAGGTCCGGGAGAGAACGGAGTGTGGTGCCATGCCAATGAAAAAGCGGGTGATGGGACTGACGGCAGCAATACTGGTATATGGTCTTTGCCTGTATCTGTTTGTGCTGGTAGCGGCAGTGGTAATATCAGGAGGAAACATACTGACAGACGCAAGACTTCCATGGTTTGCGGTCAATATTTTTGCGATGCTTTTGTTTGGTATCAGCCTTGGCTTTTTTACCGGCATGACCGTAAAAAACAGCGATGCAGTAAATGGCGTGGTAAATGTAACCAGTCTGGTGCTTTGTTTTCTGGGTGGTGTCTTTGTCCCGAGACAATTTTTTGGAGATGGTGTCATGAGGGTGGCAAAGCTCTTTCCGACATACTGGTATGTTGTGAATAACGAGATGATCGGAGCCATGAAAAATGTAACACAGAGTTTCGTACGGAATGTATTGATTCAATCGGTGGTATCTGTGGGTTATGCACTTGTCCTGTTTGCGGTAACACTGGTGATCGTATCTGCAAGGCGCAGCTCGCGTCAGTAATCTTCTGAAAATATAAACAGATCGGTGGTACAGTGACGGAAATAGATGAATTTAAAACAGGAACTTCTGCTTTTTTTGCAGGAGTTCTTGTTTTTATGGGTATAATTATTGTAAAATATAAGCAATGTTAGAAATGAAGATTGATATTTTGTCAAATATATTAGAAAGGGGTATATCCTATGGCATATGATGATTATTTGAAAGCACAGAAGCTGGCGTTGAAGGCTTATAAAAGCAAGACATTACAGGGAAGTTATCCATATCTTCCTGTATTGGATGAGATATTATCCCATGTGCATATTGAACGGGAAGAAAATCTGGGAACAATCAATATTCCTGCCAAGCAGGTGATCGGTACTTCTTCTGCAGGAAGGACACAGGCATTTGCTTACAATTTCATGCCTCTTCTGAATTATGGAAGTGAATTTTCGGTGAAATGGTCACTGCTGTATGACGCACAGATTCAGGAAGGAATTCATACGCCGATCAAGGTATATGAGTTTTTAAATAAATATTATGTCATCGAGGGCAATAAGCGTACCAGCGTATTAAAATACGTGGGATCCCCTACGATTCCGGCAGAAGTGATCCGTAAGGTTCCCCGTCTGACGGAGGACAAAAATATACAGATATATTACGAATTTATGGACTTTTACAAAAATACAAAGATCAATTATGTGGTATTCAGTGAGAAGGGAAGTTATCAGAAGCTGTGCCAATATGTTGGAAAAGGTGCGGATGAACAGTGGACGGAGGATGACCGCATGAACTTCTCTTCCTTTCATGTGGCGTTCTACGGAGCTTATAAAGACATGGGGGGCAACGAGATCAAAGGAATCACAGATGATGATGCTCTTTTATTCTATCTGTCCCTTTATCCGTACAGTGAGTCCGGAGACAAGCTGACAAGTGAGATCAAAAAGGATCTGTCCAAAATCTGGACGGAAATTAAAACGCTTGGTGAGGAGGAGCCGGTAGAGCTGCTGACGGTTCCAAATACAGAGACTTCTATGATCAAAAAAATGCAGTCGCCGAAGGTACACAAGGTAGCCTTTGTATATGATGTCAAGCCGTCAGAATCGGACTGGATCTATGGCCAGGAAATGGGAAGAAAGCATATTATTGACGCTTTTCACGGGGATATCGATGCGAAAGCATTTATTGCAACGCCTTATGAGGATGACGAAGAGATACTGCGGAAGCTCTGTGAGGAGGGGTATGACATTATCTTTGCGATTGCGCCAATGTTTGTGCGGGCCTGTATTAAGGTTGCTCCATTATACCCGAATACAAAGATACTGAACTGTTCGCTGAATTCCCCGCACGCATCCATCCGGACATACGGAATCCGTATATATGAAGGGAAGCTTCTGCTGGGAATGCTGGCGGCCAGTCTCAGTGAGAAGGACGACATAGGTTATCTGGCGGATTATCCAATCTATGGCGTGATACCGGGAATCAATGCTTTTGCTTTGGGGGCAAGGATCATTAATCCGAGGGCAAGGGTCCATCTGCAGTGGTCTACTATGGAGAATTGTCGTTCCGATGAGTATTTTTTACAGCACGGGATCTCGATGATCTCTTCCCAGAATATGATTTCTCCAACCAAGGAGGATCGCGCACTGGGACTGTACCATTTATCGGACAAGGGCACAAAAAACATTGCGACCACCGTATATCAATGGGGTGCTTTCTATGAGGAGCTGATCAACAGTATTATGCGGGGGTCCTGGAAAACCGACACAACCAAAGAACCCAAGGCATTAAATTATTGGTGGGGATTATCGGCAAATGTACTGGATGTGATTCTGGGCAGCAGTGTTCCGGACAATACAAAGAGGCTGATCAATTTCCTGAAGGGCTCTATTGCCAATGGAAGCTTTCCGGTATTTTCCGGTATATTATATGATACGGAGCATAATCTGCGGTGTGGGGAAAACGAAACACTGGCACCGGAGGATGTTATGATGATGGATTGGCTGATCGAAGGCATAGTGGGAGAGATTCCTACCATCGACCAGCTCAGCGACCATGCAAAGGATCTGGTGCGTCTCAGGGGCTTGAAACAGACGCTGAGTGATCAGGAGAGATCATTGGTATAGTGGGGCGAGGAGAGAATCATGAAGATATTATTATTGGCTGATGAAGAGTCAAAATATTTATGGGATTTTTTTGAAAAAGAAAAGCTGGATGGCATTGATCTGATCATATCCTGTGGAGATCTGAAGGCGGAGTATCTGTCATTTCTGGCGACGTTTACTACGGTTCCGGTTCTTTATGTTCATGGAAACCATGATGTGCATTATGACCGGAAAGCACCGGATGGCTGTGTATGTATTGACGATGAGGTGTTTGTCTATAAGGGGCTCCGGATCGCCGGACTGGGAGGCTCTATGTGTTATTCCATGCGGAAGTATCAATACACAGAGCACCAGATGTATCAGCGGTGGTTACGGTTAAAATGGAAGGTCCGCATCCGTGGCGGTCTTGATATTCTGGTGGCTCATGCCCCGGCGAAGGATCTTGGGGATGGGGAGGATCTGCCCCATCATGGTTTTCGTTGTTTCCGGTGGATCATGAAGCATTATAAGCCGGAGTATTTTTTCCATGGTCATGTACATATGAATTATAACCGGAATCAGCCGAGGATAAGCAAGTATCTTGATACGACGATTATCAATGCATATGAGAGATATATTGTGGAGGTGCCGGACCCGGAGAAAAAACGGAAGTTCTGGGAACGGATGAATAAAAGACTTTATCCCAAGGACTATTATTGAGGCTGTCTCTGAAGGAAAAAGTTTTGATCCGGTAGGAAAAGCACAGACATCTTCCCTCGCGCATAGGATAAAGGGAAAGCGTGAAAGAGGTATGTCATTATGCAGTCTTTTCCACAGCCTCCCAGCGCCAAAGAGGAAAAAGAGTATTTGCGAAGATGCCGGGCAGGAGATAAGGAAGCGAGGAATGCCCTGATTGAAAGGAATCTGCGTCTGGTGGCGTATATTGCCAAAAAATATGCTGCTCTGGATAAAGATATGGAGGATCTGATCTCAATCGGTACGATTGGTCTGATCAAGGCCGTGGATTCCTTTGATGAATCCAAAAAGATCCGGCTTGCAAGTTATGCCAGCAGGTGTATTGAAAATGAACTCCTGATGAATTTCCGTGCCCGAAAAAAAACAGCCAGAGATGTTTACCTGTATGATTCCATTGGTTCGGACAAAGAGGGCAATGAGATCAGTCTGATCGATATTATTGAATATGAAGATGAGGATATTTCAGAGCGGATCACAAGGGAACAGTATCTGCAAAAGCTAAAGGGTTTTATGAATGAGGTCCTGACGGAACGGGAAAAGGAGATTTTGACTCTGCGTTATGGACTGGATGGTCAGGGGGAGAGAACACAGAAGGAGGTGGCACGGCTATACGGCATTTCCAGATCTTATGTATCCCGCATTGAAAAAAAAGCTTTGATGAAGCTGAATAAATGTTATCAGAGCATTTTGTGAATTTGTGTTTTTTTTCGCTGTACTCTTGTGAGTGAAGAATGATTGTGATACACTTAAACCAATTATGCATTGCAATAATCTATTGCAATTATGTATTGCTGAGACAGGGCAGTTGTGAATTGAGACAGAAAGGGATTATAGACACATGTATTACATTAATGAATATAAAGAAGGAGACAAATTTACAGGTATTTATCTGTGTAAGAGCAAGCAGATCTTAAAGACAAAGGCAGGGAAAACCTATTATTCTCTGCTCCTGCAGGATAAGACGGGTGTGATCGATGCAAAGATCTGGGAGCTTAATAACGGCATTGCTGATTTCGATGCCATGGATTTTGTAATGACAGATGGTATGGTGACCTCCTTTCAGGGAGCACGTCAGGTCAATATCCGCCGTCTGCGTAAGGCGGAGGAGGGTGAATATGATCCGGCAGAGTACATACCTTCTTCAAAATATGATATTGAGGAGATGTACCGTGAGCTTTGTGAAATGATTGCAACGATCAAGGAGCCGCATTTAAAGCAGCTCACGGAGAATACATTTCTAAAGGATGCTGCATTTATCAAGGAGTTTAAAGTACATTCAGCAGCTAAGTCAGTGCATCATGGATTTGTCGGAGGTCTGTTGCAGCACACACTGGCAGTCACCAGATTGTGTGACTTTATGGCGGCAAATTATCCGGTACTGGATCGTGATCTTTTGCTGACAGCAGCTATTTTCCATGATTTTGCAAAGGTATATGAGATATCAAGCTTTCCAACCAACGATTATACGGACGATGGACAGCTTTTGGGACACATCTTTATGGGGGCAGAGAAGATTGGACAGAAGATTCAGGAGGTCCCGGGGTTTCCAACGGTTCTGGCTTCTGAACTGCGCCACTGTATTTTGTCTCATCACGGAGAGCTGGAGTTTGGATCTCCCAAAAAACCGGCACTGGCAGAGGCAATCGCTTTGAGTTTTGCGGACAATACGGATGCCAAGCTGGAGACCATCACGGAAATCTATGATAAGGCAGAGCCGACTACAGAGTGGCTTGGATTCAGCCGTTATGTAGATTCCAATGTGCGCCAGAGTTCCGGGTATGTGCAGAAAAAGAAAATGGATAAAGGAGTCTGAGATGGAGATTACAAAGGGACAGGAGTTTTCTCTGGAAATAGATGATATGGGAACGGACGGAGAGGGTATAGGCCATAAGGAGGGTTATACCCTCTTTGTTAAAGATGCTCTTGTAGGAGATATTGTCCGTGTAAAAGTGATCAAGGCGAAAAAGAAATTTGGCTATGGACGTCTGCTGGAGGTGATGAAACCTTCACCATGGCGTGTTGAGCCGGCTTGTGACTGTGCCCGTCAGTGCGGTGGCTGCCAGATCCAGCATTGCAGCTATGAAAAGCAGCTTGCATGGAAGGAAAAGAAGGTTCGAGACTGTCTTCAGAGAATTGGTGGCTTTGAGGAGATCCCCATGGAGCCGATCATGGGAATGGACGAGCCATATCATTATCGCAACAAGGCACAATATCCTGTGGGATATGACAAAGAGGGAAATCCTGTAGCCGGATTTTATGCGGGGAGAACCCACTCGATCATTCCAAATACAGACTGCGCCATTCAGCATCCTTGTAATCATATGATCCTGGAGACAATCCTTGCATTTATGAAGCAGTATGATATCCCGGCTTATGAAGAAAAGAAGCATACCGGGCTGGTCCGTCATATTCTCACCAGAGTGGGAAAATATACCGGCGAGGTTATGGTATGTCTGATCATCAATGGAAATAAGCTGCCACATCAGGACAAGCTGGTAGAGATGCTGAAAAAAGCAACTGATGTGGAAACGACATATAAAATAAAAAGCATCTGCCTCAATATCAATAAAGATAAAACGAACCGTATTCTTGGAGAAAAGGTTGTCCCAATATATGGACAGACCTATATTGAGGACAGAATTGGAGATATCACCTACCGGATCTCTCCGCTTTCCTTTTATCAGGTGAATCCGGAGCAGACACAGAAGCTCTACAGAACTGCTTTGGAATATGCAGATCTTAAGGGAAATGAAGTTGTCTGGGATCTCTATTGCGGCATTGGAACAATTTCCCTGTTTCTGGCTCAAAAGGCAGCGAAAGTCTGCGGAGTGGAAATCGTACCACAGGCGATTGAGGATGCCAGAGAAAATGCAGACCGTAACGGATTTACCAACACAGAGTTTTTCGTGGGAGCTGCAGAAGATGTGGTGCCGGAACAGTATGAGCAGAGCGGAGGCTCTCTCAGGGCGGATGTGGTTACACTTGACCCGCCCCGGAAGGGATGTGATGAGAAGCTGCTTCGTACAGTTGTCCGGATGGAGCCGAAACGGATCGTGTATGTGAGCTGTGATCCGGCGACGCTGGCGAGGGATTTGAAATATTTGTGTGGGGAAGGGTATGAATTAAAGCGTGTCAGAGCGTGCGATATGTTTGGACATAGCAGCCATGTTGAGACGGTATGTTTATTGTCCAAACTCCACGAAGCGAAGCATCATGTGAATGTGAGACTTGACATGGACGAGATGGATTTAACGGCGGCTGAGAGCAAGGCTACTTATGAGGAGATAAAGAAGTATGTGTCAGAGCATAATGATGGGATAGAAGGTATCTAATCTGTATATTGCACAGGTGAAGAGAAAGTGTGGAATTGAATTAGTGGAGAATTTTAATATTCCTAGGTCAGAGGGAGCAAAGCAACCACAATGTCCGAAGGAGAAAGAAGAGGCAATTATTGGGGCACTGAAAGCATTTCAGATGATTTAAAATCACAAAGAGGAGTGAATTACATGATGTATAATCCACAACTTGATACATTTATCTGCGTTGTAGAAGCTGGAAGTTTTAGTAAAGCGGCAGAAGAATTATATATAAGTGCACCTGCGGTTATTAAACAGATAAATTCTTTGGAAAACAGCTTAAATTTGCAATTATTTGAAAGAACACACAGAGGTCTTATTATTACGGAAGCTGGTAAATCGCTCTATCAGGATGCAAAATATCTGATTCAATATTCAAAAGAATCGTTGATACGGGCGCAGGAAGCAATGAATCATAATGAAGAAATCATTCGTGTTGGAATATCTCCGATGACGCCACCGGAAGTTTTTGTGGAACTTTGGCCTAAGATACAGAAAATATATCCGGAGATGAAGTTTAAATTGATTACATTTGAAAATACACCAGAGAATGCAAGAGAGATACTGGCTAATATGGGAAAGAATATTGATGTGATAGCTGGAATCTTTGATGAAACAATGCTTGAACTCAGAGGCTGTGATGGCACTGAGATTTCAAGAGAACCATTTTGTGTGGCGGTATCAATTCATCACAGGCTGGCAAAAAAAGAAAAAATTACACTTGATGATCTGGCTGGAGAAAATCTTATGCTCATGCGAAGAGGATGGAGTTATTATGGCGATATGCTAAGGGATGATATGATGAAAAATCATCCTGAAATCAATATTGTAGACTTTAATCTGTACAATGTAGAAGCATTTAACCGATGCGAAAACAATAATGAGGTATTACTGGCATTCAAGAGCTGGGAAAGTGTTCATCCACTGATCAGAATCATTCCAGTAGAGTGGGATTATACTATGCCGTTTGGAATTCTTCATTCGAAAAAACCGTCCATTAAGGTTAAGCGGCTGATAAATGCTATTAACAAGGTAAAATAAAAATTGAATACATGCGAGTAGAAACCTAAAGGTTAATACTGAATAACAAAACGAGACTTCTAATGGAGTCTCGTTTTGTTATACTTTAGCTGAAGTGAAAATGGAGGATACTATATGCAGATAAAGAGGATAGCTCTTGGAGGAATCATCATGACTGTTATCATGTTCACGCCAACCTATGCCTGTGTCGGAACAAGTGACGGAATTGCATCATACAGAAGTATGGAAAATTATATTTCCCAGATACAACAAAATGGCCCAAATACAAAAATAGAAGTATTTAAAGGCCTTTCTCATGGATTTGGATTGGGAGAGGGGACTGTAGCAGAAGGATGGATTGATTGTGCAATATCTTTCTGGGAAGACAATATGAATGCTTTAGATAAGAGGTAGGATATGAAAAATAAACGATTTACAGCAAAAATATTGATAGATATAGGAATGACGATATGTTTGCTTCTTCTTATGCCATATAGTCTGCTCAGCGAGACTGCACATGAGTGGATTGGTATGGCGATGCTTGTGCTTTTTATTTCACATCACATACTGAATCATAAATGGGTGACCTCTGTAAGGAAAGGAAAATATAATGCGTTCAGAGTGATACAGACAGTACTGGTTATCATCATGCTTATTCTTATAATGGGTTCCATGATAAGTGGAATATTATTGTCAAATCACATATTTAAATGGATAAAGATTTCCGGAACATATATGACAGCCAGACAGATACATATGTTTTGCGCATACTGGGGACTGGTGGTGATGTCATTACATCTCGGATTTCATTGGAATATAGCGGTAGCAATGGCAGGACGATTATGGGAACATCCATCCGTCATCAGAACATGGGCAGCAAGATCTGTCGCAACCACAATTGCAGGTTATGGTTTATATGCATTTTACAGGAGACAGATAGGAGATTATCTGATTATGAGGATGCATTTTGTATTTTATGATTATGAAAAGGGGATCTTTCCTTTTCTGCTGGATTATCTGGCAGTAATGATATTGATTGCATTTATTGGATATTATAGTGGAGTGTTTCTAAAGAAAACAGGTAAGAGAAAACGAAAAGGTTCATACTGAAAGAAGGTGGTGTATTTATGGAAAAGCGGAAATTAGTACTTACAATTATTGGAGTTGTTATTTTAGCAATGGTAATCATGGTATATATCTACTTTTCAAAACCTGGCAAGGATGAAAAGAAGAATCAACAAACAATAAACCAGGTACAGACCGTACAGCAGAAGACAGATGAAAAAAAAGAAAATACAGAAAAAAATACATCCGGAGATGAATTGGAAAATGTTACGCCGGGAAGCGAAGAATACCGGGGCTTCCTCCTGGATAATGTTCTTCATTCTCCAAATGAAGGGGACATTCATTACAATGTATATATTCCGGATGCATATGACGGGACAAAGGAATATGCACTATATGTAACATTACCCGGATATCAGGGATTATATTTTCAGGGCGTGGGAGAAAATATCCGGACAGAAGATTTTGGATTTGAAGCACAGAAGTATATTACCGATATGATTATTGTAGCTCCACAGTTAAATGACTGGGGACAGACATCAGCAGATCAGACAATTGAACTGACACAGTATTTTCTGACGCATTATATTATTAATCCATCGAAAGTATATATTAATGGTTATTCCGGAGGAGGAGAAACCCTGTCACTGGTATTGGCAAAGCAGCCGGAATTATATACAGCGGCACTTATGTGCAGCTCTCAGTGGGATGGTGCATATGAGCCGGTTGTGGAGATGAAAACGCCGGTATATTTTGTGATTGGCGAAAGCGACGAATACTATGGATCAGAACCTTTTAAAGAGGCATACCAGCAGATACATGAGCTTTACAAAGAACAGGGATTATCGGAATCAGAGATTGATAAACTGGTGGTACTGGATGTAAAAGATAAAGATTACTTTGAAGGAACACCGGTCACTTATCAGCATGGCGGTGGCTATCTGTTTTGTCGTGACAAAGAAATTATGGGATGGCTGTTCAATCAGTAAGAACCAGAATAAACCGAAAGGTTAAGACTGAAAAACTTATCGAAACTTCTCAAAGGAATCTATCAGTATTATAGTATGAATGTAAGATGAATGAAAGAAAACAAGGAGGATACGACAATGGAATATATTTCATTAAATAATGGTGTAAAAATGCCAATACTGGGATATGGCGTATATCAGGTAACAAAAGAGGAATGTGAAAGATGTGTGCTTGATGCTTTAAAAGTTGGATACCGGGCGATTGATACAGCACAGAGTTATTTTAATGAGGAAGAGGTTGGGAATGCAATCCAAAAGTCAGGCATTCCAAGAGAAGAAATCTTCCTTACAACAAAGGTGTGGGTTGAACATTATGGATATGAAGAAGCAAAGAAATCAGTTCTTGAATCCATGAAAAAGTTAAAGACAGATTATCTGGATCTGGTATTGCTTCACCAGCCATTTTCAGATGCTTACGGTGCTTACCATGCATTGGAAGATCTGTACGATGAGGGAAAAATCAGAGCAATCGGAATTTCCAACTTTTATGTAGACAGAATGGTTGATTTTGCATCCTTCAACCGCATTAAACCTATGGTAAATCAGGTGGAAACCCACATCTTCAATCAGCAGAAAGAGATGAAGGAATGGGCAGACAAATATGATATCCGGTTAGAAGCATGGGCACCATTCGGTGAGGGCAGAGGAGGCACCTTTGAGAATCCTGTCATCGCAGAGATTGCAGAAAAATATCAGAAGACTCCGGCACAGGTTATGCTTCGCTGGCATATTCAGAGAGGGGTAGTGGTTATTCCGAAATCAACACACATTGAGAGAATGGAAGAAAACTTTAATGTTTTTGATTTCACACTTTCTGATGAAGATATGAAGACTATTGCAGAACTGGACAAGAAGACAAGCTCCTTCTTCTCGCATCAGGATCCGAATATGGTGGAATGGTTCGTGAAGATGGTTGAGGAAAGAAAAAAGAATAATGACAGTTCAAAAGAAAAAAGGAACTGGTAAGCATAAGAGGAAAAATCAATGAAAGTATTACTTGTCAATGGCAGTCCACACAAAAATGGCTGTACTTATACAGCTCTTTGTGAAGTATCCAGTGCATTAAATGAAAATGGTATAAGTACAGATATTTTCTGGATTGGAAATAAGCCGATTTCAGGATGTATTGCCTGCAGAAAATGTCAGGAAAAAAATAAATGCATCCTGGATGATATCGTGAATGAATTTCTGGAAATAGCAGGGGATTATGACGGATTCGTATTTGGAACTCCGGTACACTGGGGTGGTGCAGGCGGTGCAATCACATCCTTTATGGACAGAGTCTTTTATGCCGATTTAAACGGTGGCGGCGACAGATTCCGCCTGAAACCTGCCGCTGTGGTAATTTCAGCAAGAAGGGCCGGAACAACGGCCACATGGGACCAGGTAAATAAATATTTTGGTCTGATGCAGATGCCGATCATTACATCGAGATATTGGAATATGGTACATGGGACGAATCCGGATGAAGTAAAACAGGATCTCGAAGGAATGCAGGTTATGCAGATCCTTGGAAACAATATGGCATATTTCATTAACTGTAAAAATGTTGCGACAAAAATGGGAATTGAAATGCCAAAGGCACCGGATTTTGTATTTACCAATTTCATCCGATAGAAATTAGCGTGACAAACATTTTATACGACAGGAGGTGACCTTAGAATGAAAACAAAGAAAATAGCAGCAGTACTCTTAACATGCATCGTGGCAATCGGTTTGATGGCAGGATGTGGAGCAAGCAATACCAACCAGTCTGCTTCTAATAATGACAGCCAGTCTACAAGTACAAACCAGTCTGGAAATGAAGAAGCGGATACAAATTCCGAAAACACTACAGATACAACAGAAAATACATCAACAGGAAATGGAAAAACATTGGTTGTATATTATTCAGCTTCAGGAAATACAAAAGATGTTGCTGAAAAGATAGCAAAAATTACAGAGGCAGATCTGTTTGAAATAGAGCCTGTGGAGCCATATACAGATGATGACCTTGACTGGACAGATGATGACAGCCGGGTGTCAAGAGAACATGATGATGAGAGCTTAAGAGATGTGGAAAGCTAAAGCCGGAGTATGCAGCAATCTTTCCATCTTTTCATGAGGGACAGGAGATTCAGGAAAAATCTTCTGTCCCTCATTTAGTTCCGGAGAAAACAGTGGAAAAAGTGCTGTCCCTTGAAAAGATGAAAGAGCGATACCAAAGTCCGGAGTACATTCCGGTTACCTTTGATATGGAGACTCAGATGGTGGCAGAATCTCCGAATCTGTATATTGCCAATCTGCCGAAAGAACAGCAGAAATCAAAGGATTTTGTGCGTTGTATCTGCCTGGACAAGGAGACAACCAGCTTATCGGATGACGGAAAGCGGTTACTGGCATATTTGAAACGATCGGATATGTCAGAGATCACAGAACTGGATCAAGATGGAAAGGAACTGCGAAAGTATGTAAAGAAAAATGAAGAGATTGCGACAGAATGCTTGAAACATCAGAGGAGCAAGTGGAATACAGACAGTCCATCTTTGGAAAAGAGGTTGCTGCAAAAATCTGTCAGCATTCCGAAGAACAAAAAATTGTAGAGGTGATTTTGGTGAAAAAACAAAAAGGGAAAAGCCGTGCAACCCATGTTGCCGGTGATATGAGAAAACGAAGACTGCAGAGTTTATTACGAGTGTGTGTGGTATTGTTGCTGCCCACACTCTATTTATTTTACTGTTTAAGTGGATTGTATATCATAGAGGTGGAAATGACGAAGCTGAAGGAACAGATTGTCTGGTGCCTGTTACATCCGCTGAAGATATATAACGATAAAAGTCTCAGTATGGTGTTTGTCGGTGGACTTTTATGGATGGTTTTAAGTTTCACGGCGTATAGCAGAAGTGACCATAACCGGATGCCGGGCAATGAATTTGGCTCTGCCAAGTGGGGCGAGGCGCGGGAGTTTAATGAAAAATATGCGGCAAAGACAGTAGACGAGGAAGGCGATTTGTCACCGGAAAATAAAGTGCTGTCACAGAATGTACGGTTTCGGTATGATTCCGATACTCTTCGCAACAACAATGTGTTTGTCGTTGGTGGAAGCGGTGCCGGTAAGACGGCTTTTTTCCTGACACCAAACTTACTGTCTCTGCATGACTGCAATATTTATACCGATCCAAAGGGAAGCCTTGTGGAAGAACTGGGAGCATGGCTGTCGGAGCAGAGAGATACCAGAGTATATACATTAAACCTGTGTGAAATGGAAAAAAGTATGCACTTTAATCCGTTTCTATACATCCGCAGTAAAAGTGATGTGACCAAACTCGTGACGAATCTGATACAGAATACAAACTCCCCCAATATTAAAAATTCGAGTGCAGACCCATTTTGGGAGAAGGCGGAACGAATGTTTTTGGAGAGCCTTTTCCTCTATGTATGGATGGAATGTCCCAAGGGAGTATATAATCAGAAACGAGGGCGGGCGGAACTATTGCAGAAAAACTGGAAAACGATTTTATATCTGTTGGATGAGGCTCAGTTTGTGGATGCAGACACACCGCCGAAACTGGATCTGCGTATGGAAGAACTGGCAAAAAAGAAGCCGGATCATCCGGCCGTAAAAGCCTATCAGCGATACCGGGGAGGTCCGGATGAAACGATCCGCTCTGTCATTATGACGGTAAATGCCCGTATGCAGCCTTTCGATAATGAGGAATTGTTAGAAATCTTTTCATCCAATGACATTCCGTTGGATGAGTTTGGAATCGGAATTGACGGAGACAAGAAAACAAAAAGCAATCTGTTTATCATTATCCCGGATGACGATGACACTTTTAATTTCGTGCCGGGCATGGTTTACACGCTGCTTTTTCAGGAGTTGTACCGTCAGGCAAGATTCTTTGGCGGAAAGCTGCCAATGGATGTTGGTTTCTGGCTCGATGAAATGGCAAATATTAAGATGCCGAACAACTTTGATAAGATTCTTGCAACCTGCCGTAGCCGAGGTGTGTACTGTGTGCCGATTTTACAGTCTCTGGCACAGTTAAAAACACTGTTTGCGGATGGTGCATGGGAGGGAATTGTGGGGAACTGCGATACCTGTATCTATCTTGGTGGAAATGAGGCAAGTACCTACGAGTATGTGTCAAAGTTGCTTGGTAAGTGGACGATTGATAAAAGAACCAGTGGGGAAAGCAAAGGCTCCAGCGGTTCATATAGTCAGAACTATGATGTACTCGGCAGAGAGTTGATGTTAGAGTATGAGCTGCGTCTTTTACCGGATGATGAATGTATCATCTTTGTGCGTGGGGAAAATCCGATCCGTGATAAAAAGTGGTTTCGTGGGAGCATGAACAATACTTAGAAGCAAGAAAGCGTGGCATTTTTAATCCCAAAGAGCAGCAAGAAAAACAGGAAAAACCGATGGAAGAGTGCGAATTTCTCGGAGAAGAATCCTTAAATTATCTGAAACTGCAGAAAGATAAAAATGAAAATATCCGGTTGTATGAACTGGATACTTTTTCGTTTATGATGATGGATCTGGATGAGATGGAAAAGAAGATTCATTCTACTCCGAATGATAAAAAGGGAAAGGCAGGAGAGCCGATCATCACTGCCGGTATGATACAGTCAGCCCTTCATGCGGAAAAAGAACGGGAGGAAGCGGAACGGAAAGCGTGGTTTGTAGAAAACTTTGATTCGCTGACGCTTCTTGACATTTATTCTTCCGAGTGGATTGGTGAGATACGAAGAAATGTGATAAGGGATCTGCTGCAGGCAGAGGCTCCGGAAGAAGTGATAAAGTCAATCATCCGTCCGGAGATTGAGGAAGGACAGGTACTGCAGAAGAAGACGATGTGGATGGATATGGAAGGAAAGTGATTTATTCATGAAAAAAATTGATTGGCAGAGGAGTCAAAAGCATAAAATGATGTTGCAGCACTGTTAAATAAGCATCAAAATTGCAATATATATTTGTGTTTAGGAGAAAATTGGCTACAGGAACTAAAGTTTAATGTCAATACAATATCATTTGAGAGTGATAGAAGCAGTATCAAGGGGCTTGCCAATATCTATTTGTAGGATTGTTTTGTAAGTAATAATGTATTGTTTTTACAAGGAATGTATGGTCAAACAATCCGTTGCATACCAGGCTCTGCAAAAGATTGTAGGATTCTACAATGCTGATACGGAACTGAAAGAACTCCAATTAGAACAGAGTATTCAAAAACGACAGAAAAAATTCTGCCGTTGGTTGAGGAATTCTTTGCGTCAGTAAAAGAGCATGTTGCCCAGTGTGCAGTTCCGCCGAAAACAAAGACCGGTCAGGGATTAAACTATCTAATCAATCAGGAACCGTACTTACAAGTATTTCTGACAGATGGGGACATTCTGATCGACAATTCGGCTTCGGAGCATTCTATCTGGACTTTCTGTATCGGAAAGAAAACTGGATGTTTTACAATACTGCAAACGGTGCTTCTGCAAGTGCCATGCTTTACAGTATTTTAGAGACGGCAAAGCTTAACAATCTGTGTCAATATTATTACCTCAAATACATCCTTACAGAGCTGCCAAAGCTTTGTGATGAACAGGGGAATATACATCCTGCTGATCTGGATTATTTAATGCCTTGGGCAGAGGAACTTCCGGATGAATGCAGGAAACCATGTCGCTGATGAATCGGCGTTGATTTAGCGTCAGGCGGACATGTAAAATCAGTAGTTATCGAAAACACTGTTTTATGTGGAGGCGAATTTGAGTCATAAAACCACTTGCCACTCAGCAAAATGGGGATACTTTTCATAGGAAACGGATAGGTCGATCCTGTTTGATTGTTGTAATAGTATGTGCAGTATGTATACTGAAAAGGAACTAAATACCGTTGAAATAGAGATAATATATGATATACTTTAAAAATATAAGTAAAATTAAGTCAATGATAGTTGCAGTTGTTTTGAAATTATATACTGTTTCTATATTAATTGTACATAATGATTGAAACTTATATACGAAAATATTGGAGGTAGTTATATGAGAGAAAATTATCAGGTTTTAGTATTGCCATATAGATATATAGGTGGCGAAATTCAGTACGCTCTATTAAAGAGGGAAGATATGGGAGTTTGGCAGGGGATTGCAGGTGGCGGAGAAGATTTTGATAAAACACCTTTGGCATCAGCTAAACGAGAAGCAAAAGAGGAAATGAATATTGATGAGAGTAGCGAATATGTAGTACTTGATTCTATAGCATCTATACCAAGTTTTCATTTTAAAAACCATCAGGAACTATGGGGGAAGGAGACTTATGTAATACCAGAATATTGCTTTGGGGTAAATGTGAAAGAAAATATATTACAGCTTTCAGATGAACATACGGAATATAAATGGTGTAGTTATGATGATGCAAACAAATTGCTTGAGTGGGATAGTAATAGGGTGGCATTATGGGAATTGAATCAGAGACTGAAGAATGAAATTGACTAAGAATGTGTGAGTTTGCAAATCGCTATAGTTGCAAGAAGGAGAATGATGGAAATTATTAAAGTAATTGCAGATATGATATTAGAACATATTAAGGATTATAAATTAGAGAAGCACAAGAAAATCATGGATAACTTTATGGAAGAAAATGTCGATGCAGAAATTCTTTCTAATGAACTCAAATTAAAAGCCGGGTTTGGAAAAGATGGAGAAAAAGGTTTTGATGGAGCAATTACTAATCTTTGTATGCAGACATACCTTTGCAACTGTGATTTTAGGAAGCGTAAAAATAAAAAGGGTATCGAGTATGAATGGGATGTGGCGGTTTATTCATCTGTAGAGCATATATATGGATATGATTATGTGACAAGCTGTTACAAGGAAGAACCGGCAGAATCGTGGAATCGTCTTGTGGAATACATGCATGAGACATATCCGATAGCAACTGATAAGCAGATTAGAAGGCTGCTACGATAGGAAAGTATATAAAATGATTAGCTGCATGAAGGTGCTGTAAATTATATGAAATCGTGTGAGGAATACTTCTTTGGGAAGAACAGATAGAAGCTATAAGGATTTAAAGCAAAAACAGAAAAGTGCTATTGCTGATAAAACTTATAGCATGTATATAAGGTTTTATCTTGAAAATCATAGAATGCCAAATGTTTCCGAAAAGAGCATTATTTGCAGAAAACTATATGCAACAGTACAGGCAATTGCTCCTAAAACGGAGTATGAAGAATTTTGCAGCATTGTAGATAAGCGAGAAGCAGGTTATGAGGAGCGTATATTACGGGATATTCAGAATGGTATTACGCATGAAAAGCTGGATATGAAAAAGCGAAAGAAGACTCCAGAAGAAAAGGCAGCTGTCATGAAAATAAAAAGAAAACAGCGGAGAGCAAAAAGGCAGGCTATGAAGAACCATGCAGTAGAAAATAATACAAGTCAGGACGACACATTTTTCTATATTGCAGGATATACTTCTGGTGGAGCACCATATGGAGTAACATGGGAAGAAATGGGACTGGAACCCGGGCAGGATTTAGAAGAGGAGCAATAAGATGTACATAATAAAAACTATAAAAGGCGACATAACAAAGATAACAGATGTGCAGGCAATTGTTAATGCCGCAAATAATTCTCTGCTTGGTGGTGGAGGTGTAGATGGAGCTATTCATCATGCTGCAGGACTGGAGCTATTAGCGGAGTGCAGGACTCTTCATGGATGTGAAACTGGTGAAGCAAAGATTACAAAAGCATATAATCTGCCTTGTGATTATGTAATACATACAGTTGGACCGATATGGTATGGTGGCAGAGATAAGGAAGAGGAACTTCTGGCAAGTTGCTATTTCAATTCTATGAAGATTGCATTAGAGAATGGAATCAGAAAAATAGCATTTCCATCTATATCAACTGGTGTGTATGCATTTCCTGTGGAACTGGCAGCAAAGGTTGCGGTAAAGACTGTTAATAGATTTTTGCAGAGTAATCCGGACAGCTTTGATTTAGTCGAGTGGGTGTTGTTTGATGCTCATACTGAGGCGGTATATGAAACAGAAGTTGATAAGCTATATGAGTAATAGGCAATTCAATTTTGCTGGTTTGGAGGATGAATATTGAAAATAGATGAGTATTTACAGCTCATTTTTGAAGGTAAAATGAGTGAGGCTAATGAGATACGAGTTTCTACTATTCCAGATAGATTAATAAAATTTATTTGGCTGGATGGGTCAACAACTGATGATAAAAAATTTGGTTCTTTAAAAAGAAATGAGATATGGTTTGCACAAAAAAATGTTTTAAATGATCCATATGAATATAAAGGGATGATACTTGATAGACAAAAGATGAGAGAATCTGGATATACGGATAATATTATTGATAGCTATGAGAAATTATTTGATTTTAACGATTATGGTATAACATGTCTGTCTGCAAATGACATTGATTATTTACCAATGTGGGCTTATTATACAAACAATCATAAGGGATTTTGTATTGAATACGAAGTCATTAAGAAGGATTACATACATGAAGTATTATATGAGCCAGAAAGAATCAAAGTAGCATCATTAATATTTCAATGCAGAGATGCTATCAAGAAAGCCATTACTTTAGGGCAAAGAGAACAAGCAGAGTTCTATTCAACTTTATTTTTGCAAAACTTATTTATTAAAGCAAAGTCGTGGGAACATGAGAAGGAATATCGTATAGTTTATCCTTTGGATAACAATATAGGAATGAATATACCAGTAAGCGACTTAGGTCTTAGAACAAGTCGAATTGTTGTTGGTATAAAATGTTCTGAAAATAATATTATTAGGCTGAATGATATTTCAAATGAGCTTGGATTAGGTAATGTTTACAAAAGTAGAGTACATTCTGAAAAATATACATTAGATTATATCAGGTAGCCTCTCATTTTAAAAGAGCTGGGTGTCTAATTCTAGGGAGTGTCCCAAAGTTTGTGTAAACCTTCAAACTGATGTAAGATAACATTACTC
>OGQZ01000448.1_pt1 | contig 35413 bp, 27 predicted proteins | sample 1553321 | NCBI WGS metagenome assembly OGQZ01 (sample SAMEA2579958, study PRJEB22360) | human gut metagenome | reverse complement strand
GCCCACACCTCGGCAGCATTTTTGAAAAACTGCTGCACCGAAAAACTTTTTATTTCGCCTGCGGCTCGTATCTTACAACCCACCTCGAAAAAATCTTCCAAGAACCATTCCACAAACTGCAATCCCTTTCAACACCGCAACCAAACCCCACTTTCCACAATTCCCTGTTTTTCTCCGGTTGACAAATTTCCGGAAATCGCCTATAATAAAAAGCGTACCCATCGAACAATTGTATGCAAGGAGGTTCGGCAATGCTGCCCACTTTATACGGTAAAAAATCTCTTCAGACTACCCTGTCCCGTATGGCAAGCGGCGAACGGCTTGCACAAAGTTTTTTATTTTATGGAGATGCTGGCCTAGGACGAAAAACCGTTGCACATTGGTTTTCCGCCCTATTGCTCTGCGAACATCCCGAAAACGGACAGCCCTGCGGACACTGTAAATCCTGCCACAACCTGCAAAAAGACTGCCACCCAGATTTGATATTAGTTCCGCACAGCGGAAAACTGGGCGGTTTTTCTGTAGAAACGGTGCGACAGATTTGCAGCAGTGTTTCCATCCCGCCAAACAACGGCAGCCGTAAGGTCTATTTATTTTTGGACTGCGACCAGATGGATGACCGTGCACAAAATCTCCTGCTGAAGCAGCTGGAAGAACCGCCAGCATATGCGTTTTTTTTATTTACAGCATCGGCAAAGGATACGCTGCTTTCTACGATTCGCTCCCGCATTCTCTCTTTCGGACTGATTCCATGTCAACCGTCAGAAGTGCAGGAAGCAACTATGGCTCTTGGCATTCCAGATGCAGATTTTCAGCGATTCCCCGGCAACATCGGGCAAACGCTTGCCTATGCCACAGATTCCAATCTGCAAACTGCTGTTGCCCGTATCGAAGATAGCATTCAAGCCTTGCAGCAGCACAATGAATACGCATTCCTAAAAGCAGTCGCCACCATTGGAAAAGACCGCCCACAAGCACGGTTTTTCCTCCAGCAACTGCGACTCTATGTCCGGGACGTTTTAGTGCTGCACAATGACCCTTCTGCTGCAACGTGCAGCTGTGCACCGCAGCTGGCAAAGCAAGCGGCTCGGCAAACTGCCCAGCGGCAAGGACTGCTGCAATTTGAAACCATCCGCAAGGCAGAGCAGGCATTGCAAGCAAACGGCACTGTTCCGTTGCTGCTGGCGACTCTGTGCGGAACGTGGATGCAGATTAGCTGACCTTATTTTTTTTATTTTTACCGACCTGAGAAAGGATTTTATATGATTGAAATCATCGGTGTCCGTTTCAAAGCAAACGGAAAAGTATATTATCTCTCCCCCGGCGACCACCAGTTTCAAACAGGTGACCTTGTGGTCGTGGAAACGTCCAAAGGGACGGAATGCGGAGAAATCACCATCCCCAACAAAACCATTCAGCAAGCTGCAGTTGTGCAGCCGCTGAAACAGATTCTGCGACCAGTCAACAAGGAAGACCGTAAAACACTGGAACAGAACCGCAAAAAAGAAATTCGTGCATTCCACATCTGTGAAGAAAAAATTGCGATGCGGAAACTTGAAATGAAACTGATTGAAGTAGAATGTGCGTTTGATAACAGCAAACTGCTGTTCTATTTTACCGCTGAAAATCGTGTGGATTTCCGGGATTTGGTCAAGGATTTGGCTGCAATTTTCCGGACACGCATTGAACTGCGTCAAATCGGCGTGCGAGACAAGGCAAAAATTCTCGGCGGTATTGGCATTTGCGGACGGGAATTTTGCTGCAAAGGCTTTTTGTGCGAATTCCAGCCGGTTTCCATTAAAATGGCAAAGGAACAGGGACTTTCCCTCAACCCAGCAAAAATTTCAGGCTGCTGCGGCAGATTGATGTGCTGCCTGAAACATGAGCAGAACGTCTATGAAGAACTGCTCAAGATTACGCCGAAATTGAATGCGATGGTTGTTTTGCCGGATGGAAAAGTGGGAAAAGTTGTGGAATCCAACACCCTCACGGGCGACTTAAAAGTACAAGTGCCAGACAACGACGTGCCTGTAAAATGCAACCGCAGCGAGGTCAAGCTTGCCAAAAAGAATCATCCTCGTTCGGAAGAATCCAAGGCAACCAAATCCAAAGAGGAGTAATGCCCCATGCAAACCCCACCCAAACCCAACTATCAACGGGAGTTGGAACAGACGCTCTCCACCATTCCAACCGGAACAAAACCACACTTGTTCCTGCATGCCTGCTGTGCACCGTGCAGCAGCTATGTACTGGAATATCTGAGCCGTTATTTTACGATTACCATCTATTTTTATAACCCCAACATTATGCCGGAAGCGGAATTTTCCCACCGGCTCGCCGAACTGCGGCGGCTCTTGCAGGAAATGCCATTGGAAGGAACGGTTTCTGTCGTTGCCGGAACATGGGAACCAGAACGGTTTCTGGCTCTGGCAAAAGGTCATGAACACGAACCAGAACGGGGCGAACGCTGTCAACGCTGCATTCGCCTGCGACTGGAACAGACCATGCAGGCGGCAAAAGCTGCCCATGCGGATTTTGTCACCACCACGCTTTCCATCAGTCCGCACAAAGATGCAAGTTTCATCAATCAGTGCGGTGCAGAGCTGGCAAAGCAATTCGATGTCCCGTGGTTATATGCAGATTTCAAGAAAAAGGGCGGTTATCAGCGTTCGATTGCACTGTCCCACCAATATGACTTGTATCGGCAAGATTTCTGCGGCTGTGTGTTCTCCGCCGCAAACCGCCATGCAGCATCTCATTAAGCACCAAAAGTATAAAAAAAGTGCGGCTTTTGCCGCCTTTTTCCATGTCGCCCCTGTTTCCCGGAGATTCTCAAAAAATTTGCTTGCAATTGCACGGGAAACATAGTATAATAAGAAAGAACAGGAATATTTGTATCGCTTTGGAGGAATTAACGTATGCCAAAATATGTATTTGTTACCGGCGGTGTCGTTTCCGGTCTGGGAAAGGGCATCACTGCTGCTTCACTCGGTCGTCTGCTGAAAGCACGAGGATACCGGGTAACCATTCAAAAGTTTGACCCGTATATCAACGTAGACCCCGGCACGATGAGCCCGTATCAGCACGGTGAAGTCTTCGTTACCGATGACGGTGCAGAAACCGACCTCGACCTCGGACACTACGAACGTTTCATTGATGAAAATCTTTCCATCAACAGCAATGTTACCACCGGTAAAATTTACTGGACAGTACTGAACAAGGAACGCCGTGGCGACTATCTGGGCGGTACGGTACAGGTGATTCCACACATCACCAACGAAATCAAAGAACGCATTTATCGGGTCGGCAAAAGTTCTGACACAGACGTTGTCATCACCGAAATCGGCGGTACGGTCGGCGACATCGAAAGCACCCCATTCCTGGAAGCCATCCGGCAGTTTGTTGCCGAAGTGGGCAGACAGAACGCCATGTACATTCATGTTACCCTCGTTCCGTATATTTCCGGCTCGAACGAACTGAAGTCCAAGCCAACACAGCACTCCGTAAAGGAACTGCTCTCCATCGGCATTCAGCCAAACGTCATCGTTTGCAGAACCGAACAGGAAATTCCGAAGGAAATGGCAAAGAAAATCAGCTTGTTCTGCAACGTACGGGAAGAAGACATTATTCAGAACATGACCGCTCCGTCCCTGTATGATGTTCCAATGATGCTGGAACAGGAAGGTCTGGCAGCTTGCGTTTGTCACCACCTCGGTCTGGAAAACCGCACACCGGATTTGACCGAATGGATTCAGATGACCGAACGCCAGAAGCAGGCAACCGAACAGGTTACGATTGGTCTGGTCGGCAAGTATGTTGCCCTGCCGGATGCATATCTGTCCGTTGCAGAAGCTCTGCGGCACGGCGGTATTCCGAATGATGTCAAGGTGGAAATCCTCTGGATTGACTCCGAAAAGATTACCGGTGCAACTGTTGCAGAAACCTTAAAGGACTGCGATGGTATCATCGTTCCGGGCGGTTTCGGCGACCGTGGCATTGAAGGTATGATTACCGCAATTGAATATGCAAGAGAAAATCAGATTCCGATGTTTGGTATCTGTCTGGGTATGCAGATGGCAGTTGTAGAATTTGCACGACACTGTGCTGGTCTGCCGGATGCAAACTCCGCAGAATTCCTGCCGGAAGGCACACAGAATGTCATCGACATCATGGAAGACCAGAAGGATATTACCAACCTCGGTGGTACGATGCGGCTGGGTCTGTATCCGTGTAAGCTGACTGATGGTGCAAAGGTTCGCTCGATTTATGGCGAAGAACTGATTTATGAACGTCATCGTCACCGGTTTGAACTGAACAATGCATTCCGCCGTCAACTCACAGAAAGCGGCTTGCAGCTGGCTGGTATTTCTCCAGATGGCAAGCTGGTGGAAATCGTAGAACTGCCGAGCCATCCGTGGTTCATCGGCGTACAGTTCCATCCGGAATTCAAGTCCCGTCCGAACAAGCCGCACAAGCTGTTTACCTCATTTATCGCAGCAGCTTTGCAGCAGAAGCGGAAGGCAGAAGCTGAATCCTAATTTCGCAAAGGCGGCAATTTCTTTTTGCAGCAGCGGCAAAATAGATGTGCAGCGATTCTCTGCAAAAAATCAAAAACCGTCCGATTTTCGGGCGGTTTTTGCGTAGAAACAGAAAGGAGGCAAGATACAAATGTATCGTTTGCTGGTAGTCGATGATGAAGCAAATATCCGGAACGTCGTTCGGGAATATGCTGAGTTTGAAGAATATGAAGTGACAGAGGCGGAAAATGGCATGGAAGCCGTTGCCCTCTGTCGGGAACAGGACTTTGACCTGATTATTATGGATGTTATGATGCCAAGATTGGACGGCTTTTCCGCCTGCAAGGAAATCAAGAAGCGGAAAAACATTCCTGTCATTATGCTTTCCGCTCGTGGAGAAGAATATGACAAACTGTTTGGCTTTGAACTGGGCATTGATGACTATGTGGTCAAGCCATTCTCTCCGAAAGAACTGATGGCAAGAGTCAAAGCTGTTCTGAATCGGCATCACGCCACCGCAGAGCAGGTTTCTGACCAGCGGCTGAAATTTGAAGGATTGGAAATCGACCTTGCTGGTCGAGAAGTCTATGTGGACGGACAGCGGGCAACCATGACACCAAAAGAATACGACCTGCTGTTCTATCTGGTAAAGAATAAGGGATTGGCACTTTCGAGAGATAAACTGCTCGAAGCGGTTTGGGGATATGATTTCTTTGGAGATGACCGCACTGTCGATACACACATTAAAATGCTGCGTGGCAGTCTTGGGGTATATCGAAAATTCATCGTGACCTTGAGAGGAATGGGATATAAGTTTGATCCGGATGCCTAATCTCCAGATGGAACGGAATTTGACCATCCGTGTAAAAATCTGGCTATTTTTTATGATGTTTGTCTGCATTGTCTTCATCCTGATGTGGATTTTGCAGGTGGTCTTTTTAGAACGCTTTTATGAGGCGTTTAAAATTGCAGATATTGCAAAATCTGCAAAAATTCTCACGCAATCCTGCCGACTGGATAACTTTTCCGACATTGCCGAAGACCAGGCAATGCGAAACGAAATGTGCATTTCTATCCTGAACACAGACGGCGAAGAAACCTATCAGCACTGCGTTTCTGCACAGAAATGCCTGCTCCACAACGACCAGGACGTTTATTTCTTCTTGATGGACTTGAAACGCAGCGACAACGGTTATATCTGCCGTTCTATCTACAATGAACAGCTGCAAACCCAGACGGTTGTTTATGGCAACTGGATTCTGGACAGCGAAACCAATGAAACAGTCGGCTATCTGCTATTAAATTCCCGCTTAGTGCCAGTACAGTCTACGGTTTCTATTTTACAGCGGCAAACGATGATTATTACCATTGCAATGGCGTTTTTCGGCTGCGTTCTGTCGTTCTTAGCAGCAACGCATATCGGCGTTCCCATCACTCGCCTGACTCGTTCCGCAAAGCGGCTGGCTCATGGCGACTATGAAACAAAATTCGAGGGCGGCGGCTGTGCAGAAGTGGACGAACTGGCGGAGGCATTGACCTATGCCGAACATGAACTCTCTCGCACAGACGAAATGCAGCGAGATTTAATTGCAAATGTGTCCCATGATATGCGAACACCGCTGACCATGATGAAAGCGTATGCAGAAATGATTCGGGATTTGTCCGGCAACAATCCGGAGAAACGAGCCAAACATTTGCAAGTGATCATTGAGGAAACCGACCGGCTTTCCCTGCTGGTCAACGATATGTTGGATTTGTCCAAGCTGGAAAGCGGCACGAAAAAGCTGGAATTTACCACGTTCGACATCTCCCAGCGGCTGACGGAAATTGCAAACCGCTATCAGGGCATTTCTGAACAGATGGGGTATCATCTTCATTTCACGCCAGATGCTTCCCGGATGGTTTGCTGCGATGCCGGAGCAATTGAACGAGTTATCTGCAACCTCATCAACAACGCCATTAACTACACATCCAAGGAAGACAAGCAAGTCTTTTTGCGACAAGTCAACCAGCCGAATTGTGTCCGAATTGAAGTGCGAGATACAGGCGATGGCATTGAAGAGGATAAAATCAAGCTGATTTTCGACAAGTATTACCGCTCTGAAAATCACAAACGAGAAGTGGTTGGAACAGGGTTAGGGCTGTCAATCGTTAAAGCCATTTTAAAGCTGCACAACTATGACTACGGTGTCAACAGCAAGTTGGGAGAAGGTTCTACGTTCTGGTTTGCCATCCGAACCGACCAACAACCTGCCCCAGAAGCACCGCCTGCGATTGCACCAACAGAATCCAAAAAAGGAGTCGACCATGCCAAATCTGAATAATGTTCCCACGCTTCCGTCATATTTGCTGGAACGGCTCTCCGCCTGCTATTCGCAGGAGCAGACCGACCGCATTTGTGCTGGTTATGCGGCACAGCGTGCCGTGTCGTTTCGGGTCAACACGCTGAAAGCAACCGCTCCGGCAGTACTGGAACAGCTGCAAACCGCTGGCATTGCCACTACTCCGGTTGCATGGAGTGAAACTGCCTTTTTCTGTACGGATTCCACCACAGAAGCACAGCTGCAAGCCTTGTCCTGCTATGAAAACGGGGAAATCTACCTGCAAAGTCTTTCCTCGATGCTGCCGCCGATTGTGTTGCAGCCGCAGCCCAAACAGGAAATTTTAGACATGACGGCTGCTCCTGGCGGAAAAACCACTCAAATGGCAGCCATGACCCAGAATCAAGCCAATATCATGGCGTGTGAACTGCATGCCATTCGGGCAGAAAAACTCAAGTACAACGTGGAAAAGCAGGGTGCAAAGCGGGTGACGGTTTCCATAACGGATGCACGCCGCCTCAGCCCATACTTTTCTTTTGACCGGATTTTGCTGGATGCTCCATGCAGCGGCAGCGGAACGCTTTCCCTGCACACCGGAGCAGGTCTGCAAAATTTCTCTCCGGCTTTGGTGCAAAAAACAGTCAAGGCACAGCGTGCCCTGCTGAAAAAAGCAATATCTCTGCTGAAAAAAAATCAGGAAATGGTCTATTCCACCTGCTCCATCCTGCCGGAAGAAAACGAAGAACAGGTTGCAGCGATTTTAAAGACCGGACAAGTGGAACTGCTGCCCATTGCATTCTCCGGCATGGAAACGCTGCCACTGCTGCCAAGTCGATTTGCAGAAACGCTGTGTGTCTGCCCAGATGCCCAATATGAAGGCTTTTTTGTTGCAAAGCTGCGGAAAAAAGCCAACGGATAATTGCAAAGAAAGAGGGATTTGCGATGGAAAACAAAGACCGCATGTTTACAGGTGACTTATACCTGCCCAATGATGCCGCCATCACAGAGGAACAGAATGCTTGTCTGGAACTGCTCTATACATTCAACCAGACCCGCCCTTCTGAACAGGAAAAGCGAAATCAGCTTTTAAAGCAGATGTTCGCAGAAATCGGAGAAAACTGTTATATTGAACCGCCGTTTCATGCAAATTTCGGCGGAAAGCATGTACACTTCGGGAAAAATGTCTATGCCAATTTCAACCTAACAATGGTCGATGACGGACATATTTATGTTGGTGATTATACGATGTTTGCACCGGGTGTCATTGTTGCAACGGCTGGACATCCGATTCTTCCGGAACTCCGAGAAACTGTTTATCAATATAATATGCCTGTTCACATTGGGAAAAATTGCTGGATTGGAGCAGGTGCAATTATTTTGCCGGGCGTTACCATTGGCGACCAAGTCGTTGTTGGTGCAGGCAGTGTTGTCACGAAAGACTTGCCGTCCAACGTGGTAGCAGTTGGAAATCCCTGCCGAGTGGTTCGAGAAGTCAGCGAACACGACCGTGTTTATTATTTCAAGAACCGAAAAATTGACTGGGACACCTTGCCAAGGGAATAAAAAACAAAAAGACGACATGCAGAGAGCCTCTTCCCTGTATGCCGTCTTTTTTCTCTTATTTCAACAATATTTGCTTACAGTGCAACGCCATTTTGTTTCAACAGTGCCCGTGCGGTATCCACAGAATCCACACCCGTTGCATTTTTCACCGGTGCAAATTCCTTTTCCCGTTCTACTTCATACAGCAGGCAGTTTTCCTGCATATGTACCATATCCAGCACCAAAGTTTCCAGCTTATAGCCGTTCGGCTGTTCTGGCTTGACGGTTGCTGTGCCATCCGCTGTCAGGCAAGCAACCTTCTTGAATGCCCGATGCAGCGGCAAGCTGCAATCCAACGTCTTACAGAGCTGATCCACTCGGAACAGATAATTCAGGATAACACCATACCGATAAGTCAATGTGCCATCTGCCTCCCGCAAATTCCGCATATCATCAGTCATTTCAAAATATTCTACGATTGACGGCTTTCCATCTTCCAGACACAGCACACCAACCTTTTCATCTGGGCTTGCCTTTGCAACAACCTTGCTGCCAGACGTGCAGTTTGCGGCAATCGTTGCCCCGATAAAGCAAGGGTCTGCCATTCTCTGCAAAACGTTGTCCACAGCGAACACGTTCAGCCATTCAATGTTCTGTTCTTTCAGCACATTCAATAGACCTGCATGCTGCATGGATGAGAACCAGCCGCCGTTTCCATTCGGGGAAACTGCAATTCTGCTCTTCGTTTCCAGCAAAATTTTTCCATCCTTGTCCACAACCGGAGCCATTTCCTGCACGAAGAAATGCACAGAAGATTCCGGATAGCCGAAATACTGCTTTTCTGCTAAAAATGCTCTGGTTTCTGCATCATTGGTTTCGCTGGTCATGATAAACAGCGGAACAGGAACACCTGCCTGTTCGGTCACGTCCATCAGATTCCGGAACAGACATTCAAAAATCGTCAAATCGTTGTTGATACCGATCTGGAACACACCTTTTGGGCCATTACAGCCCAGCCGGCTGCCCTGACCGCCTGCCAACAAAACAGCCCCTACACTGCCCTTGCGGATGGCTTCCAGACCAATTTTCCGATAGGTATCCTGCTTTTCCGCAATCTCCGAAATCGTACAAGCTCCCAACGGTTCAATCTTACCCTTTGGTGCTTCTTCGTGTGCAGCCCGTTCCAGAACGGAAAAATCCATCTCTGAAATCTGTTGCAGCAACGCTGCCTGTTCTGCTGCTGAAAGTGTGTCATAGTAACGAAGCAGATGGGTCTGTCCATATTGTTCCAGTCGATTGTAAGCCTCTTGATATTGCATCATCGTATAATCCTTTCTTACTGTATTTGATATTCCATATTCTTACAATTTTCACAATTTCCGTAAAATTTGTAGTAGCTTTAGTATAACACAAACCATTCAAAAAAGCAAGGTATAATTGTTCTCTCTGAAAAATATTCTTTAGTCTGCATGCAGACAGAAACAGACATGGAAAAAGAGCGTATCGAAAGCAATCGGTACGCTCTTTTTCACGCAGATTTTATTTGAAAGGAGTAGTAAAATGTCAATACTTAGCACCCTCAGATATTGTTTCATAAACAGCAAACGCCCCGGGGTGGAGGCGTTCACTGCTATGATATAGGGATTATTGGGGATGATACTTTTGCACCGGGGTAAATGCAAAAGCACTTTAGAGGATGTTACATGCTCTCTTTCAGAGCATGGTTATAGTATAGAGGAAGATTGTGTACATCCTGTGAAATGAAGCTGAAAAGCACCTGAAAAGAATTTTTTCGTTTCGCCACAAATCAGCCTAGGATATGAAAAAATTATGAATGCATATGATGAATCAGCTTCGGCGGAAGCATTGCCAGCATCAACGGCTTTCCGATATACGGCAACCCTTTCGGCATCAGGTTCAACATATGAAACCCTCTCCAGCGAACAATTGCCTCATCCCAACGTTCCCGCACCGGAATCCGGCGAGTTTTACTATCGAAATAATATTGGTATAAACATTCCTGTAAATTTGCCCCCTGCAAGCCGGCTGCATAGAGCTGCATAAATAACATATAGTCCTCATAGCGAGCGATTTTCTCCATTACCGGATAACCGCTGACTTTTTCAAAACACCGTCGCCGAAATAGAATCGAACCATGTATAAACGGCGAATTAAACAAAAAATCCTGCTTTCGAGGGCGTTCCGGTCGTTTCCAGCAGCCGGAAACACCGCCATCCGGCGTATACAAATCACAATTAGAGCCAACGAAATCCACATCCGCATGTGATTCCAGATAGGCAATTTGTTTTTCAAAACGGTCGGGTTTTGAAATATCATCATCATCCTGCCGTGCAAGATATGCCCCATTCGCCACGGATAAACAGCGGTTCAACGTCCGAGCCAAACCCAAATTGCGGTCATTTTGCAGCAATCGAATCCGACTGTCCCGAGCAGCAAGGTTCTGCATCCAGAGCAAAGCTGCATTGGTCGAGCCATCATCACACAAAATCAATTCCCAATTGGGATAAGTCTGTTCTACAATCGAACGCACAGAACGCTCCAACATTGAGCGTTCCTTACAATTATAAACGCCCATCAATACGGAAATGAGCGGCTTTTTTTCTTCTGTCAATGTCCTCTCCTCCTGTTGACTGCGTGCCGAATCCAATCCCAGCAGGCAAAATTCCAGTGATACCACCGTTTTCTGCGGATTTGACTGCACGCCAATGAACCATACACCCAAAACGGTTCTGCTTGTACCGATTCCACATGGTGAAAATGCTGTAACACATGCTGCGACAACAGCCCCTGTTTCAACGCTACTTCCTGTCCAGCAGATGCCAGCGGAAACGCATACATTTCACCCATATCATCGCAGAACTGAAACTGCCCGAATGCCTGTGCTTCTTCTGCTGTTGGGCGAAACAAGAGCCGCTGCAACAGCGATTCTGTTACATCTGCGAGTGGCAACGCTGCAAAATCGGAAAACGAAACCTGCGGCAGAACCCGTTCTGTAAATGCCAGACAAATTCGCTCCTGCTGTTCTGCGAGGGCTGCATTTGCCTGGTCAACTGCTCCCATCGGCTTACAAATAGGAACTGCCTTGCCATCTTCTTGGATTGTATAGCCCATCGTTGTCCCATGCGGTGCAGCACACATACACTCATAGACATTATTATTAAAGCAAATGACTTTTTTTAAAGGAGTCAGCGGGTCAAAATACCATGCCTCCCACGTTCCCTGTTTCGGCTCAGTATACAACCCGAAATAATAGCCTTTCAGGTTGGGCAATGGTTTTCCTGCTCCCTTCTCCAACAACGTCATCAGGCAATTCTGCATTGAGCCATTCCAGCCGCTGTCTACAATGCCTATCCGGACATCTCGCAGCAAGCCTGCCTGTTCCAGATAAGCCATAGCAGCGGTTTCGGCTGCCTGTGATTTTTCCTGTACAAAATTCCGGTAAACGCTGCTTTTCCGCAGCTGTTCTGCCAACGCAGTAAACGCCTGCACAGAAAGTGACTTGTCACAATCTTCTGCCGGAATGGCACAATCTGCATAAACCTGTTGCTGTTCTTCCGCAGAAAGTGCCAGCCGTTCCAACACATGACGAGGCGTTAAATTTGCCCCCCGTACCAACAGCAAATCATACGCAGCTTCTCCCATGCGGTGATAGGCTGGCATTCGCAGTGCCATTCGAGAAACATAAAGGTATTGACAGTGAATCGGCAACGCATACTGTTCACAGAACCGCTTTGCGATTTCATAGAGAATGTGTCCATCTCGTGCCAGAAAATACAGCGTGTCCACTTGGTCGTGGATTGCCTGCTGCAAGCACCACCAGACATAACTATATAAAACCGGAGCGGTCACAGCTCCGGTCAAATCTGAAAATAAATCTCCTGTTTGCAATGCCGTTGCTGCCGCTGCAAACGGCGGAACTGCCTGCAACTTCTTGAAATAATCTGCATCCATTTTCACACCTCCAATTCTCTAGTTAAATTGCTCTCATTGCTTCCTCATTATTATACCACGTTCTTTTCCAGAACGTCAAGGTTCTGTGAAATTCTTAAAGAAAATGACGAAAACCGCTGGATTTCTTCATCCAAAATATAGGGAAAGCATCCAACGATTTATGGAAAATCTGCCACCCGACTTTCAGGCACTTTACGAACACCTTTCACGCAATTTCCATAAAGTTATGCGAAAATAGGAGCATAGAAACAAAGACAGCCTCTTCTCAAAAGAAAGGAAGATTTCATATGAGTAGCAGAGAACAAAACCGAGCCTGGGCGATGACCATGGCAGTTGCTGCCGTTCTCGCCTATACCACTGGCTGTACAGACAATAACAGTTCCAGTACCGCCGAATCCACACAAACCACTGCTGCTATTTCTGAACTGGAATCAGAATCCACAACAACCGATTCTGAACATTCAGAAAGTACCGTTGCAACACCGCTTTCCGATTCAGAACAGCGTGTGGACTATGATGACGACGACAAAACCAGTACTTATGATACATTTGATGCAGAAATCACGCTGAGCGGAACGACCGCAGATGTAACCGGCAACACCAATGCCGTTTCTGTTTCCGACCGCACCGTTACCATTCAGAACGGCGGTACATACCGAATCACCGGAACATGGAAAGACGGTCAGCTGCGAGTCACTGGCAGCGAAAAAGTAAAGCTGTATTTCGACGGCGTTTCCATTACCAATTCCAATGGTGCAGCATTATCCTGTGAAAACGAAAAACGCACCATTCTTTCCTTGGCAGCCAACACAGAAAATTTCCTCTCCGATGGTGCAAATTCAAATGTCACCACAGATGGAGAAACTGCTGCCCTCTTTACAGAAGATAAATTGACCATCAACGGCAGCGGTGCTTTGACCGTAACTGGCAATGCAGCAAATGGCATTGTCTGCCGGGATGATTTAAAAATTACAGATGGAACCATCTCCGTGACCGCTGCCAATAACGGCATGAAAGGCAAAGACAGCATTGGTATTTGCGGCGGCACGATTACTATAGATGCACAAAATGATGGCTTAAAGGCAACAAAAGCAGATGACCCAGAACAGGGTTGGATTGCCATCAGCGGCGGTACGCTCAACATTACCGCCAAAGGAGACGGCATTCAGGCAGAAACAGACTGCTACATTGACGGCGGTACGCTGAATGTCACAACAACGGGTGAAATTGCAGTCAGCACCTCGGACGACCAGCCGTTTGGCGGCGGTGGCTTCGGTGGCAGATTCGATAACGGACAATCGCCATTTGACGGACAAACACCACCACAGGGCGGCAATCGTCCAGATGGGGCTGCACCCATGGAAAAGCCAGATGATGCAACGGGTTCTCAGCCAGCAGAAACCGCTCCGGCTGTTACAACGACCACAACCACAACGAATACAGAAGCAACCACAGACACCGACACAAACACAACTGCTGCGGAAGATGCCAGCAGCAAGGGTATCAAAGCCGGAAATGCACTGACCATTACAGGTGGAACGATTCAGGCAAACACAACTGACCACTGTATGCACAGCGGTGGAGCGTTTACCTGCTCCGGCGGCACGCTGGAATTGAGTTCTTCCATGGCAATGGGCATCAGCAGCCACGGTGACTTAGAAATCACAGACGGTTCAATTACGATTGACCAAGCAACCGAAGGCATTGAATCCAAGGCAGATATGAACTTAGCAGGCGGTACGATTCGCATTTTACAGGCAACCGATGACGGTTTGAATACAGGCGGCGGCACTGGTATGGGCATGGGCGTCCCGATGGGACAGCCAGACGAAAACCAGCCGGGCGACCCATCTGCAACCACTGCTGCTGATGAAACTACCACAACAGAAACCACGACTACCACCACAACGCTTTCCAGCACCGACACTGCCACAGATGCCGCAGAGGAAAGCCACGAACTGACCATTAGTGGCGGTACAATTTACATCTGTGCGGACGGGGACGGCATCGACTCCAACGGCAGTATTACCATGACTGGCGGAACAGTTTTTGTTTCTGGTCCAGTCAGCGGCGGCGATGGTGCGATTGACTTTGAAACCGATATGACCATGACAGGCGGTTCTATCTTGGCACTGTCCAGCCGTGGCATGATGGAATATCCCAGCACACAGCATTATTATACAACCAGCATTTCAGCCAATGCCGGCGACTTCATCGCTGTCTGTGATGCAGACGGCAACGTCCTGATGGGTATGCAGACACAAAAAGCCGTTTCTGATGTCGTTTATTACGGCGACCAGATGGACAACTGCCAGCTGATTGTAGACGGAACATATTCCGGCACACTCTCCGATGACGGAACTGCCACCGATGGCACGGTTTCCGGCGGAACAGCTGCGGATTCGTTCCAGTTGACAGACGGCAGCGAACAAAGCTCCGCTCCGGGCAACTTTGGCGGAAAAGGCGGTACACCGCCGAACAACGGCGAAATGCCAACCTTTTCAGACGGCGAACAGCCAGAACCGCCGCAAGGTGAATTTGGCAAAGGACAACAAAACGGTGAAAATGGTGCACCAACACCGCTGCAAGGCAGCCAGTCGTCCGAAAACACGACTGCTTAACAGTTGCTTTCTTCTTAATCTTTTTCCAAACCTTTCATATACATGCAAGAACAGACCGCTTGGGCAACCAAGGGTCTGTTTTTGTTTCACAAAATCCAGTTTGCAACTACAAAAGTTTCCACAAAAATCCTTGACTTTTTGACATCCTCGTGGTAAACTAAAAGTAATCGCTTTTTTGTCGGCTGCCTGCCACAAAAAATCAAATGAATTTTATCACAAGGAAAGGAATGGGATTTTTGATGAAAAAAACAGGAATTGCCCTGCTCAGTGCAGCGGTTCTTGCCATCACCAGTGCAGCTTCTGCCTCCTCCGGCTTGTTCGGAACTGCGGAAGCTGCGGACACCACAAACTCCACTTACAACTACGGCGAAGCCTTACAGAAGTCGATGTTTTTCTATGAGGTACAGCAATGCGGCGAGCTGCCAGACTGGAACGAAGTCAGCTGGCGAGATGACTGCATGGTCAACGACTATATTCCGGGCGGCTGGTTCGATGCCGGCGACCACCTGAAATTCACACTGACCAACGCCTATGCTGCAACCATGCTGGGTTGGGGCTTGCTGGAATATCAGGACGGTGTCAAGGAAATCGGCGAACTGACTGAATACAAGAACAACCTTGCTTGGGCATTGGATTACGTTGCAAGCTGTGATTTGGGCGATGAAATCGTTTACATGATTGGCGATGGTGCATTCGACCATGTATGGTGGGGTTCTGCGGAAGTTTATATGCGGAAGTTCAAGCTGATGAAAGGCGAAGATGAACGGCCGTATTACACCTGCAACGATAGCTGTATTGAAGGACAGATGGCAGCGGCTCTTGCTGTTGGTTATCTCTGCTTCAAGGATTCCGACCCAGACCGTGCAGACAACTATCTGGCACACGCAAAGGCTTGCTTTGAACGGGCTGACAAAAATCGCTCCATCGGCGATGACACTGAAGAACATAAGTATTATAAGCCAAGCTCATTCTATGACGACCTGTTCTTTGCTGCAAACTGGCTGTATCGGGCAACCGGTGAACAATCCTATCTGGATTTGTGCAAGACCGATTACATCCCGAATCTGGGCAAGGAAGAACAATCCTCTGAAATGAAATATACTTGGGGGCACTGCTGGGATGACACCATGCAGGGCGGTATGTTGCTTTATGCAATGAATACTGGCGACAGCCAGTGGAAAGAACAGTTCCGGAAACATCTGGAATACTGGACAACGGGTTACGGCGGCAAGCAAATTGCACACACACCGGACGGTCTGGCATGGCTGTTCCAGTGGGGTTCTATGCGTCACGCAACCACTACTGCATTCCTGGCATATGTTGCAGCAGACGAACTGTTTGCAGACGATGCAGCCGCTGCAACAAAATACACCGATTTTGCGGATTCTACCATGAATTATGCATTCGGCGACAATGACCTTGATATGAGCTATGTTATCGGCATGGGCGACAAATATCCGCAGGCATGGCACCACAGAACATCTTCTGGTGCATGGAACGACAAGTGGAGCAACATCGGACAGACAGAGGGCGAAGATGCAAAGCCGCACGCACACACCTTGTATGGTGCACTGGTTGGCGGCCCTGACCAGACTGGTAAATACTCCGATAAAATCGGCGATTATCAGTATACCGAAGTTGCCATCGACTACAACGCTGGCTATACCGCTGCACTCTGTGCAATGGTACAGAAATACGGCGGCAGCAGTGATCCAGATTTCCCGCCAACTGAAACCCCGAAGTGGACAGAATTTTTCATGCGGGCATCCATCAACCAGGCTGCTGGCAGCTATACCGAAATCAAGGCATTTGCCATGAACCATTCCGCATGGCCGGCAAGAGTGATTCAGAACCTCTCCTACAACTACTATTTCGACATCTCCGAACTGGTTGACGCTGGTTATTCCATTGACGATGTATCTGTCAGAATCGGCTACGACCAGCACGCTTCTGATGAGGGCAAGATGACCATTTCCGACCCGATTCACTACAAGGATAACATCTATTATGTCAAGCTTTCGTTCGCAGATGGCAGCGTTGTCATGCCGACCGGACAATCTGAACACCGCTCCGAATGTCAGTTCCGTATCTCCATTCCGGACAACATTCAAGGCGTTTGGGATGCTTCCAACGACTATTCGTTCCAGGGTCTGACACAGGGTGGAGAAGATGCAATGGTAGATACCCCGTATATGACCATGTATGATGGAGATACGCTGATTTGGGGTACAGAACCAGACGGCACAACACCGGACGACAACCCGACTACAACGACCACAACAACAACTACGACTACTACAACGACCACCACAACCACGACAGTTACCACCACTGCTGAAACAACAGCAGAAACCACTGCTCCGGCAACCACAACAGCAAGCTCCACCACACCAACCACAGAAATTACAACCGCAGTCACAACAGCAACTTCTACAATCATCGACCCTGATATTCTCTATGGAGATGTTGATTTGGATGGTACTGTATCCTTGACGGATGCAATTCTATTAAACAAGTATCTGGCTGGAATGGTTGTATTGTCTGATGCTGCACTGGCAAATGCAAACTGCTACTTGGATAAAGACAGCAATCTGAACGAAGATGATACCACATACCTCATGCGGTTTGTTCTCCGTGCTATTAATGACCTTCCATATATCCCTATCCCAGAATAACCAAAAATTTTCTTTTTGAAATTCGCCGCTGGAAGTTCTCCGGAATCTTCCAGCGGCGAATTTTTTTACAAAAAGGAAACCTCGCTTTTTCTCGAAATTTCCAAAATTCTATTGACGAAACTACAAAAAAGTAGTACAATGATAGGGAACAATCAAATCATTGGAGGTTTTTCCTATGGCAAAGAAATTTATTGTAGAAACATCTGCTAGACACGTTCACCTGACCGCAGAAGCATTTGCAACCCTGTTCGGCGAAGGCAAGGAACTGACCGTTAAGAAAATGCTCTCTCAGCCGGGACAGTTCGCAAGTGAAGAACGGGTTACCATCGTAGGCCCGAAGAAGTCCCTGCCGAACGTTTCCATCCTCGGCCCGTTCCGGAAGGCAAATCAGGTAGAACTCTCTGCAACTGATGCTCGTTCCATCGGCATTGTTGCTCCGATTCGGGAATCTGGCGATGTTGCTGGTTCTGGTGCATGTAAGATCGTTGGTCCAGAAGGCGAAATCGAAATTTCTGAAGGTGTTATCGTTGCAAAGCGTCACATTCATCTGACTCCGGCAGACGCTGAAGAAATGGGCGTAAAGGATAAGGACGTTGTATGGGTTCGTCTGGATACAGACGGCAGAAAGGCAATTTTGGGCGATGTTGTTTGCCGTGTTTCTGATTCTTATGCACTGGCAATGCACATTGATACCGATGAATCCAATGCAGTATCTGCTCCGAGAGAACTGTACGGTGAAATCGTAACCGTAGACTAAGTACCTAACAAAATTTTGTACAGAAAAAGCCCCATATCCTGCGGATATTTCCCAACGGATACGGGGATTTTTTGTTATGTGTATGTATCAGGATGTCAAAATCAACGGCAAATCTTCTTCCTGTAACCAATGCAGAATGTCCCACATCTGCGAATCTGGAACGGCAATACATCCGGCGGTACTGGATGCCCCTGCGGTGCAGTGCAGGAAAATAGCTGAGCCCGCTCCGGGAACAACTGGGTCACAGTTATAATTCACCACCACGGCATAATGATAGCTACTTGCATAATCAATCAGATGTTCGGCACTGTTCCAGTTGATTTCTGTTGTTTCCTGCCACTGATTATAGACCGGAGAAGCAGGGTCATCCACCCAATAACAATTCTCGTTCAACTGCCGATATGGGATGGATAAATCTGTAAGTGGGTCTGTTCCAAAGGCAAACCCCAACGAAAACAGCCCTTTTGGCGTGCAGGAGATCCCCTCTCGACTGTTCGCAGAAACGCCATTTGTTCCTACACAGCCATTGGATACAAAATCCATCTTCCAACCCTGTTCTCCTGCTGAAAATCCATAGACAACCGCAGAGCAGCCGCTTGAAACCACAGCAATCAGCTGTTTGCTGTCCCCTAAGTCAGACAAGGTATAACCATTGTTGTCCAAAATGGTTGCCAACTCTGCACAAACTGGAATGGTTGTTGTTTCCATAGCGGTTGAAATAGTTGTTGCAGTGGTTGTGGTTGTCACGCTTGTTGAAACGGTTGTAGCTTGCGTTTTCATCTCCAATTCCGTTGTAATGGAATCTGTTGACTCGATGGAAACCGTTGTGGAATGCTGCGGTTCTTGTGCAGATTTCTGATGCAGCAGAACCCCAAAACATCCAATTCCAATTAGCAACAGTCCAATGACAATGCTCAAAAGTATCAACATTCGTTTTTGTTCCGGTGTATTGGGACGTATCACAAAATCATCTCCCTTTTTCTGTTAGCATAGCACAATCTAAAAAATCTGTCAAGCAAGCTGCATTTGTCGAAAAAATCGCCGCTTTGCTTGCATTTCCCCCGCAGATATGCTATACTAATCATATTGATTTCGTATTTTGAAAGGAGTATTCATGATTACTGTATCCAACGTCAGCCTCCAATTCGGCGGCGACACCCTCTTTAAGAACGTCAACCTGCAATTCAACGCCGGAAACTGCTATGGGGTCATCGGTGCAAATGGTGCTGGAAAATCCACGTTCCTGAAAATTCTGTGCGGTGTTTTGCCACCCACAACCGGAGAAGTTACCATCCCGAAAGAACTCCGGATGAGCGTTTTGAAGCAAGACCACTTCGCCTATGATGCCTACACCGTTCTCGACACGGTGATTATGGGCAATGAACGGCTCTATGCCATCATGCGGGAAAAAGATGCCCTGTATGCAAAGCCGGACTTCTCGGAAGAGGACGGCAACCATGCGGCGGAACTCGAAGCCGAATTTGCAGAACTGAACGGCTGGGAAGCGGAATCGGATGTTTCCAAGCTCCTGCAAGGACTGGGACTTTCCGAAGATTTGCTGTACCAGACCATGGGCGACCTCTCCGGTAACGAAAAGGTGAAAATCCTGCTCGCACAGGCACTGTTCGGCAATCCGGACATCATTCTCATGGACGAACCGACCAACCATTTGGACATTGATGCCATTACCTGGCTGGAGGACTTTCTTTCTGAATATTTCGGAACGGTCATTGTGGTTTCCCATGACCGCCATTTTTTGAATAACGTCTGCACCCACATTGTTGACATCGACTATACGCAAATTAAAATGTATGTCGGCAACTACGAATTTTGGTATGAGTCCAGCCAGATGATGCAACGGATGATTCGCCAGCAGAACAAAAAGACTGAAGAAAAGATTAAGGAACTCAAAACCTTTATTGAGCGGTTCTCTGCCAACAAATCCAAATCCCGTCAGGCAACCTCCCGCCGGAAATTGCTGGACAATCTCACTGTGGAACAGCTGCCAGCCTCCAGCCGCCGCTATCCGTTTATCGGATTCGACATGGATCGGGAACTGGGAAAAGAAGTGTTACAGGTCAACGGCATTTCCAAAACCGTAGACGGTGTGAAGCTGCTGAACAATGTCAGCTTTACCCTGAGCCGTACGGACAAAGTTGCCTTCATCGGTGAAAGTGAACAGGCAATTACCATGCTGTTCAAAATCCTAATGGAAGAAGAACAGCCAGACGAAGGTACATTCAAGTGGGGCGTTTCCACTTCGACTTCCTACTTCCCTGTAGATAACTCTGTTTATTTCAACGACTGTGACCTTTCCATTCTGGATTGGATTCGGCAGTATTCCAAAACAGATGAAACCGAAACGTATCTGCGAGGCTTTCTCGGTAGAATGCTGTTCTCCGGCGATGATATTTATAAGCCGGTCAAGGTTTTGTCTGGTGGGGAAAAAGTCCGCTGCATGTTCTCTCGGATGATGCTGTATCATTCTAACGTGTTGCTGTTAGACCGCCCGACCAACCATCTGGACTTGGAAAGCATTACGGCTGTAAACAACGGCTTGACCGCATTCAAGGGCGTTGTCATTCTGTCCTCACACGACCACGAAATTTTGCAGACGGTTGCAAACCGCATCATTGAAATCACACCAGACGGCTGTCTGGACAGACAAGGCACTTATGAAGAATTTCTGGACTGGAAAAAGGAAAACCAGAAATAAATCTGCCCAACCCCATCATCAACCGGAAAAATAAAGGAGTATCAATTTCATGAAATCCAACCTCATTTGTATGTTGATTACCATCGTTGCATACTTGATTTTAATGATCGTAGTCGGCATTCTCGCATCCAAAAAAAATAAAGACACCAGCGATTTCTACCTAGGCGGCAGAAAGCTGGGGCCAATCGTCACCGCTATGAGTGCAGAAGCCTCTGACATGAGCAGCTATTTGCTGATGGGCTTGCCGGGGCTAGCACTGCTGACTGGCTTTGCCGATGTTGGCTGGACGGTCATTGGTCTGGCAATCGGTACATATCTCAACTGGCTATTCGTTGCAAAACGGCTGCGAATTTATTCTCAGCACAACGGCTCGATTACAATTCCAGACTTTTTCTCGAACCGCTATCACGATAACAAACATTTCCTGATGGGCATTTCTGCCATCATTATTCTGATTTTCTTTGTGCCGTATACTGCATCTGGTTTTTCCGCCTGCGGAAAGCTGTTCCAGACGCTGTTCGGGATGAACTATCACGCTGCGATGATTTTAAGTGCTGTAATCATCATTGCCTATACCAGCATCGGCGGATTTTTGGCTGCCAGCACAACCGACCTGCTCCAGAGCATTATTATGACCGTTGCACTGGTCATGGTAGTTGTCTTTGGAATTGTCAAGGCTGGCGGTATTGACGTTGTCATGGAAAATGCAAAGGCTCTGCCGGGCTATCTTTCTTTCAACCACACCTATGATATTACAACCAATTCCGCAAAGCCGTACAACATTCTGACCATCTGTTCCACCTTGGCTTGGGGACTTGGCTATTTCGGAATGCCGCATATTCTGCTGCGATTCATGGCAATTGAGGACAGCAGAAAAATCAAGACCTCCCGTAGAATTGCCTCTATCTGGGTTGTCATCTCTATGGGCATTGCCATTCTGATTGGTTTCATTGGAAAAACCTTGATGACCAACAGTACAATTTCCGTACTGGGCGACAATCCAGACAATTTCAGTGCAGAGTCTGAAACTGTTATCATGAAGATTGCAACGCTGATCAGTGAACATGGCGTTCTGGCTGCATTGTTTGCCGGTCTGATTTTTGCTGGAATCCTTGCCTGCACGATGTCTACTTCAGACTCTCAGCTGCTGGCAGCATCCTCCAGTATGTCAGAAAACCTGCTGCAAGGCGTGTTCGGCATTAAGCTTTCGGAAAAGACTGCCATGCTGGCAGCTCGTGCCGTTCTGCTGATTATCGCTGTGATTTCCATCGGTATCGCATGGAATCCGGACAGCTCTGTTTTCCATATCGTATCCTTTGCATGGGCTGGATTTGGTGCGACTTTTGGACCTGTTATGCTGTGTGCCCTGTTCTGGAAGCGTTCCAACAAGTGGGGAGCTTTGGCTGGACTGGTTGCCGGCGGTGTGATGGTATTTGTATGGAAGTTCCTCGTTCGTCCGCTGGGCGGAGCATGGGATCTATACGAACTGCTGCCAGCTTTTATCGTGGCTCTGGCTGCCATTGTTATTGTTTCGCTGCTGACAAAAGCACCGGATAACGAACTGGTAGAAGAATTTGAAGCTGTTCAGGCAGAATGCAAACAGTAAAATCAATCATTTCATCATTCTGAAACACAAAACACCGCTGCGGAGGTTGCAATTCCATCCGCAGCGGTGTTATTTTTATCGTTTTTCTGTTCTAATTAGTCAGCCAGCAACTGTTCTGCTGCTGCCAGCTTTGCACTGCATACAAAGACATCCATTGCCTTTTGCAGTTCTTCTTCGGTCGGGAATGTCGGAGAAATCCGGATGTTTTCATCTTCTGGGTCTACGCCATACGGGAACGATGCCCCTGCACCCGTCAGAACGACACCAGCATCCTTACAAAGCTGTACGATCCGCTTTGCACAACCCTTCTGATTGAAAGAGATGAAGTAACCGCCCTTTGGATTCGACCAAGTCGCAATGTCCAAATCACCCAGTTCCTTTTCCAGTGTGTTGACAACAATTGCAAACTTCGGAGCAATCAACGCCTTATGCTTCTTCATGTGTTCCAGCAGGTTTTCAAACTTGCCGCCAAAGAACCGCAGATGCCGCAGCTGGTTCATCTTATCAAAACCAATCGTTGCAAAGCCCAAGGACTTCTTCAGGCTTGCCAAGTTTCTTTCGCTGGCTGCCATTACTGCAATTCCGCTGCCCGGGAAGGTGATTTTAGAAGTAGATGCAAACATATAGCAAATATCTTCGTTGCCAACCTTCTTTGCTTCTTCCAGCAGATTTGCCTGTACTGGCGGATTGTCAACCAGATGGTGTACACAATATGCATTATCCCAGAAAATCCGGAAATCTGCTGCCTTCGGCTTCAGTGCTGCAAACCGCTTTACCACTTCATCGCTATATACAACCCCGCCCGGATTGGAGTACATCGGCACACACCAGATTCCCTTGATGCTGTCATCTTCTGCAACCAGCTTTTCTACGATGTCCATATCAGGGCCATCTTCGTTCATCGGCACATTGATCAGTTCCATACCAAAGAACTGGGTTACTGCAAAATGGCGGTCATATCCCGGAACCGGACACAGGAACTTCACATGATCCAGTTTGCCCCATGGTGTGCCACCCAAAACACCGTTGGTCATTGCAACAGACATTACCCAGTACATAATGTTCAGGCTGGAGTTTCCGTATACAATAATTTCTTCCGGCTTTACGCCCAGCATCGGTGCAAAGAATGCCTTTGTTTCCGGCAGTCCATCCAGAACCCCGTAGTTCCGGCAGTCCAGACCGTTTTCAGCCCGATAATCGCCCTTCTTCAGGCAATCCATCATATCCATGCTCAGTTCCAACTGTGCTGGTGCTGGCTTCCCTCTGGACATATCCAGTTTCAGATTTTCTGCCTGAAACTGCTTGTATGCCTGCTGACATTCTGCCTGAAATGCCTCCAACTCCGCATGATTCTTTTCCTGTAATCTCATTGTTTGCGTGTGAATTTCCGTTCGGAAATTCTACTCCTTTCTGCAATCTTCCATGTGCACGGTTTTTGTCGAACCCTGCAAATTTGCTACGGTCTTATTATAACATATCTTTCTATCGCTTGCAAGTGTTCGTGTAGAAAAAACAAAAATTTTAAAAAAAGAGAAAACAGCAGGTCTGTTTTCCAGCAAATCGACTGTTTTCTCTATGAAATCTTATTTTTACTCCGATGTTTTTTGTTCTTCTGCAGTACAAAGCTTAAAAATACCGCCGTCCAATGCATAAAACACACCGCCTGCATACTGACATTTTTCTGTCAAATCCCCGCAGGACAACTTTGCAGCCAACTCCGGCTTCATATACTGCTTCGCATACCGATAAATTTCCTGCCAGTGTGGCAAAGTGAAATCAGGGCGATACAGATAAAGCTGCTCAATCGGATACATCACCAGAATGCTGCTCCAGAACTGGCAGAACTGCTGCATCATCTCTTCCATCAAGTCTGACAGAATCGGGTCAAAGTCCTTACCCTCTGCACAGGCTGCGGTGAACAAATCCGGCAGCGTCATCGTTTCCAGCTTTCCGCCTGTCAGGTCATACAAGACTGGCGTTTGCTCCGCACTATAATACGGCTTTACTCGCTGCTGCAATGCAACTGGCGTCAGCAAGTCACCCACAGTTTGATTTGGAGAAAGCGGCAATCCCTGCATAGAAATCGGCTTGCCGTTTAGACACTCCATGGTATGCGAGCGACAGACGATAGAAACATAATAATCTGCCCCATCTGCACAGAATAAAGCAATAATTTCCTGCTTTGGTTTCTGATACAGGCAATATACTGCCATGGACGGCAATGCATTTCCCCAGAAGACCGGAACGTGCAGGGCATCTCTCAATATCTGCTGCAATTCTGTCATTTGTTGTTCCTGCCTAGTTGCATCCGGAAAAAAATGCTGCAAGACGCTGGGCATCCATCCAACACCCAAGCCCAAAATTTGCGATTCCTCAATATAGTTGCTCTTCAAAATCTGGCGAACGGTTATAATCATTTGTTCCTGTATGGATGCCCATGAAGCCTGCATCACTGGAAACGGAATGCACTGCTTTTCTAGCGTATTCATGCCCAAGGTTGTCAGTCCAACCACCAAATGATTTCCCTGAATGGAAATACCAATCAGCAGCCAGCGAGAAGGATGCACATCCATCAATAATTTTCTTCTGCCTTTTCCCTCCGAGGTTGGACAGGTTCCGATGTCTTCTAAAACGCCCTTTTCCATCATCTCATGAATCAGCAGCGTCACGGATGCTCTTGTCATATGCAGTTTGTTGGCAATCTCCACACGAGAAATTGCTCCGTATTGCTGAATCAACTGCAATACCTGCAAATACATCCACTTTCGTTCCATCTGTCGGGCAATGACTGGTTTCCACATTGCGGATTCGCTCCCCCTCAATTCACAATTTCCTTTCTTTCTATTGATGCAATCTTTTATCGATTTAAATCAATACTATTATTTTAACAATTTCAACCGGATTTTGCAAGTTTCTGTGGAGACTTTCTGATGAAAATTTACATCTTATTGAAAAATAGGGAAAATGTTCATGTTTGCTCCGCTCTTTTTAAGTTAACATACTGAAAATCTGAATTAATAGCGGCATGGTTGCCATGGAAAGAATGGTTGTTGCCGCAAAAATTTGAGAAGCATAAATGTCATTTAAGCCATGTACTTGACATTGCAGTGTACACATTGCAGCAGCCGGTGCAGCTGTCAGCAACAAAACAACCGTCCGCACTTCCATAGATACAAACGGCAGGCAGAGGCACATTGCCATAACTGCCAGCGGAATCACCAGCAATTTCACGAAGCTGACCCAATAAATCCGCTTTGTACACAATGCTCCCAGCAAATTCGCCTGTGCCACGCTGACACCCGATGCAATCATCGCAAGCGGTGTATTCAAGTCGGAAATATAGCCCATCGTATCCATCAGCAAGCCCGGCATTGGAAGCTGTACAAAATACAGAATCAACCCAATGGCGATACCAATGACCGTTGGCGAACGCAGCACTTTCAATGCCTTTTTGAAGTCCTTGGTCTGTGTCAGCTGCATGACACCGTGTGTCCACGAGAACAAGAAGAAAATCGTCAGGAACGCAGTGACATAGAAAACACCCTCTGCCCCGAACAGTGCACTTGCCAGCGGAATACCCATGAAGCCGCAATTGCTATATGTTGCAGAAAATCGCTCGATCGGTGCTAACTTTCCGGCAGATTTTTCTCGGAAACACAACATGGAAATCAAAATGGCGATGACATAAGAAGCTGCTGCCAGCACAAACGTCAACAGCAAATTCACGACCAGACGGGAATCATATTCCTCCTCTAAGTAAGCATGCACGATGATGACTGGCGTTACAATTTCCAACACGACATTGGAAAGCTGCTTGCCGCCCTCTCGGCTGACAATGCCGGTGTAGTATGCAATCATTCCGACCACATTCAGAATGAGCATAATAATTGCCTGCTGTAAAATAATTCCTGCCATATGTTCGTACTCCTTTTTTTTGACAGCCGAACGACTGCCATTCTCCAAAATAAGAACCGCCCGTTTGATGGTGGAGAAACAGGCGGTCACTTCCTTGATAGTATAGCATGGTGGTTTTTAGATTTTATAGATTTTGTATAAACATTGGTTGAATTTGCAGTCCACCCAAAGCCGCTGCAACGGTGTCGGAAATCTGGGTAAAATCAGCCACCAAAGACGATGGTTTCTTGACGGGAGCATCCTGCCGCAACGGTACGAAATAATAATTTTTCGTATTCAACAGCAAGCCCAGATTTTTCGCCGATGCCCGCAAAGCGTCATTGGTTGCCAGAGCCAGAATAATTGGCTTTTCGTTCCGCAGCATGGATTTCACTGCCATGGTCACAGTGGTATCCGTGATGCCCATCGCCAGTTTTGCCATGGTGTTGGCGGTGCAAGGTGCAACAAGCAGTGCATCCAAGCGGTCTTTTGGCCCTAACGGTTCTACATCTGAAATCGTTAACAGGGCAGGTTTTCCACAAATCTGCTCCAATTTTTTTCGTTGTTCCACAGCTTTCCCAAAACGGGTATCAATGCTAGCGGCATGTTCTGAGAAAATCGGCGTTAAGCTGTAACCTGCCGCCACCAGTCGTTCTGCCTCTGCAAACGCAGCAGAAAAGGTGCAAAACGACCCTGTTACCGCAAATCCAATGCGTTTACCAATTGTTTCCTTCATCTGCGAGTCCCCTCTCCTGTAAAATATGGAAGATGGTTTTCGCAATGATTGCTCCAGCGGTTTTCGGTGCAGTGATTCCCGGCAACCCCAACGCCCAGACGACATGACGATGCAGGCGTTTTGCAGCATCAAAATCCGTTCCGCCCGGTTTCGATGCCAGGTCAATCACCAGTGCATCTGGTTTCATGTTGGACAGAGCTGTTTCGTCCAGCATCAGGACTGGAACGGTGTTGCAGAACCAGTCAAATTTCCCTGCACGGGCAGCAATTTCAGACGGATGCATCCATTTCAGACCATTTGCAGCACAGCGTTCCGCATCTTTGCAACTGCGAGCCGCAACGGTGACATCTGCTTTCAAGCCCTGCAAACGCTCTGCCATGATTGTTCCGATTCTGCCGTAGCCGATGACGAGAACAGAGCTGCCGCAGAGTACTGTTTCCCGTTCTGAGATGGCAATTTGAATTGCTCCCTCTACAGTTGGAACGGCATTTGCCAGACAGAGTTCCTCCCGCTGAAAATAATCGCAAAAACACAGTTCTTGTTCTTGACACATCCGGCAAACAGCTTCGGGGAGTACGCCGCCGCACACCAGACCGCCTTTTTTCACATGGGACAGCAATTCGGGCAGCGACAAGTTCCCATTTTTGGACGGCACAGATTCGGCTGTCGTGTGAATGGGCAGGATGAGAACGTCAAATTCTGGTAATGTTTCAGAATCTGACTGAGAAAATCCGATTGTCGTCACGGAAAGCTGCGGCGACTTGGCAAGTTTTTGGGCGGCATATTGTTGGCGGCGGTCACCGCCAGCCACCAAAATTTGCAGCAATTGTTGCATCTTGCATTCCCTCCTTTTGTTCCGGATTTTCGCCCATTCTCAAAGAATGGGTGTACTTCATTTTATGCAGGCAGGAGAAAAGGGGTGAACAAAAAGGGCACACTTCTTGCGAAGTATGCCCTCTTGTTTCCGCAATCCAAATTCTTTACTTGTAAAGATTTTGTCCAATCCCACTTGTAATTGAATGGATGACTTCCTTAAATTTTATCTGTTTTCTTCGGAAGATGATTCGGAATCAGAGATTCTTACTTTCTCTTCTTGGAAACCAGAGCAACACCGCCGATTACTGCGATTGCTGCAACAGCACCTGCAACCGGAATCATGCTGCCAGTCTTCGGAGAGCTGGTAGAACCAGTGTTCTTCTTAGTGGTCTGCTGAGCTGCCTTTGTGGTGGTAGCTGCCTTTGTGGTGGTAGTTGCTGCAGCAGAAGTAGTGGTAGTAGTTGTTGTGGTCGGCTTAGCAGTTGTGGTGGTAGTTGTGGTGGTGGTAGTCGGCTTAGCAGTTGTAGTGGTTGTTGTGGTGGTCGTTGTAGTAGTGGTGGTTGTTGTGGTAGTCGTTGTGGTAGTAGTAGCTTCAGTTGTGGTGGTCTGTACGCCTTCGATCTGGATATAACCCTGAGAAGGAGCACCAGTTACAACTTCACTACCGTGAGTAACCTTCGGAACATAAGCACCATCATAAGACCGTTCCAGTCCGTCGATGTAGTAGATGTCACCCGGCTGTGCATTTTCTGTTACCTTAAAGGTAATGTTGATAACAGGATCATCGCCAGTTACATAGGTCGGACCATCGCCTGTCGGAGTGGTTGCATAAGTAATCCATCCGCCGATACCAGCCGGATTCAGCTGGAAGCCAGAACCACTTACCTGAATACCATCAGTAAACATAGCGTTTGCAATGCTTCCGCCAGATACGCACTTAGAATAAGTGAGTTCGTCTGTGCTCCACTGCAGACCAAATGCGATAGAGTCCCAACCGTCTGTGTTGCCATAAATGCTAACCGGAACAGTTACCAGATAATTGCTGCTCTGCAGTTCATCCATTGTAACAGTAACCTGTCCAATAGAAGGAGTATTTACTGCCTGTGCTGGAACAGCAGTGAAAACAGCGGCAGAAGTTGCAACTACTGCTGCTGCGGAAACAGCTGCCAGTGCCTTCTTAAATGTACTTTTCATTTTTCTATTTTCCTTTCAAATATAAATTATGCGGTGTCCGGTGTCCCAGACACCGCACTTTTACCTTATCTGTAATTTTAATGTTTAGCCTTCGTACCAGATAGAACCTTCCAAAGACTTCAGGGACGGAACTACGTCCGGCCATGTCGGTTCCTGACCTGCTGCAGTCTTTGCAGTGTAAGTCAGCATGTATACAGCATCTTCTGTTGCCATCAACTTGTTGCCGTCGTTCTTGCCTTCCTTCGATTCTGTATCGATATCAGCCAGGAAGAATACAAACTTATTCAGATTTTCATCTTCATTGAAGACAACATTTTCCTGACCAGCTGCAATCTTTGCAGTATAAGTCAGAACTGCAACTGCATCCGGTACGTCTACCAGACCGCTCAGGTCGGTATCGCCCTTAACGCCAATGTATACAGTCGGATTTACCGGAGCTGCAACCGGTTCAGCATCTGCCTTTGTCGGGTCAGTGAAGTAAGCGTTTACTTCTGTTACGCAGTACGGCTTGCCTTCTGCATCGAAGATTTCCTTCGGTGTGGTCTTGTCGAGGGTAACTGCACCCAATTCCAGAGCATTGAAGTGTGTACCATCTTCGTCCACGATATCGAACTTGCTGAACAAGTCAGACGGCTTCAGTTCCCGTTCATCTACGGAGAAGTAGAAGTTTGTCGGGTTTACTTCCACTTCCAGTGTGGTTGTACCAACTGGAGTGATTGTGCCGGTGTTTGTTGTGGTGGTAGTCGTTGTGGTTTCGCTGCCTTCACCGCTGCCAGTTGTGGTTGTGGTGGTTGCACCGCTCACATCGGTGGTGGTAACGCCGCTTACGTCAGTGGTGGTTGCACCGCTTACGTCAGTCGTGGTTGCACCGCTCACATCAGTGGTGGTAACGCCGCTTACGTCAGTCGTGGTTGCACCGCTCACAGTAGTCGTTGTTGTCACACCGCTCACATCGGTCGTTGTACCAGATACGTCTGTGGTGGTTGTGCCACTAACATCTGTTGTGGTAGTAGTTGTGGACTTATCCTTGAACTTGATGATTCTTTCCACATTGAAGTAGCCACTCGGAACGCCTGCAAGTGTATCATTATCTGCATCGCCCTGTGCAGTTACCAGCTTGTAAGAAGAATCATAAACGAGCTGGCTGTAATCAGCATCTGTTACGCCATCTGTTTCAGCCTGATCCGGATGTGCTGCATAATACTTTTCAATTCCTTCAACGGTGCTGAAGTAATCTGCATCTACATCGGTATCCGGAACCTTGAAGGTTACAGTATAAACATTGGTATCTGCATTTGCATCGGCAACGAAATCAGAACCGCTGTTCAGCAGGCTGGTGACATCATCCATGCTTACATCTACGGTATAATTTACACCTACATTCTGGAATGCCTTATTGACTTCTGCAACTGCCTTATTCAATGTATCGCCATACTTAGCAAGGTCTGCAACACTGCCCGGAACGTCAAACCGTGTGGTTCTCTGGTCCTTCTGTACCTTCAGCCAAGCCAGTGTTTCATCTGCGGTTGCAAATTCTTGATGTGCAGATGTTGTGATTGCCTTATCTGCATAAGAGAATGCCTTTTCTACCTTCTTCTGATAAGTAGCCAGCAAGCTGTCGAGATTAACTTCTACACCAGCAGCAGCAGCCTTCTTGGTCAATTCAACCTTCAACTTCTGAACGGTGCTTGCAGCATAAGCCTTTGCATCAGCATATGTTGCAACCTGGTTGCCTTCGCTATCTACGAAAACAGCACCCTTTACCCGAATGGTGTTTGCAGTACCAGCTGCCTTATTGGCTGCGGTATTTTCGATGCTATCGCCATCAACGGCAGCAGTAAAGGTGCCCTTCTTTTCCAGCATGCTGAAATCAATGTCATCAATGATGGAAGCTGCACCCTGCTTGGTCAATTCCTTCTTGATGGCATCAATGATGTTGCTCTGTACATAGCTGGTTGCATCCACCTGTGCGGTCATCACTGCAACGCTATTCTGAATGCTTACGCTTGGGTTTCCAACGATGCACTTCTGTACTTTTTCAACATAAGCAGCGTTCTTATCCGAAAAGTCAGCAGAATCAATGATATCTGCAACATTCAGTTCAAAGCTCTTACCTTCTGAATCAATCAGTGCACCTTCTACGAGCTTTGCCCAATCGGACTCCAGCTCCTGTGGTTTAATTTCCAGTACTCTTTCCACGCTGATGGTGGTTGCGTCCGCAGCATTGGACAATACAGCGAAGCCCTGTGTCAGAGCGAGCGGTACAGTTGCTGCAACGGCAATGACTTTATTGAATACCTTCTTCATTGCACATTTCCCTCTCTTCATTCAATTTTTTGTGACCGTCCAAGCTGACGCACAGACGTGATTGCATTTGTGCAGTCTCATTTCCCCTCACTATTAAACTGCCCTGTTTCTGTTTCCATGTAGCCGGATTTCGCAGAACTGAAATAACCGGATGTTCCATGAATGCCTGGACTCACGTGATCCTTTACGGCATGGGTGCATAAACCGCCGTAAACGATTTACATAAAGTATTCTAACACATTCTGTCGGGAATGTCAAGCCTCTGCCTTTATTTTTTTTTAAATTATTAGGTGGAAATTCCGCCCGTATTTGTAGCTTTTACACAATTTTCCACCGTTTTCAACAGCTTTCAACAGGCTTTCAACTGAAGTTTTGTGTGCACCTTGTGAAAGTCGTGTTTTCAGAAACGGCTGTTTCCGTCATTTTTCACAAAAAACACAAACAGCCTGCAAAAAGACTTTGCAGGCTGCCTGTGTTGGAAAAATAATAAGGAGAATGTATGAAGAAAGCATTTCTAAATTTCCGGTCAGATGCCCAACTTTTAGCATTGACGGGAAACATTTCACTGTCCGTGATACTTCATCAGGATTGTTTTTTCTGCTGTACTTCCTGAAGAACAACAGAAACTTTTTGTTCCTGTCCGTTGCGGACAATGGTCAGGGTGACCGTGTCACCAGCATTATATTCATTCTTATAGTTATTCAGCTCTTCTGTGGTTTCAATCTTGTTATCATTGATGGCAGTAATGACATCGCCGACCTGTAAACCAGCTTCTGCTGCTGCACCTCCATCGGTTACACTGATAACATATGCACCGATTGGCAAGTTATATGCCTGAGAAACGGCTTCGGAAACATCCTGACAGCTGATGCCAAGTTGCGGTCTGCCGGTAACATAACCATAATTGATCAAATCATCTACAATTTCCCGTGCTTCTGTCATCGGGATTGCAAAGCCGATGCCTTCAATGGTTGCACCGCTGGAAGAAACGCTAGAGGACATCTTCGCAGAGTTGATGCCGACAACCTGACCAGAACTATTGATCAACGGACCACCAGAGTTACCATTATTAATAGCGGTATCGGTTTGAATCAGCGTCATGGTCTTGTCGTTGATGGTAACTTTCCGGTTCAGTGCGGAAATAATCCCGCAAGTAACCGTGTTCTGAAGTTCCAGACCCAACGGGTTACCGATTGCAACAACTGCATCGCCAACCTGACACTGGTCGCTGTCACCAAATTCCGCAGCAGTCAAACCAGTCTGATCTACCTTTAAAACAGCAAGGTCGGTTTCAATATCATATGCAACGACCTTTGCATCATAAGTGGTTTCTTCATCGGACATCCGGATTTCTACGGCAGTTGCTTCGCCGCAGCCATATTCCGAATCATAAATAACATGGGCGTTTGTGACAATGTAGCCATCTTCCCGCATGATGATGCCGGTTCCGACACCGGTCATTGAACCGGAATTATCACCATTTCCGCTGTTGCCATTTCCGAACATTCCAAAACCATAATTATAACTATTGTAGTTATTCGGCATCTTGAAAGTTGCCTGAACACCGACAACCGATGGTGCTACTTTCTTAACGATGTCGCTGATGGACATTGCATTTGTACCAGATGCCAATTCAATCCAGCTCTTTGCAGCATCACCCTTTACGGTTGTGCTCTGTGCTTTACTGCTGCTATCCTGTGCTGTGGTATTGGCTGTGGTATCGGTGGAATCCGAAGCAGAAGTACTGCTTTCAGCTGCTACCAGCTTGTTGGAATTATGAACACCATTGTAAATGCCAATCGAACCAACGGAGACAATTGCCATCGCTGCAACAAATGCAACCGCTTTCATCCAGAAGTGATTCTTTTTCTTCGGCGGTTTGCCGCTGCCGGATGCCTGCACCGGAGCGTTCGGATTGGAATAATAATTGACGTAGCTATAACCCTGCTGCTGGGACTGTGTATCAGAGGAAGTATTTCCAGTATAGCCAGTGGTTGGGTTGGTACTACTATTAGTAGTATAACCATAACCATTCGGTGTGGTGCTGCCCGTTGCAGCAGATGTGCTGTAAGGATTCTGATTGTTTACAGTAGATTCCGGCTGATTCGACGCAGAAGCTGCTGTGTTGTTCGATTCGTTTTTCATCATGTCCTGTTCCCGTTCATACATAAGAATCTTCCTTTCTATTGAAAACCGCTGCTGTTCTGCATCGGTCTGTCTTGTTCTTTGCTCTATGTTTAATATTATACGCTGGAATGTGATAAATTTATGATAGTAGATGGAAAACATCGTTAAACACAGATGGATTCTGTTTTTCACATTTTTTCACAAAAAAACCGCTCGATTCTACGGTACTTTTCCGCAAAATCGAACGGTTTTCGTTCTAATTCCGATAATTCCTTAGCTGAAAGACGGTGTCTGTCCGGAAGCCTGCTTTGCATAATAAATCAAAATGCCAACGGCATCGGAAACATCCAACATGCCATCTTCATTGACATCCGCACTCTTTTTCTGTGCAGGATTAAACTGTGCTTCATTGCCTGCTGCAATCCGTGCATATTCCGTCAGAACAGCAACTGCATCGGAAACATCAATCTTTTCATCGCCATCAATATCACCATCAATATTTGCAACACTCGGGAAATAGCCGCTTTCAATCAGCAAGTTTGCAATTGCTGCGTGACCGGTTGCGGTCGGGTGCACATCTGCATTTGCAATATTGACATTTGTCCATGCATGATGCAGGAATGCACTATAAACATCTGCCAGATAAATCTCTCCATTCTGTGCATGGGTCTGTAAATTCTGGTTCAAACCAACTAGAATATACGTTCCACCGTTGGCACTTCCATTCAAATACTGATACATTTGCCCATTCGAAAATGCACTCAACATAGAAAGTGCGTTGGTAGACAATCCTGTATCGTCCTGATCAACACTCAACGGGTCATAAACCGTCTGAAATATCAGCTTTGCATGATCGTTTGTGCTCTTCAACTGCAAAATAATGCTGTCAATATTGGTATTTGCATTGGCAACCGCAGTCGGCATAGTGGCTCTCAAATACTTCTGGAACGCAATCTGATTGTCCTTGATGGCATTCGCCAGATCATAAACGTTGTCATAATCGTCTACTTTCACCACATCATTATTCAGAACCGGCTGCAAAATATCGTTTGCACCGATGGTGACTACAATGATATCAGCCCCTGCAACTGCACTCTGCATGGTGCTATCCCCCTGCAACGACTGGAGCAGTTCCGAAGAAGTTGTGCCATCCTTTGCAAGATTGGTGACTTTCTGATTCATATGATGTTCCAGAACGGAAACATAGGACTTGCTGGAATCCTCCAGCCCATAACCGGTGCTGATACTGTCACCCAATACAACAACGTTGTAAGGAGCGTCAACAATATCTTCCGCAGAAACGGTCTGCATCGGCATGGTCATTGCTGCGATGGTCAACATGGCAGCAGCGGCGATGGCTTTTCCTGTTTTTCTATTTTTCATGAATTTTCATCCTTTCTAATATGTCGGTTGGTTGTACTTGCATTATAACATATGCAGCGAAGACTGTCAAGAGAAACTTATTTTGGCAAGCAGTCATTTTTTGTGGAGAAATCAAAAAATGTTTTTCTGTATTGGTTGCAAGGAACGAGCCACAGGCAACTAAAAGTTTTTTGATCCAGCAATTTTTCAAAAATGCTGGCGAGGTGTGGGCGAGCAGCCCACATTTGCG
>OGQZ01000444.1_pt1 | contig 35602 bp, 42 predicted proteins | sample 1553321 | NCBI WGS metagenome assembly OGQZ01 (sample SAMEA2579958, study PRJEB22360) | human gut metagenome | reverse complement strand
ATAATATTATTATAATTATAATGATACTATAAATTATCTAAATTATTAGTACTACTAGCACTGATAGTATCAGTAACTATATTATTTATTCTTAAAGTAGACTTACCTCCAGAACTAGTAATGTAAAAAGAGTTATTAATATCTTGTAATTCACTTATATATAAAGGTTTTTCGCATGAAATTGAATTTTCCGATAAATTAAGTAATTTTGTATTATTAATTTTAAAATCGTGATTCTTAGAATAATTAGTTATACCTTCAGTATACTAATCTAAACCTATATTTAGAGATGAAAACTAATTATTGTTTGTAATCTAAATAGGTATAGAAGATTGTATAATATATAAACCTTTTCCTTTTATATATACATATCCATCACTTATATTCTACTAAGCTTCTTCCAAAGTGTCATAATATATACCAATATTTTTTTGCGCCTATATTTGCTATTCCTAAGTAATATTTAACTATGGTAAATATGAAACCTAATTTTCTATAGTACTATTACTTAAAGGTAATACAGTATCCTAATATTTTACATATAAAACATCTTTGACTATATATAAACCATTATCAATAATATTATCTTTAGAAGAAGCTTCTTTAATAATATCAATATCAGCATTTATTTTTCCATTTTTTATTAGGTCTATAAAACTAGAACCTATCTAAACTTTTACTCCTCCCCTAGTTTTTAATAATAAATCTCCACTAACATTACCAACTGTTTCATAAGTTCTTCCAAAGAATTTTTCCATATTATTCTATTGTAATTTGTATATTATTTTTATCTTCTAGTAAAGCCTTATATATTTTTTTAAAAGTTTCTTTACCGTCTGTTAATTGTCCTACTACAGTGTTTTTCCCTACCAAAATACACCCATATGTAAGATCCTAAGCTCTAGGTCCATCTCCTACGTGTATTAAAATTCCACTATAACCAGGAACATTTAAAAGTCTAGGGACTTTGCCATCACACGTATCTTTATAAAACTATTTTTTACTAAATTTAGGACTTACTACATCTAAAGTTACTTTATATGTACCAGTAGGAATAGCAGTCTATCCATAAATCTTTTTCTTTTTAATTTCATCTTCTGACATGCTCTAAGTTAAACCTCTGTCAGTATCTTCTAATGTATTTGCAAAAAAAACACCATTGATAAATAACTTACCAATGGTGTAATTAGGTTTTTTAGCAATTCTTTTTACTAAAACTTTTATCATTTATAAAATTATTAATAGTTTCTTGCTACTTCTCCATTAGTTTAGCTATCTAAGAAAGAGAATCTTCAATTTTACTAAATCTCTATTCATTTTGCTATTTCTCTTTTAATATTGGATTGAGTTCTAGAAGAAGCTTATCTGCCTTTTGTAATATTGTTTTCTATGTTTCTACAGAATCTATAATAAGTTTTGCATTAGTCTTCATTGTCTCAAGTTCCTATATTAAATCTTTCTAATCTGTTGCTAGTACTAAATTATTAGCTCTAGTAACAGATAACTATTCAGGTATAGTATAAGTAGCTTGTTTATCTTTTACATTTATAGTAACATCAATTACTATTTTACCTTCTATATTAGGTTGAGGTATTCCTACAGCAGTAACAATACCTTCATCAATAGTTACATTCATTTTATCAAGAATGTATACTTTGTTGTGTTGTTTAATGTCTCTAAATATCATATCGTGATAATAAAAAAGCCCAAGAAGTTAGACTTCCTGGGCTTATGGTTTACGCAGTAGTAGTTGTCTTCAACTGTGAAATTAAATACTAATTCTATCTAACTTGACTAAGTTCAAGTCTAGCATCATTGTATCTCTACTGTAAATCTTGATTCCAATGTGCATTAAGAGTATCAATTATGTGCTAAGTATTACGTTGATTATCTCTTAATATATCGCAAGTTTGTGTCTGAGTAGCATAATTTGTAGATGCAAATCCTCTTTCTACTCCAGTAGCTAATGTATTAATAGCATTATTTAATGAATAGTTAGTATCACAGATTTTACTAGCTATAGTACTTGTTTGATTAGCAGTAGCTAATTGCTATTCATAACCCATCTTTAATAGATTCTGCTAAGTCTGGCAGCAACAATCTTTTAACTGCTATACTATATTTAAATCACCTAAGTTGGCAGCATTGATCACTTTCTCAGCAGAGAATCCAATTTTGCCAGCTACATCCTGTATTCCAGAACGTACAGTGCATATAGCATCGTTAAGTGAATTAAAATCACAGTTCAGATTACTTGCTAATTGAGTAATAGCATTATTATTACCCTTAACAGCATCCATTAATAGACCACTATTCTAGTTATCTGACATTTGATTTCTAATGGCATTTAACTATCCCTAAATTTCTGCATTCTAAACACTATTAGCATTGTTACCCCATAATCCATTTCTTCCAAACATCATAAGGAATACTAAATAGATAAAAGGATTATTCATCCACTAATTGTTGTTTAACATAGCAGCCATTGCTATTGGATCATTGTTGTTCTTACCCATAACTGAAGCCAGTAAGGCATCGTTGTTATCAGTACAATAAATTTTTTCTACAGTGTCGCTCGTAATTAAAAATTTTACTCAATTTCAAGGAAAAACTCATCTATAAATACTAGTATCTAATTGTACTGTTAATATATGTTAAGTATTGTTCAGTCAAAATAAAAAATAAGGAATTATTAAAAATAATAACTACTTAGTCACTATCCTTAATAATTCCTTATTAACTTAATTATAATTTAAATTTAAATAAAAGATTCCCAATCAATTTTTAAATTCTTATTCTTTACATCTGCCATCCATCTACAAAACTAAATACCTTCATACCCATCTTTATCATTTGCTACTTCCATAGCATACATTATACAAGATTTAGCATCTTTTAGCAATAAAGGATAAAAATCTGCATGTGCCATGTTAGCAGTATAAATAATATCTCCTATAGTACTACTAATTGGAATAATATACCCTAACTCATCAATAATCTATTTTACATCAGAAACATCCCAATGTTTATTAGTTCCATCAGAGTTAACCATCTATTCACTAGCAAAATCTGCTAATTTAATAGTAAAATGTTTACCATACTTTTCTAGGTACTATTCTTTAGGAGTAGAGGATTTAGAAATTTTTCTAATAATTTTCATAGTCGTAATAATTTAAAAATTTTATTGATTATTTACTTTATCTGAAATAGTTTGCATATTATCTTTTACATAATTAAGTAAATCTTCTTCAGAGTCTTTTGGTGCATTGTAATTTACATCAATGTGATTAGATGTAATTGTTTTATAATAACTCATAGTCTTAGAATTATTAGTATCTGTCATACTAATATTAAATGAATAAGAATTATCCAAATTAATATTCAAAGATCCTGAGATATTATATTTTTCTGTAGAATCACTTATTTGATAAATTTCGTTTTGTTTTGTTATTTCCATTACTTAATAAATAATTCATAAAAAGCTTCCATAAGGTCAGCAGCTTTTACTTTCTGACCATTAATCTCATACTCACCATCAGAATTTACATCAAGAATATCACCATATTCATCTTCTGTAAATGTATCTTCAGGTGCATCTTTAATATCTTCATTACCCTTTTGCATAAGATATTCCTGATACTCTGAATTAGCCTTACTATTAAGTTCATTAAACTTAGTTTCCTCCTCAGGAGTACGTTCTGTCTTATTAGCTAAATCTCTTAACTCATCAGAAACAATCTGCTTACTAAACTCTTGTGTATCTTCATCAAACTGTTTCTTAATCTTATTATAAGACATTCTAATTCTCATAATCTTTACTTTCAACTCTTTAGGGAGTTCTTTGCCATCATTGGCTAAAAGAATCTTTGTAATAAGATTCTGTTTTGTTAAAACATCATTTAAAGTCATAAATCATTTATTTTTATTAAACATATATAATTGTATATTATTTTGTAAAATTTCAAAAGTTAAAAACACATAAAATATAGGAGACAACTTCCATAATCTAAAGTAGAATTATCAGCTAAGACTAAACGGTATTTTGAACCTGAAAGATATATTATAGTAGCATAAATATTAGAACGATCATAAGGTACTAAATTGTTTAATCGTCCCTTAGCCCAAATCATTGTATTATAACTATCATATCCACTTGGGAATTGTAAAGTTATTATATAACCTCCGTTATGAGATTCTATTTTAGTTACAAAAGTATAATTACCACCTCTATTTTGGTGGTAGACATCTTCAGAACTATTAATAATTATCTGTTCTATACTCCAATATTTAACAGGAACTCCTTGAGAATAACCTCCACCAGCTAATAATACTGAATCATTTGAATTGTGACTTCTGTGTCTAAATCCATCAGCAAATACATGGTTTCTAACATTAGAAGCACCATCTATAAGCTCAGAACCGCTTACATAGAGTTTATTTTCTCCAATATCATCAGTTATTGACCCTATAGTTACAGCACCTCCACCATTACAGATAGTAACATTACCAGTATTTCGATAATTTAAATGTAATTTACCATTATCAGCATTATTAATCTCATTATAATGGTGTAAATAAATACTATTCATTCTAATAGAATCACTAGAATAAATCTAATTATCACAATAGAATCCTTTACCATTATAGGTTCTAATCCAACTAGTATCAACCATATAGATACCACCACCATAGGATTCACTGAACCATCCAGAGTTTCCTTGACTTCTAAACCAATTATTAGCATAAATAGTATTAACTGATGGTTGAGTTTGAGTGTTAGAAGAAGCAGAGACTTTAATATTAGCCCAGTAATAGTTAGTGGGATTAGGAATTGTTGGTTTTCCAGTTACATTAGACCAATCAACTGAGCCAGCATTTGTAGCATATGCTACTCTCTAACTACCAATATTTCCAGTGTCTATAACCTAAGCCCAACTAGCCCAACCTCCTCTTTCAATACTCTTACTTCTATAGTACATAGCATTAGAATAACAATTAGCAGCCAACTAAAATTTATAATTAGAATTATAAGTATAGTCAAAAGTAGTTATAATACCCCAATTACTACTAAACGGAGAATTTTTATGACTAGCATAGGCAAATATCATACCATTAGCATCATTAACATTCTATCCACTTCCGATAGACCACCAACCATTATATGGAAGATAGGAACCATTACCTAACTAAAACTCACTCAAAGGTTTATGTCCACCTCCACCTAATAATACATAGGCGTTAGATGAATCATTCTTTACATAACCACTAGAATAGTTGTATCCCTAAACTTCAAACCACACATTACTATCATCAGAACCGTCATAACTATGTACTTTTAAACCCTTACTAGATCTGTAACTATCCTAATCAGTGTAGGTAAGAGCTACCTACTAAGTAGTAGAATTTTCAGCGAATATAATTTGAGGATTTGTAGAACCCACTCCCATATTCGCGTTAGTAGATCCAGCTAATATTAAAGTATTTATTTTAAATTCACCTCCTGCTGTTAAATAATACTAAGCAGTACCATTACGTCCTGCATTAAAATCGGAGTCTGATGTAAAAGCAAATACTAAATGATTACCAGAAGAATCATAGCTACCAATAGACCAATCTCCACTTACTGTTTTAATATCAAGGATAGGTTCAAAACCACCATTAAATGTTGAATAAAATGGAGCATAATTTCTGGCATCTTTCCACATACAAGATTTACCCTCTGCCTTAAATCTATAAGCATATACAGAAGCCAAGCCTTTATTACCATTACCCATATTATACTAAGAAATAGCAGCAGAACTATCTCTGTTATTTATAGGTAAATAATTAAACCAAAAGGAATTGCTAAAACCTGAATTGACTATATTAAATTCATTTCCTACCAACTTACCAGAAAGATTAGCCCAAGTGAAATCTGAAGTACTAACTACCTAAGAAAGTAAAGCTAAAGTACCGCTTTCGGAAGGAAGATTAACTATATTACTATAATTACCTGTACAAGTAAGAAGAGTTGAATAGTCAGATCCTGTGGTATTATCACGATGGAACTCTAAATGCTTTCCTATATCCATAAATCCCTAAGTTGTAATAACTGGGATAGTGCCCCAAGGAGTATTACTGCTGTAACTTGCGTGATAACCATCCAATTTATCTGCGTTATCAGCTGTACCATCTAAGTTAGCATATATTTTATTTTTAATAAAATTAAGACCTGGGCAACTAGTATATGGTCCTCCAGTACTTTGAGTATAATTTCCGTCCCCACTAGTCCATGTATAAGTTTTATCATGTGGAGTAAAAGTAGCATCAAAATCAGTCCATACCTTATATCTAGAACCACCTCTTAAAAATAATACTCCTAATGACGGATAACCTAACTACTTCCATCCACAAGGATTTGAATTACAATGTCCATAAGTGTAATTCAAACATATAGTTTCAGCATTAGTAGTCCCCCATCCATGGGCTGTTGCCCATATTTCCATATTACAAGTAAATCCGGAATTATGAGTAGCCCAAGAGGGTTTATCTCCAATATTTAACTATACTGAGACTTTAATTTTATTGTATCCAGTCCAAGGTAGGTGTACTGTAACAGGATGCCAATAATTTTCATCATAATTACGCATATCAATAATCTATTGATGATTATTAATTAACCCTGCTAAAATCCTACCCTGATTAGCAGAAAGAGAACTAGTAGTGGAATCACTAGTTAAGTTATCCACTACTGGTCTCCAAGTAGAATTGATAGTTACTACACCATTAGTATTAGTTAATGTAGTATTATTACCATTTCGTAAGTCTAGGATATTAGTACCTATACTTACATTATTTATTTTTATATTTCTCCAAGTATCTGTACCCTAAAATTTAACCCCTCGTGCAAATATATTTCGCCCTCTGAGGTCAAATGTAATATCTTTGTTATTTGGTGGAGTTATTAAAGCTTCCACCGTAGAGGGATTAAATGCTATTTTCATTATTTATTATTCATATTCATATTTACCGGTACTAACATTATACCATGCTAGACCAAAACCTATATCAAAATCATCAGCAGATGTACTATCCTAATCTGCGGTTTTTACATAAATATCTCCAGTTGGCATAAAATTAAGAGTTTTATCACCTATAGAGACTCCGCCAACTTTAATTGTTCTCCAAGTAAACGCATTACTAGGTAATTTATACCAACTAGGAGTATTCTCTCCATCTGTTGATGCTAATAAATAAAAATTTTGAGTTATAAACTCTTTATTAGTATTTATTAATTGTGGAGCTAAGCCATTTGTATCTTTTGAAACAACTCCATAAGTAACGTCTGACTAAGGAACATTAACATATAGCTACTAATTAGAATCAACTTTTACTGCATAGTTATTATTCACTAAATCAGTACTAAAGTTAGTGTTAGCATTTACTGATAAATTTTTATTTCTACTATCCCAAGTAAAAGAGATGCCATTACCATTTTTAAAGTTAAGAGTAGTACTATCAGAAATAGGTAACACTTCTGTTGAATTAACATTTACAGCTCTACGTCCATGTATAATAGCAGTTTTAGTAGTACCACCAATAGTAACAGTTAATACATCATTTGTATAAGTTAGAGCTGTAAACAAAGCTTTCTTTGCAGCATCTGTTAATCCTCCAGCAGTAATTTCTGACTAGTTTGTCCAAATTGGAGCACTATTACCTCCTCTACTAGTTAAAACCTATCCCAAGGCTCCAGCAGTAGTAGGAGCAAAAATAGAAAAAGTATCAGTATCATTGGAATAAAATCCTTTCTAAACTCCGTTTATTGTATGATAAATCTAACCATTAATATTAGTCTAAACTACTGTCCAAGCGGTATTTTCACCAGTTGAATCCGCAGTGATACAAATAAGTAAATCTCCTACTTCACACTATACTCCTGCATACCTTCCAGCAGTTACTACTCTATAAGTATCACCTACTGCAGCAGTTTTAGATGGAAATTCTGCTTCAGTTCCATTAATAATATAATTATTAGTAGAAGTTAAATCTATAGTACCTTTAAATCGCATTGCATCATTAGCTACAAACGACTAATTAATCTTATCTTGTATAGTTGCACTATCCCATAAATGTTTATTATCTGCTACAGTATTATCTACAGGTAATTTATTTATAGGAATTATTCCAGTTCCCCAAGGAATATAATCTACTCCATGAGAAATTATATGACCATCCTTTGTAAAATATAATTTTATATAATCACCTGTTTCTGATTGAGCTAATTTTAACTTATCAGCCACATCATTATAGAAAGTAGAAAAATTTAATAATGCCATTATTTATTATTAATTTATATTCTCCCATCTGAGAGAAATATTATTATTATTTATAGTAAAATTATCTCCAAAATTTATGTTAGAATCTGCATTTCCATCATATTGTGAATATACAGCATTATTTATGGTTGTTATCTATTTTTTAATAGGCTCAGCACTTACTATATGTCCATTCTAATCATATTGTATTAAGTAAGATTTAGGAGCTTCATTAGGTATAATTTTATTAGTATGAGTAACTACCACAGAAGTTCCCTATTTAGAAGTAGTTAATCCTGAATTATCAGGAGTAATTATTTGTTCTATTTTTTTAGGAAGAACTTTATCTAAAGTAGTCACCTAATCACCATTAATTAAAACAGCCTCTGCTACAGTTTGTGGAAATACCTAATCATTTGCTAATATTACTTTAACTAATTTATTGCTCATCGTATAAATTATTAGGTATATTATAATTTACTGTGACTGCAACTCCGGATGATGTAGTAACATCTTGTGCTGTTAACACTATAGATTTTAAAACATTAAATTCAGTTTTAGTTACATAATTATCTAAGTTAACATCTGTTGTTAAATAACCTAGCTATTCCCAAATATAGGTAGAATCTTTATTAATACAAATATATTCTGTAAAAATATTACCATTTACTCCTTGAGGATTAGGAACTAAGTATATAATGTTTTCGTAGTCTTTTTTTGGAGGAGAAGGTAGCACAGTAACTATTTTATACTAAAATCCTAAGGTGCTAGTATTAGTAATACTAATAACTCCATTAGGAGAGATAGTAATACCATCCCCAGCGGTTAATTTATCCTACTTATTCTATAAGGTATTATTAATAGTAGCAAGAGTTCTATTAATAGTTTCTATATCTAGAGTATTAGATCCAACAACTCCTAAAGTAGTTTTTAATACCTTATCTAATGTAGTAATTCCTAAAGATTGTAATCCTGGAATATTAGTAGTATTTACTACTACTGCCTCAGCTAAAGTAATAGGTACGAATTCCTAATTATTTTGATATAATCTTTTTATTTGGGTACTCATAATTTAAATAAATTTTTTGGTATATTGTAGTCTATATTAGATTTTAGAGAGGATTTTACATAATCTAAATTCTATATAGCTTCATTAAAATAATCTTTAGTAATATAAGACGATAAATCTATTCCTGATAAATCTTTTATAAATCTATCTATCTAAGTTTTACTGTATATATCTAAATTATCTCTAGCTAACTATTTTTCTAATTCTGTTTTAAATTCTCCTAAAAAATTTTCTTTACATAAATGTTGATGCCACTAAGGTTTAGGACAATCTTTATGTAAAGCATTATCACAACCAAATCCAGTATTTATTTTATCAATAATAGAATCTTTATTTAATTCTTTAGAAGGTTCTTGTTTTATGACAGGTTGTTCATTATGAATTACTCCATAAGTCTACTTAGGAGGTTCTACTATTTCAGGAATAGTTATTTTAGGTTTTTTAACACTAATTTTCATTTAAAATAACCTTATTTGGATATTTAGCAGTGTAGTCATATTTAAGTAATTCTTCAATAGTACTTAACTATTTTATATTCTAAAGATGCTCTGCGGTTATTGAAAAACATTCTCCAGCATATATCTCTAACTAATTAAGAAATTCTTTTAATTTATCTGAAGAAATAATTAAATAATTATCATTTAATTGCAAAGTTATCTATTTTGCACCACTATCTATTAATCTAAATAAACCTATTCTAACATCTTTACTTAACCAATATTGTTTATCCTAATAATAAAATGAATTAACATATTTAGAAGTATCATAATAAACAATAGATTTCTTTAATATATTTTTTAAAGAGAAGAAGTTTAAAACTCCTTCTCTTAATGTTAATATTTTAGACCATTGTTTATTAGTTGGAAATGCTTCTTTATATATATTAAATATTTCATCTAATGTATAAGTAGAATTTTTAACTATATTAATGTTTAACTATTCCATTATTTCTATTGATAATTAAATTGAACACAAGGAAGTGGTTTATGTTTTAATAATCTCCAGCCATTATAAGCCGCGGAAGAAATACCAATTCCATAATTATTGCCATCATTAGTTCCTGTAACCCACTAATAACTATATATATAACTACTTGCAGAGTAATTACTTATTTCCTGATAAGTATAGTTATGACAACCATCAAGATCAGTATTAGTACATAAGTTATTAGAATCTGCTAAAGTATTCCATGCAGTTGGCATATAATTACCAGCATTTTTATAAGCTATAGAGAATATAGGATTTTTTAAATCTCCGGATTCTTTAGTTATAGCATCTGATATATTAGATTTTATAGGAATATCTCCAGTGGAGAAATTATTTCCTGCCGCACTATAACCTCTATAATAAATTAAAGTAGCTAATTCCTAATATGAAGGAACATACCATTTACCTTTACTAAAATAATCCTAGAAGGCTTTAGTATTCTTTTCTTCTTCAGTTACTGTAGGTTCATACAAATATGTTTCATAAAAATATGGATATAACAAACACTACATTTGTTCTAGATTCTAATTACTTATATTTGGAATATTAGCTAATATAGTATCTAAATTTTCTTTAGTAGTTATTTCATAAGTACTTCCAGAAACTTTGATTAATTCAGGATAGGTTCTAACTAATATTCGTAATAATATAGAATTTACATTGTCTACATAAGCCTTAGTATCTTCTTTACCTGTAAATGTAGAAGGACTCTTCTATTTAAATGTAGTTAAAGTAATAGGCTAATTAGCATCAGCATCTACATTACTTGCAACACCTCTGGTAATATAATAAGTATCTCCAAGTCCTGGTACCTAATTATTTAACCAGAATTTTACATTATAAAGATTTTTTCTATCATCAGAGGCTCCCTAGAGTGCTTCATCTGTATATCCTACATACTAAGGATCTAAGTACTCTTTACCAACTATATAAGCTGTACCCGAAGTATCATTAGTCTTATTTATAGCAAAGATTAATCCCATTAATGTTTTATTAGGCATATAAGCACTAGAGTAGGTACCATCTGCATAAACAAAGTTACCTAATTCAGGAGCTTTCCAGGCAAAATAAATATTTATAGTTCCAGAGGTTAGAGTATTACCATTAGTAAGTTTTACAGTAATAGTGGCTGTAGTAGTTTTAGGAGAAGAGGCTGTTTTTAAAGTAATAACACCAGTTCTATTATTTATAGTAGCTACATCTGATACATCAGAATTAAATCTATAAGTAATATCTGGAATTACTTTTCCTCCTTCAGTAATTAAAGCTACATTATTACCATCAAGACTTAATCCAAATGGATTTCCTGAATATCCTTGACCATAAACTGAAATCTCAGTTTCACAAGAAATATTATAAGCATTAGTTACTTTATAATTAATATATAAGCTATTATCTTGAGAATCTATATTCCCATATAAGCTTACTAAATTAATTTTGTCATTATAACTAATACCTTCTAATTCATCATCAGAATTAACAATAGTTAATTTACCAGTAAGTTTAGCCTATAATAATATTAACTTTTCTAAAGCTCTTAAAGAAATTCTACTATTTAAATTCTTTAAAGTAACTGATTTAAGACTAGGGCAAGTAATTAACTATTCACAGAAATTTGAGATATTAAACTGTCCTACTTTAGCACAATTAATATCAACTGTTTCTAAGTTATTTAAACTTTCAAATCTAACCTCTTGTAAACCTTCATTATCAGTAATAACTAAATTAGTTAAAGCTGCTGGATAATGTATTTTAGTTAATCTACTACCAGTAGGTAGTGCTACTGTAGCTATATTAGTTCCTGTAAGAATAACTTCTTTTAATTTAGGAGTATGCTTAGAATCAAGATTTATAGTAGTTAAAGAACGTACATTAGTTAAATCTAATTTCTCTAATACATTACATTTTAAAGTTAAAGAAGGTGGCTAGAATAAAGGTAAGCTATCAGAACCTGTATTAGCAGAAAACTCTAATAATTTTGGAGCTGATAGAGAGTAGTCTCCCTAGTTAAATAATACCTAGTTAAAATTATCAAATCTTTGTATATAATTACCTCCTAATACATAATAAGAAGCATCATTTGTTAAAGATATAGTAACTTCAGCAGTTTCTCCAGCACTTACTCTATTAGTAATATACAGATTACTAACACTACCAACTAAATATCCTAAATATAAATACTAGTAAGGAGTAATTCTTACCTTGTAGGTTTGAGGATCTTGAACATCTTCCTTTACTTTAATAGGAATACCTGCGCCCTCACGTCCAAAAGTTGCTATTCTAGCTTGACTTAAAAACATTGTAAGTCTTTTACGCATAAAAGCTACTTCACTCTCTAAACAACTACCATGTTCCTAAGATACTGGAGTTTGACCATTATTAACCCAAGTTACTCCGGCTTCTTTCTAGTTATCAAAGAATATTTGAGCACATTCATAAGCTAATCTAGATACATAGTTATACGCTACAGCTGGATAATATTTCTATACATAATAGAAATACTGAGTCATCCAAGTATCTAAAGAAGATTCAGCAGAACCAAACTTCATCTATAATAACATTGTTGATAACATATCATCAATTTTATCTTTATAAGCTATATCTACTAGTTCAAAGAATGCGCTTGATCCTCCCCACATCTACTTATAAGTTTTATCAGATTCTAAAGAAGGCTCTAATAAGAAATAAGGCTTTTTCTATAAACCTCTATTATCAGTAGCTAAGATTGTATCCATATCATCCTATAATAACTAGATTTTACAATCTTTATTAAATAGTTTGAAATATGTATTCTTAGCTCTATTATCAGTACCTGCAAATAATCTAATAAAAGCTTGGTGATATATTATATCATCAACATGAAAGTATGTTCCAAACTTATTTTTGAAATCAGTTTTTAAATCTTCTATGTAAGTATTAATATTCTCAACTCCAGAAGTACCTAACTATTCATGGAATTTTTTTAAGTTAAAAGTTCCGTACTCATATACATCAGTATTATAAGCACTTCTAACTGTAGATAATTTCTAAGAACCGTTATCATTTAAAACTGGTAATCCAGCAGGAACCCATAGCATAGAATATTTATCATATCTAAAGACATCCCACTAAGCTCCTTTAAAATAAGTATTATCCTAATAGTTAATACTTGTAATATAATATTTTTTAGTTATATCAAGAGAAGTATTACGAGGATCATTTAATGAATAAGTTTCTTTATAAGGCAATAAATTAATAGTATGCATGTATACAAAATTATATGCTTCTATAAATTTATTTAAAGTTTTCTACCCATCAACTGACATTGTATTTCCCTTATCATCAGAACTATCTAATCCAAAATCAACATCAAATGAATCAGATAATACATAAGAAGGTGCTCCTTCATTTACTACTAACTATTTAGTTTTCCAAGTCTCACCACTTAATGTAGCTATACTAGGACTCCAAGGAGCTAACCAGTTACATAATTCTCCATTATTTTCGGCTCCTTCCAATAAAATATATTCAGGAGTTTTCTTTTTAGAATATCCAAATGTATTTTTATCTCCCTTTGCAGAACCCCAAGTCTAAAATCCCGCAAACATTATTTTAGAATCATCAAGCTAAGCCAAGTCAGATAACTTATAATTAGATACATCCTTTAAGTCAGTTTCTACGTAGAATGCTATAAATGTATCTTCAAGACAAGCTTTTCTTCCTTTTATCTCTTCAGGTGTAAAGTCTGATTTGTCTACACAAGCATCCCATAAATCATGGAAAGCTCTAACTGCACCTATCTTATGAGACTACATAGAAGAAGCATAATTAAATTTACCACATGACTTCTATATACCAATAGCACAATCTTTATCCTCTGGCATATAGTAATACTCACTATTATACTAATAGTTATTTGGATTATCATCTGTAGGCTCAACATACTCATCAAGTTCCTCGTTATAACATCCCTATGAAGTAAATATAGGATTTTTCATCTAAATATTGTACCAATAATACTTCATAGCAGAGGTACCTTGACCACTAATAGTTGCATTAGTAAATCTACCAGAGCAACGATTTATTTGTTCTTCTGATAAAACATGGCTCTCATCAGTAGCTATACTATTTACATAATTTATAAATACTGTACATTCTTTAATAGATACTCCTTTAACTAAATTAAACTAATGAGGATATCTATGTGTATTTGGCATTATATATACCAAAGTATTATATAATGATTTAACTTTATTATAAGATATGTAAGTATCATTATTAGAATCAGTAGCAACTAAATCATTTAACTACTAAAATTTAGACTTCTCAGTAACAGAAGACATAGTAGAGATATAATTATTTTCTATCTCTTTTAAAGTTAAAGCTCTATTATATATTCTAAGTCCATAGATATCAAGATCTGCAGATTCTGGACTAACTTCTAAGTTAAATCCATCATACTAGAAATCTGTTAAATAATCATATTTATATAGACGGTCAATACCTCCATTTATAAATATTCTAACTAAGTTAGTAGTTTTATTAGCTATTTTTTTAACTTCTATTGGAACTTCTCTTGCAGGAGCTTTAAAATTAGGGACAACTTCAATTAAAATATGTGTTCTTGTATCACCCTAAAATATAGAACTTTTAGCAGTTGTATCTACTTGTGTTACATCTACACTACCATATTGCCAGTTAAGTTCTGTAGGATATAATATAAATCTTCCTAATTTTAATAATGGTTTAGTTTCATCACTAATATTATAAGATTTAAAATCTAACTCAAAAGTAAATCCCTAATTAGTTAACTAGTCAGATAAATCTAAATTAATAATATTATTAGGATAATTTCCAGCAGACAATCTAAATACTGTTAAAGCATCGTCAGTGATTAATCCATCAGGAGAAATTGCTTTATCAATAACTTCTTTAGTTATAATATTAGAATTATCAGGAGCGTACTAATCAAAATAATAAGAACAATCAGAAGTATAACTGAAAGAACCTTTATTAGATACTTCGATAATTGTAGAGGTATCCCAAGATACTATATCCTCTCCATCTATATTTACTACTAATACAGTATTAAATGCTTCTTGTGTAGCAGTTATTCCTAAGAAGTAACTAACATCCTATTCAATAACTCCGTCATTTCCAATTAAAGTTATTGTTTTAGTTTTATTCAACTTATAGTCTTCTGAGTTACCAGTTTCAGTAAGTTTAGTAATTATGGTAGATTCTTCCTAAGACTAGCCTTTGAAGTATATAGATAATTTATATAATTTACTAAATTCCCAGTTATTTACTCCAGTAGATACTTCATTTATAGCATATAATACTTTATCAAAAGAAGTTACATCCTTAGTATTTATTACCTAAACCTTTAAAGTATCAGATTTAATAGAAACATTGCTAGTTACTGCTACATAAGCTTCAATAGTGTTTACTCCTGTATCAGTTAATGCTAAAATTAAATTATCCTAGTTTTTAATTGTAGAACCATTTATTTTATAGTAAATTAAATAAGAAGCGCCTCCGCTATCTTGCACTTCAAATCCAGCAGTACCTGAAACTATATAAGATTTGCCTGAATATCTAAGTTTAGGATTAACTACTTGAATCTTTTTAGTAGTGGTAGATGTTACTGTCTTATCTTCTATATTTGCAGATGCTATAGCTCTAACAGATACATTAGAAGATATTACTTTAGTATATAAATTTGTAATTTCTATATACTATATATCAGGAGAAGATTTTATTCCCTACTCTAACTATATAAAACCATTTCCAACATTTACAAATAATTTCTAAGTACTATTTACATGAGTAACTTTATTAGTTAATGGATTAGTAGCGGTGTATGTATATCTTACTCCTAAATATATTTTAGTACCTAATTTACAAAGTACAGTATCTTTATTTAACTAATTCTCGGAGTTAGTATTATTAAAATATACTCCTTCTATCTATATAGAATGATTATATATAGGTTGAGCTACACTTACTTCAGTTTGTACAATAGTATCTCCGTTAGTATTAGCAATAGTTAATACATTACTAGAACTATCATATCCCATGCTAGCAGGTAAATGTCTAGATATTAAATCTTCTACCTGCTAACCTGTAGTTCCATCCCAATTCATTGTTAGATCTAGCTAATCTTGTTTATTTAAATTCTAAATCGCCATTTTGTATTAATTATTTTTCCAAAAGTCATTATCTAACCAAGGTTTATCTTGTATCCAGGTACCACTGCCATAACAACTTTTAATAGCGTTATATACAGTTACCCAAACTAATTGGGAACCTTTATATATAGCTCCAATATCTTTCTAGACAAGCTGCTATACCTAATCAATAAACTCTTTAAGATTCTAATGGACTTCTGTAATTAGTTTACCATTTCTATATATCATTTGTCTAGATCTTTTTTAATATTAGTTTTAATCTCTTGTACTAATTTTAAATAATCTACATATTTAGAAACTACAGTATCATCTGTAGTTAAATTATTCTAATAACTATTATATGAATTAATTAAATCAAATTCTTCATTTTGACTAATATATTCTCTTAAAACTGCCTGAACAATTTGTTTATAATTTGGCTATCCTGATAAATGCACTTGTATGTATTTGTATACAGGAACAGCTTTATTATCTTCAGTGATTGTCTAAGTTACTTCAGTTATATAGTTATAATAATAAGTATTATTTCCCAGTCTCTAAATCTTCTAAAGAGGTGAGTTTGAATTTATTTCTGTCATATTTAAAATGAAATGGACGTTTACGAAATTTTATCTTATTATATAATAACCAATTTCGAGATTTGGCTACATATTTTATACCTTTGTATTTAAAGTACAATTCAAAAAATTTTTTATGTCTAGTTAACCTAATTACCCATATATATTTATTATAAAAAGAGGATATATTTACCTTTTTACCATTCCATATAAAAACTCTTATTTTAGTTTTATCATATATGGTATTCGCTAGATGTATAGCATTACAATGTTGCATCCATCCTTTATAAGACATTAAAGATTTTTTAAAAGATTCTTTATCAATTTTTTTATTCTAATATTTTAACACTAATTTATTTAATTTTTTCTTAATAGATTTTCTAAGAAGTACATGACTGTGTTTAAATACATATCCTACAAAGTCTATACCTCTAGATTCTACTGGAAATATCTAATAATTAGGTTTTAATTCTAATTTTAAATTAACTTCAAAATAATTTTTTATTTTAGCTAAAATACCATGTAACCATTCTTTATTATCAGACAGTACTACCATATCATCGGCATAACGAAAGTAATATTTACATTTCCATTATTCTTTCATTATATGATCAAACTCAGATAAATAAACATTAGCCAAATACTGAGATAAATAATTTCCTATAGGAAATCCAACTCTAGGAGTTAAAGAATCCGTAGAATCTATTATTTCATCAAGTAAAGCTAAAACTTTACTATCTTTTATCTTTTTTCGTACTCGTATTTTTAATATATCATGATTTATAGAAGGATAAAATTTATGAACATCCATTTTTAAACAATAGATAGTTTCTTTAGGATGTTCTTGTAATACTCCAAATAATTCATTTTTTAATGAGTGAATGCCTCGTCCTTCTATACTAGAATAGGTTTGATGTATAAAAGTTTTTATCCAAATAGGTTTAAGAATATTCATTATAGCATGATGAGCTATTCTATCAGGATAATAAGGTAATTTAAATATTAATCTTTCTTTAGGCTCATAAATAGAAAATGTTTTGTAGTTAGAAGTTTTATAAGTTCCATTTTCTAAATCTTCTGATAATATAACATTCTCAACATCTTGGTTACTATCATGCACATATACTTCATCCTTACTTTTAGTATTCTGTCTTGCATGATTATCAGCTAATCTTACATTAGAAAGATTACTGATTTTTTTATTAAATCACCATGTCGTTTCATTTTACTTTAAATTTCAGTATTATTATAAACTCTGATTTTTCGTCGTAACTACTAGACCAGATATAAAGTTACAATCTATGTCATTTTTTGCCAAGAGGCATGGTATAAATAGCACAATATTTTCATAAAAACGACTGTAATATTTTGACTATAATAATAAGCTGCGTGCGCTGATATTGGTGTTAGTGTTGCTGACGGAATTGTTGCTGTTGAAGTTGGTGAGACCTGCATTAGAACCATTATTCACGTTGCCTCCTACTAAGCCTAGTTTTTCTCTATAGCGGAAAATCTATTATATCAGTTATTTATACCAAGGCTTTGGGATTCTGTAGTATCAAAATTTACGCCTCCCCTGGATGCTTTACCCAGTATTTATTATTTTCGTGCGCCGCCGAATCATAATTGTAATCAGCGACTGTATCTTAAATATTAGTAATTATCTGTATATAATATTAATCTTTAACAAATACGCCGCGCGCGCCGATATTGGCGTCAGCGCCGCCGACGGAACCGCCGCCGCTGAAGCCGGCGAGACCCGCAGTAGAATCATTAGTCACGCCGCCCCCCACCAGCAATGTATTGAGATTAGAATTTTGCCAATAATAATCACACATATAAGTTGTAGCGCTACCGCCGACCGTTTTAGGGATTATATCTGCATATTCTCCTAATTGAAGAGATTTTATATTACCATTAGTAGTAGGTAACGTAGAATACATTCGGCTATATTTAATATTATCTAAACTATCTGTATAATCTTCTTTATTTAATATTATATACATATTTGGAATTTTCAAAACACATCCATCAATATTTGTCCAAATATCACCAAAAGGATTATCAAATCCTCTCCAACGTGGCATCTAGAAACTCTTATCACCAACTGTAATTGTTTTAATACCAGTAAAATTACCAATATCATTACCATAACCACATGGAGTGATAGGGTTATTGTCATTATAAGTACTCCAACTATTCCAATCCCATGTTGTTAATCCAGCGCCAAGACCTCCCTGATGATAACCATCAGAAGTTAAGTTAGCATTATAATCAGCCTAAGAGTTAAAATTAGCATATTCTATTATGTAGTTCCAGTAGAAAATAGCTTTATATTGATCATAAGATAATAATTCTTTTCCAATATTTCTAGCATAAGTTCTAAAATTAGCTCTAGTAGTACTAGTTCTAGGTTTTCCAAGTAAGCATTTAAATGGGTCAGACTCTAAATAAGAATCATAATTTGCATTATTAGTACCACCTCTAAATTCTGCACTAGTGTTTACTACTGAACGCAATTTAGAATTATTTACAGTACCTCTATAAGCATCTACAAACATAGATGGGATTTCTTTATAATCAGCATCTATTTGTTGAAGTGATTCACGTATAGTAGTTACATTTCCTACAGTAGTACATTTTAAATAAAATTTTGGAGTTTCTACACATACTTCTCCGTCAGTACCATCTAATACAGAATTTTCTTGCAAATTATCTACATTAACTCCTGAACCTGCGTTTACTCCAGCCATAGCTTTTTTAGACCAATCATTAGGATCTAGATAATACTATAGTACTCCATCTTTTACCACACAACCTCTATACTAAGATTGTATAGGTAAAGATTTATGTAGTAATGGATTACCTATTCTAGTACATTGTGGATCAGCTATGGTAGAATCAAAACTTATACCATAAGATAACAACAATTCTTCAACACCTTGAATATCAGACACACTTTTAGTTAAAGACTCTACATTAGTTTTTAACTATGCTACTGTTTCTTTTTCCTTATTAGAATAGTCATTAGTAGATAGCTATTTACCATCTATTTTATCAACCTTAGTATTTAAAGCAGTCTAAGTTGCAGTAGAAATAGGCTTATCAATATCAGCGGTATTATCTACACTATCCAAACCAATTTCGGCAGCAGTATAGATAGGTTTAGTTTCTTCTTTCGCCCAAGCGCTAACATCACTAGCAGGTAATGTTGTAGGTATTTCTGTTTTGAGAGCAAAAGTTTTCTTATCTTCTGTATAAACAGAGCTATCTAATTTACTAGAAATATCCTATACAGCACTGTCTGCTTTATTTAAAGATTCCTAAACTTCCTAGGATAAATCTGTCTTAGGAATACCATCAGAAGGTTTTATATATTTGCTATTAATTTCTTCAGGAAGACTTTCCAATAAAGTTTTTAAAGCAGTAGTAAAATCTTCAGTAGATAATTGTTTGCCCTCTATTTTATCAACCTTAGTTCCTAGCTATGTAACTATAGTAGTTGCAAAATTAGGATCATTATTTAAAGCTGTCGCTAACTCATTTAAAGTATCTAATGTTTCTGGAGCAGAATTAACTAACTCAGATATCTTCTAAGTTACATATTCTTTTGTAGAATAAGTATCTTTAATATTGTTATCCTCAGCATCAAATTTAGCTGCTAAGTCATATATAATGTCCCCAATTTTTAATTGATTTAATGTTTGCATTATTTAATATATTAATTAATAGTATAAGTTATAAATATAGGGGTATTAGTATTATCCCTCCATCTTTTTCCTGCTTTTAATACTACTTTAAATCTATAAGTTCCTGGCTCAGATCCCCCATCACCTATAACATTATAATAGTCTGTACTTTCTAATCTATGAATATTTCCATCATAGTCAAAAGTTTGATCAATAGGTTTATCCACCAAAATAATGTCTAAAGCATGAACATTTAATTCTAAAACTTTACCAGAAACAGTAAATAAATTTTGGAAAGTATTATTAAATAAATCAACTATCTGTTCTTGATTATAATAATTAGTCTCTAGGAATTCACTTGAAACTACACCACCATTATCTGACTCAGTACCGTGAGTCATATAATAAATATTAGGGTCTTTAGTTTCTAAGTCATCATATTCCTACTAATCCATAACTACTATCTTAGGAACATCTTTATCTAAAGCAACTTTTTCTCCATTTATTGCTACTTTCTAACCTATACTAAGTGTAGTACCTTCATTAGATATAGATTTTAATTGGGCTTCAGAATTAGTAGTTACTTTAGTATTTATCTATCTAGTAATTTCCTCTTTATATTGGTTAAGATTCTACTAATCAGTGTCATACTAAGATTTTGTAACAAATACGAAATTATCACCTTCAATTCCATCCCCTCGTAAACTTTCTTTAGTTACAAAGGTATCATCGACATTCTATTTTGTATAGTAATTATTTAAAGTTTTAGATAACTTAGATTCAGGATTAGAACTATCTATATCATCAAGAGTAGCATAAACTTTGGCTAAATCTTGTAGTGCTTTATCAGTTTTTTCAGATAAACTATTTAAAGCAGATATAGTTGCTTTCTTATTTACTTGATTAGTTAAATCTTCAAACTAAGTATATGATACATAATACTATCCTTTATCACTTATACTTTCTTCATATATATAATAATATGTATCTTGGTGTAACCAAGTTTGACTATCATCTTTTGGAGTAAAATCTGGATTAGTATTATCCTACCATTTTTTATATTCCTACTCTGTACAAGTAATTATCTAAATTGCTTCATAAGAAGCCTTCCATCCTATAGCTTCTCCTATCTTATTTTTGTCTATTAAAGTATAAATATTACCATCAGCAACACATACTACTGGCATTCCGTTATAAGCATACTTAGCAGGAATACTATATAAATCTGCTCTAGTATCTACAACTAACCTAGTGTCTAATGGTTTTGGAGTTTGTACAGTTAACGAAACTCCAATGGTTGAATCTCCCTAGTATTTAAATCCCATTACTACATTAATTTAAATTGTAACTAATGCGGAAGTACTGAAGAGTATTCATCGTTCTTTGACCATACCTTATAAGTAATTCCATTTATCTATTCAGTTGTTTGTGTCCAACCGTTTAAGTCTACATTTAAAAATCCGAGACCTCCATTCACTTTAAAAGACAATAGCTAAGAATTAGCTCCTGGCAGTTTAATAACTGCTCTACCAGAAAGAGATAATTCCTATATTCCAGAATCAGTATTAAATGCTACTAATCTCTATTTATATACCTAAGTACTTGTGCCTGCATACCATGGATAAGTAGCTATTGTAGAAACTGAGGTTGAAAGACTGCCAGCTTCTATTCTAGAATTTGTTATTTCTCCTTTATTATTAACTAAGTATTCTCCTGCTTCATAATTAACAGTTGCTTCATATTTATATACACCTATTCCTATATAAGAAGCGTTATCATAATGAGAATCATTAAATGATATAGTTTCTACTGTAGAAGTTTGAGATCCAGCATCATTCTAAGTAAAAGTTAATTCAGGATGTATAAGAGAACTTCCTACTTCTACTAAACTAGGTAATGCTGAGTAAACTAAAGTTGGTGGAATTAAATTTCTAACATAAGCAGGAAATAACATTAAATCTAATATGTCTGATATAGTTTTACCATTTAAAGATTCGGCAGTTGTTCCTTCTTTGATTCCACCTACTGTATAAGGAGAAGAACCTGTAGTTCCTGTAAGATATTTATCTGAATTTTTTAAAGATTTAATAGCATTAGTATTAGATTGTACCTATTCTGTATTATCATTTACATAAATACCATCTTCTTTAACTATAATTGCATTTACTTCTTCATTAGATACCTTTACTTCTAAAGTATTATCTCTTAATTCTATAGTTTTAGAATTTGCTAAATGTTGATTAATTCTATTAGTGATTTTATCATCAACGTTTAGTTCTTCTAGTTTTCTATCAAATTCTAGTATCTAGTTATTAATCTATTCTATAGAATCATTAATTGTTGTAATATTTTCAGTATTCTATTGTATAGAAGTTTGTAATCCTGTAATATTCTACTAAATAGTCTAAACATCTTTTATTAACTATTTAATATTTTTATCACTAACTTCATAAGACTAAATTAATCTTATACAATAGTCTAAAGCCTACTATACAGTTTTTATATCTTTATAACTATCTAACTATACATCTGAAGGATAAGTGTATTTTCCAGTAGCTCCTAAAATACCTAAATTCTTTAAAACTTTATCTTTCTCAACCTAAGTTCTATATTCTCCTAAATAATTATTTCTTAATAAAGGTATTTTGAATGGGAGTACTGGTTTACCTTTTTTACAAGGTTCTAATTTAGCATTATCTACCTAAGTGTAAATAGTCTGTATTGCCATAATTTAATAATCGCTATTTAATAAATTCCATACCTTCTAATTGAATAGGCATATTAATAAAGCTAATTAAAGCTAAAATATATTGATAGTCACTTTTATATCCCTTAATAGCTTTATTAATATACATATTATATTGCTTTATAGCTTCACATTTTAGAGCATCCACAATCAGAATATAATTTATTAGTATTAGTATTAGAAGCAGTACAAAATCTTCCACAAGTTTTAAATTGTTCTATAATACGTTCCGCTTCTAAAAACTATTTAAATCCTACTAAATAATCTATTATATTTAATGTCATCCATATAAAATCTCTGGCATATATATTAGAATCATATTCTGAAGATTTACATTTATTTAATAAAGAATCATATATTTTTTTACAATAATTTATATAACATTGCTATAAATTGCCATTAAAAAATATATCAATCTTACAATGTAAAATATTTGTTCCTTCATAATTACGTTCTAGTAATTCTTTTACTTCTGACTCTACAATTTCTCCTTTTACTACTTTTTTTAGTTTATCATCTTCAACAAAATATATACCTTCTGAAATAAATTCTGATAATTCAGTATCAGGATTTTTTAAAAAATTATCATACCACTAACGTGTTGGAAGAACATAATGATTAACTACATAATAGCCATCTTCTTCAACATGAAAACTACAAACATCAATATCATCTTTGTGTCTATGAATTAATACATCCTACAATATAGCTTCTTCCATATTCACTTTAAGAATAGTATTTAAAGTAACTGTTTTACTATATTTATATTTTAATGTAGAGACTCCATCTATTTCTTCTATTTTAGAATCAGGATAATCATCTCCTTCTGGAATATAATAACCATATTCTTTAGAGAAATCTTCAAGTGTTATATCTCCCTATAAGGAGTTATGTATATCAATACTAAATTCCATTATTTAACAACTGATATTAAAGTAGGAGAACTCCATACCTTAGAACCATTTAACTAATATACATCATTTACTATTGTGGCATTAATCATCCACAAATATCCAGTGAAAGATTCTGTAATCTAATCTTTCCAACCTTCAACTTTACTGTAGTCTGCGCTATTTTCTGTAACCGGAGGAATACTTACAGTATTAGTTATTTTATATTTATAAACAGGAATACTATTATATGCCCATTTAGCATTTTGTGCAATATTAAAAGCTCCCCATTCTCCAGTATTAGTTCTTGTTCTAGTAGCTATATATCCATTTGGATTAGTAGCTGAAATACTTACAGGAGACTTAGACCATAGGGCATTTTCAGGTTTAGCTAATATATTCTCTAAAGTATCATTATAATAAGGTTTAGATACTCCTTGCTCTTCTATGCTAGTATAAGCTATAGTTACTGCTTTAGTATCAGCAGATCTTGCTGTATATAAAGTTTGAGTAGACTAAGATGATACACTAGCTAATTCATAGGATACACTAGTTGCTGAACTTTCATCACTACTACTAGCTTTTATTTCAGTCTTTTTCCAAGTATATGGAAATTCAGCATCTGGCTGCACAAAGTTTTCTCCCCACGAAATATTTTCATTATCTTTAACATCACTAAGATTCTTGTATGCTGTTTGTGCATAAGAAATCTTTATATTTAATTTTATAGCGTTTTCAGTAATCTGACCTATAGAAGTTGTTAAATTACTTAACCACTACTATACATTTGTTTCAATATTCCCATTAATAGCATCAATTACTTCAGCTTTTGATTTTGGATATATAGGCGTCTTAGTCTAACCTTCATTGCTATAAAGTTGTGTTCCAATTATATTACCCATTAACTTCTTAACTATTTTACCTTATCATTATAAGGATTACCGTCATATAACTACTATCTTTCTAATTCAGTACGTTTAGCATCTTCCTCAGCTTGTCTATCTTTAAACTATCTATCGGTTTGAGCTTTAAACCATTCTAAGTCCATTTTCTATTTAAGCTCTTCCTATTTAAAGCTATCTGCCTATTTAGCTAACTACTATATCTACTATTCATATTTTTGAATCTATTTCTAGGATTCTTGTAACTACTACTATAACTATTGTACCTATTGCATAGCCTACTAAAGCTAATTATTTTCAGCTTTTTGTTTAGCTAAAGCTTTACGTATTCTAGTTTTTATAGAAGTAAGGCTTTTACAAGTAATAGTTTCAAATAATATATCTGCAGGAAGTAACTATGCCTATATAAGCTAAGGTAATATCTATTTCATCTACTCTATTTCCTAGGTAATATCAGAACTAGTTTTAACAGTTATACCATAATCAGTAACTGTAAAATTTTCAGGTAATGCAGTAAATATTTTCTACTATTTGTCTCCTAAATTAATTATTCCTGTTAGTCCTTTTTTATAAACTTTCTTTCCAGTATTTAAACAATCAATTAATATTTCTTCAGTTAAAATATCCATTTGATGATAATACTATTTAGTTATAACAAAAGAATTATTAACACTAGTCTATACATTAGTTACAGCATCTTTCTAAGAAATACCATTTAATCTCTCTTTAAATACTCCAGTTATAGAAGATACTGTTTGTTCAATACTATCTATAGCTAATTGAATAGCCTAAATAGATTGTACTTTAATAGTATCATCAAAGCCATTAAATATAGTATTTATAGGAGCTTGCCCGCTCGCCATTCTTCCTTCCTAAGAAGTATCAATTAGTCCTAATCCAGACTTTTTATAAGCTAGCCATTTTTGTATTCTTTCAGAAAAATTTACTCCTAATTTTGCAGGAATCAATGATAAATCTATCCATTCTCCAGTAGTTCCACTAGTAGCTATAAGATTATCTCTGTAATAGCATAGAAGATCGTATTTATCCTATAAAGTCATACAAGCTTTTACCAAAGAATATGGTTCACTATTTTCATTTAAATAAAATACACCATTTACTGATAAAGTACATTTAGATGGATTATCCTAAGTTCGTACAACATCTTTATCAACTTCATCTATTATATAGATATCAGTTCCTATTTTAGTAGCGGAGTGTCTGTGCATAATAAAGTCTGAATCTGTTTCAATCCATTCTACTTCATATACTTCTATTAACTTATGATTTAAATATCCTTCTTTAGGATAACCTGGTATTATTTCAACTCCTGACTATATACCTGGATTTAATTTTCCATTAGTAGTTCTTATGTAGGTAGATGAACTAGAATAAGAATTTGTCCATCTATCTTTTATTTTTTCAATATCTTCTTTGGATAAATCTTTTCCATAAGTATTTAAAACTTCAGATTCAGTTAGCCACTTACGAATAACTATTCTACTACAATCTTTTACATAAGGAGAATTTGGATTACGCTCAGGAAATGTATTTAAAGGACTTGGAGATTCTATCTATATATTAGTACCACTAGCAGAAGGTTTTACTCTATAGAAGGTATCTCCAGATATAAGTAAATCTAAAAATATCTTTCTTAATTTATTTATTAAATCAGTATTTCTAGACTACATTATATATTCAATAACATTCTAAGCGGCTTCTTCATACTTAGAAATAAAAGAATCTTCTAGGTCTCCTACTAAATCTTCTAGTTGATTCTAAACCATTATATCTGTAGGGTCTTTACCCTATATAACCTATATCAAATTATTTTTTAATTTCTACTAAAATATTTTCTATAATTCAGAATAAATATATATCTATTTTTCTCTAAATATAGTTGATACAGTTTTTTCATCTTTACAAGTTACTTTCGGAATAATTGGTGTACCTAAATATTCACCTATTAAAGCATCTAAATGTTTTTTAATAAGTGGTGTAAATTCTACTGAAGTAGGCTATCCTATTCCATAATTATCTTCGAGATACTAAAATTGTTCTGCATCACGAACTCCATTATAATAATTATAGCATTTTTGAATAGTAGTTTTATCTACTACTAATTCTCCAATGTGTTTATTAATTAATTCTATTACTTCTTGTTCTGACATGATTTACAAGTATCATCGTGTGGACAAGTATTTAACTATCCAGGATATATTTTATATCCAGTAAAGTATTTTACTTTATCTAATCTTCGTATTCTAAGTTCTTCTTTTATATATTTAAGAAAAACTTCTTCGGTAGGTGAATCCGACATTATTGATATAGGATAATCATCATGTCTCCAACCTAACTAAAGTTTATATCCTACAGGTAATTTAGTAAGTTTTAATAAGCCTACATATTTACATTTATACATAGTCTCAATAGCCTCTAGGATTGCTTGTTCTAATTCCTAAATTGTCATATGATATACTATTTATAATTGCTTTAGTTATTATTTTTTTAGGTATTATACCTTTACGTCTATAACCAGTTTCTGGGTCTATATAATAACCAAAATCCTAAAAAGAATCATCAGTATTTTCTATCTATCTAGGAGTTATTCCCATCATATCTTCATCACCTAACTCACATAATCCCATAGCTGCTATGATATCAAACTTACGTTTCATTTCATCAGTATAACGGCTTAATTCATCAAGCATTTCTTCAAACCATATATTATGACAAAAATCATTTACGTAATCTCTAATTAAATCAGTCTAATGATCAATAATAGCTACAGAAGCTGGAGTACCTATAGTTCTACGCTTAGGATTATTTCCAGCTGGATAAGTAGCAACTGGTCTGTACATAAAATAATTTAAATATTTCTTTTCTCTAGCCCATGAAAGCATAGATACACGAGTTGCTTCTAGATTAGCTTTACAGTTATAATATTGTAATAGTTTTATAGCTGTTTTATAAGCATCACGTACATCATTAGGTCTAGCTTTATACATAGCTACATAAGTAGGGTCTTTTAATCCAAACTATCTTCTTTTAATCACAATACAGAAATTAGAAGGATCTTTAGTTAAAGCTGATGTATCTTCCATACCTAAGTCAATACTATCTATACCTGCCACATATAGACCATTCATTTTTTCATATTTTAATTCATTACCCTCTTCATCATAAGATACCTAAGTCCATATTGGATGTTCTATTATTTGCACATCACCATTATTATTCTTTATCCATCTTAATCCAGTAATGTTTTCTTTACTATGCTAACCATTTTTAAAAATATATTCTAAAGTTCCTCTTTCAGGTTTAGGTGAATCTTTATGGATTCTTATACTAGCTAACTATTCAGCTATTAATATTTTATTAAATTTATTATTACCTTCTAATGAAAAAGCTTCTTCTCCATCAAAGCAATACTCAGCACAGAATGTAGTAAATTCTTCAGGATCTTGAGCTTTTAAATCTCTAGTCTTATTAAAGTAAGCTTTACCATCTTCATCATCTAGCCAACCTCGACTATCCAATAAAGATAACTCTTTTATAGTTCTAAACGCTGGTAAAAAGAAAGAAGTAATAGCATATTCTCCGTTTTTAGTAAAGTTATGGCGATAAGGAAGTACTCCAAAGAGCTGAGGCTCATAATACATTTTACGAAGACCTTCCATCTATGGGCCTGTCTCTCCTCCAGTGCCGCCCATCAATCTTAAGCCCCACTATCTACCAATCTAACCAACTAAAGCGTCTGCCTAAGTATATGCCTTAGTAAATTGAGGCCAAAGTCCACACTCTTCAAACATTAATATATCTGTACGATCACCTCTTAACTTACCAGGTTTATCAGTAATAATTCCTTGTATCTAAGAACCCCAACCTACTTCTATTTTTTGTCCATCTCTAATTTCATAATGAGAAGCACGTCGTAAATAATTACTATTTTTAGCCTGACTAAGATGTGCCATACCTCCATCAGTATTATAATACAGCCAGTTAATATTTGCCCAAACTTTTTCTAGTAATTTATCTAACTATGTTTGTGCAAAAGCTGTACACACATTTATGGAACCTTTAATTACATTATAACTATTAGAAATTATACTAGCCTCAATTTCTGAGTATCCTCACATTGTTACCCTAGGAGCTTTTTATCTCCTAGTTCTTATAATTTCTTATAAGGTCAGCGTACATTTTCAAGTATTTAAATAATCCCAATAACTATTTTCATAATAGTCATCTAATACTTGTTCCGAACTCTTGGGAGAATTATTGCTCTCATTAACGCTCATCTCCTACGCGTTACAGGTCTCAGCGATTAACTGTAGATCCTCGGTATTAACATAGTGATTAAATCACCTTAGTCTTCACCGAAATTTCGGAATTTATTACCTATAAGTCACCTTATAGGAGGGCAGTAAGTCCGCCCCTCTGGCTTTCATCATACAGGCATTCATACGTAATTTTCTAGCTAGTTTTAAATAATGGAACCATTCGTACTATCCTTCTAGAAAATTAGGGAAAATTTCCTAACGTCCCATACCTGCTTCTTCAACATTATCAAGATCTTTTAATCTATAAAAGTTGAGAAAGTAATAATGGTCTCCAGTAATAGTATAACCATGAGAAGTCATACCATATTTACATCGTATAAACTACTCTTTCCAAAAAGCTCTCCAACTTCTAGAGTTTCTTCTAAATCTAGTATAATGTCCAGTTCTTACAAAAGTATCTCTAGCTTCAGTAAACCATAAAGGATTAAAATCTAAACCTCTATACTTATTAATAGGTTTATATCCAGTTAACTCATAAGATAAATTAGCGTCAAAATAAGGTATAGGATCATCTTTTTTCACATCCCATCCAGACTAATCTCTAACTTTACCTAAGATAGCTTCATCAGTATCAGTTTCTTTTATTTCTAATACAGGTTTAGATTCTTCCACTATCTTCTAAGGTTTAAGACTTTCAACCGCTTCCTTCATAGGATCTTCTACAGTACCATGTACTTTATTAATCATATCCTAAATTTCTTTAGGTATTTTAGGCTTCTTTTTAGGTTTTACATCGTCAATTACTGTGGGTATTTTCTTAGGTCTTCCTCGTTTACGTTTAATTTCTTCCGCCATAATTAAAAGTCTCCTGGGTCAAATCCTTCTTGAGCATCTCCTCTAATACTAGATGATTCTTGCATAGAAGATTTTAATCTTCCTTCTAGAGCTAATAATCCATCAGCAGTTTCATCTAATTTAGAAATTTCCGCCATAATATCTTTAGCTTTAAAAATAGGTTTTCCAGTCTAAGGGTCTCTTTCTAGAGGGTCTACATTTTCAAAGTAATCTATTAATTTATCTACAGTACTTTCAGCAGCTTTAACCATTCTAACTAGTCTATTAGAATTTTGAATTTCCTAATATTTTCTACAAGCAGTTCTAAATACTGAATCATTAAATTCATTCTCTGTTAGTCCTGAATCATCAATAGCTGCTTCATGTCTATCCTATTCATCATAATTATGATATGGAGAGTTCCAATCAATAGCTAGATATATATAAGATAATTCTTTGAAAGCTCTTTCTTTATGTTCGCCTTTAGGATCAGTTTTACTTTTATTACGATTACTATCTAATAAATCTCTAAATTCTTTTATTAATAATAATTCAGTTTCGTCAAGTTCAACCTTTCCTAAAGTCTAATTATACTAAAACCATTTACTCATTATTCCATATTAACATTAAATAAAAATAGCTAACCTCTAAAAGAATTAGAAGTTAGCTTATATCTTATTATTAAACTCCTTCATCATGGTCTCTATCCCACTAGCCACGCTAATCGGCTGTCCAATATTTTGGATATTTACCATTAGGAAGTTTTTTTAAATCTTTTGGTCCTGGTCGAGGATTCTAAGGTTTCTTAGAAATAATTTTATTCTAAGGTTTTTTAACTAACTTAGGTTTAGGCTGATTTTTCTTATTATCTACTTCACCACCTAATTCTTTCTTTTTAACCTTACCTCCACACTTCTGTTTAGTAGCTTTTTTAACCTTACCTCCGCACTTCTATTTAAAAGCTTTAATAGGATCAGAACTTTCATTATAAGCATCAGCTTCACACTTTTTACATAAAGTTCCTCCTATTCTATAATATGATAAATGTGTTCCCTAAGGACATTTACCATTTAATTTATTTATATAATTAAGTTTTGCATCATTCATAGCAGTTTGTACTTTTTATTGTTCTTTCTTAAATCTTCTAAAGATCCTTAGTATTGAATATTGCTTCCTACAAAACTCCATCTGTAGTAAACCATCTACACTTTATTCCAATTAATACATCAGTATCTTTATTTTTAAATACAGTAGTTACTTTTTTAACTACTAGCATCTTAGGGACATTTCCAATGTCCTACTTTAAAGTAACAACCTCACCTGGTTGAAAATATATTTTATCTTCCATTGAATCTCTCTGTTAAATTATCATTTACTATTGCTATTAATCTTGATTCATTTACGAGCTCCAAGCCTTGTTTATAGAAAGGAATTGGAATAATACTAGTTCTAGGATAGAATACACAATCTCCTATCTGTGCCCATTTACATTCAGGACCTACTTCTACAATTACTCCTGATTTGGTAATATTCTCTTCTTCTTCAATTTCGCCATTATCATTATTTTTATATTGAGGTTTTTGACCTCCTAAATCAATGATAAGTCCTCCAACCTTTTTAATACGTTGAAAAGGATTCTCAGCAAAAGGTTTTATAATAATATAATTACCAATAGGTCTAATCTCAGCTTTAGATGACATAGTAAATTCTTCAACAGCTTTCTCTAAAGCTTTAGCATGTTCTTCAAAACGATTTACATACTCATCTACTTGAGTATTAAACTTACTAATAGCCTCATTCTTTGCTAAATCATCTGCTTGTTTCTCATTAACATTAAAGTGCATACCGCCACTTTCTAAGCCATTAATTGTCATGGCTAACTTTTCATTCTGATTAAAAATTGCTCTGTCTTTATTCATATCACCATTTATTTGCAGGACAATGCTCTTCTTTAACAGTAGTTTTTAATATTAAAGAACATCCACATATATCACAAAATTTATAATTATCTAATATTAGTTTATACTAACATTTTTCACATATTAACATTCTTTGTGTAGATAGTTTTTTATTATAGTTAAATATATAGTTATAAATGCCTATAAAAATGTGTTTAATCTTCATTGGCAAATTCTCCATAATACTCTTTAGCTGCTTTTTTACGAGCCTCAATAGCTTCTTCTATAATGCCATATCTTCCACTGAACATTCATACATAATTCATACTTCATTTTAAATTTTTACCATTTATCTACTGGACAATGAGCGTTTACAAGTCTAGTCTTATTTCGTAATAAGCATCCACAACCATTTTGATAACCTGGACGTGCATTTGTACTCACATCTCCCGTTTCTACATTTAACCATAATCTACTATTACACATTCCACCTAGAGCGTTACTAAATAACGGGCATCTATGACAGATTTTTAATCTAGCTTCAGAAATATCAGTATCTAACCCTAGGGCTTCTTTAGCATGACCTTCTATAATCTAAGCAATAGGTAATTTCATATTAATATACAATAGGTTTACGTCTCGCTGCTTTTAATTGTTGTTTTTTCTTTTTATAGTAGTCAGCAAGCATACGTTCTACTTCATCTTTTCGATAAATACAATGATATAGAGTATTTTTCATATTATGATCATAATGATTAAGAATCAAATCTTTAATCACATACTCTGGATGTCTTTGCTGAAGCATAAATGCATAAGTAGAAAGTTGCATCTCATAATGACCATAATTGCAATCCTCAATAGTGTTTAAAGGATATTGCATTTTAGTAGTACCTCTAGTAACTGCATTAAATCCTCCTTTTAAGTCTATTTTCTTATTAGTATTATGAGTAGGAATCATAGTATACCCAAAACAATAAGTATGAGATGAACTATCTACAGCAATACATTGAGTAGGCACTTCCTCACAAGGTTCACAAGATTTAATAACCCTAAATGAACATTTATCCAATTTAGGTTTTTCTAAGTCTTGGTTTCTAGTTAAAAAGAAGTTAGTAGTCATGCTATTAAAACATACATTCCATCCTTTAAAAGATTTACCATTACATTTATTAACAGCATCAAATACAGTAGGTTTAACTCCTAAAGTTCCTAATAACTTTACTAAATCCTTATACTGCCACTCACTATCAGTATTCATAACATATCTATGTCTAGTAATATGATAGTAACCATCAGTATCCATAAGTCCTCTTAATAAATCTAAACGCTGTTGGTAAGAAGCTCTAAGATATATTTCAGGAATATGCTTATTATTAATAAGATTTAATTCTCTTAATTTACCAAGTATTCCTAGAATAGTTCTACTTTCAGTATTTTGCCTAGTAGGGTCATGTACTACATTATCCCCTAAAGTATATCCTCTTTTAATAATTTCATCCCATAATGGAGAATCTTTAGCTTGAGTTAACATTCCACAAGATTTTGAACCATCACCTAACCAAGCTCCTAAGACATAAGGATCTATAGGAAGTTCTTTATAAGGTAATTCTATAGGTTTTACATTAACTATCTTAGGTATTCTGTCAGCAGGTTTTTTATTCAGACTATTTAACCAATCTAAATATCCTGCTAATTCCTCAGTAGTTAATACTTGCTCCCGATAAGCTCCATGCCATTTACTAGATTTAGTAGTAGAAAAAGATATTAACCATCTATGTTCACAATCTGCTATAATAGATTCTGAATTATCAAAAGTTATTTTATAGCAAGGATTATGATGTACTTCGGATTTAATAGTTACATTACAAAGTTTACCATCCTTATCAAATACTTTATCTCCTACTTGTAATTCAGCCATAGTTTTAAATCCATTTTCAGTAGCTATAGGGGTGTCTAGAGGTAATCCTTTATGGTCTACAATAGTAACTTCATTACCATATTTAACCATTAAATCAATTTGTCCTGCTAAGTTTAAAATATTATCAGGAGTAGACCAGGAAATTAAATACTCAGGATATACACCATTTTCTAAATCTAATTTAGTATATCCTTCTTTACATATAAATTTACCTCCTAATCCAAATTTCTGTAAAGGTTTATCATCCTTCATATTATAAAAAGAATGCTCTAATTGAGAATGAATTTTTGTTCCTCTCTCACAAGATTCTATTTTATTAGCTTCCCATTCATCAAGAATGTTCTGCTGTTCTTTATTAAGGTCATTAATGTCTATAGAATAAGCTTCTAAAATTTCTTCAGTAATTCTATGTGTATTAAGTAAAGTCTTTTTTAAATCTTTCCATACATCTGTATCTAGAATTTTTTCTAAAGCTTTATACTTAGACCAAAAATCTGAATCAAAAGGTTGTGCATAACTTCCTATTAAGGTAGTTACTGAAATGTACTCTTTCTTTGGATTATTAATATCCCAATAAGCATGAGCAGAATCATTGAAGGCTACTCCATCATTTTCTTTATCAATCTTCATTGTCATTGTCATTTACAGTATCCTCAAGTATTGTAGATAATCGTTGAATTTGTGGAGAAATAACTGTATTATAATAACCTAATTTATATTGCTTAGGCTATTTATATAAAACTACTATTATTCCTATAGGATTTCTAATTCCTTCTATAGGATAGAAAGCAGCTGAGTATGCTCCACTCTATTCTAACTTTTTATATAATCTAGGGAAAGTGTTTTTAATTTGAGAAAGACTATCAACTCTTAAATAAGCAGTATCATCAATTTTACTTAATTCTTCTTGATAATTAGTATACTATAAAGTCTACCAATAATCTCCAACATATTCATCAGAATATGATTTTACACTTTCTCTTATACAATCTAAATAAATATAACTAAAACCCTGTAAGCTATGTTTAGTATTATGATAACTTAACAGCAAAACATTACTACAATCAGGATCTTTTATTTTTATATTATCAATACATTGAGCTATATAAGGAGCTTGTTTAAATCCATTATCTTCTTCTTTACGTAATTCTTCTTTCTATTTTTTCATAACATTAGAAAGAGTTTCTTCGTAATAACTTCTAGGAATTGGATTTAATATAAATATTAATAACACAAAAATAACTATAGTTTTAGTTTCTGAAGTTAAATTGGAAATAAAATTCCATAATTTTTTTAAATAATCTAAAATAACCATTATAATTTTTTTCATATTACTATAAGTAATATTTATATATATGTTATCTA
>OGQZ01000430.1_pt1 | contig 36133 bp, 32 predicted proteins | sample 1553321 | NCBI WGS metagenome assembly OGQZ01 (sample SAMEA2579958, study PRJEB22360) | human gut metagenome | reverse complement strand
ATCCGTTCACTTTCGCGCGTACGAACGTCATGGGCACGCTGTCGCTGCTCGAAGCTGCGCGGGAGCATTGGAACGGCAATTGGGCGGGCAAGCTGTTCTACCACATCTCGACCGACGAAGTGTACGGTGCGCTGGAGCTTACGCGCCCTGCGGGGGATCCTGCGGGCGGCGAGAGCGGCGGCGGTCCTTTCGGCGAGGAGTTCTTCACCGAGGAGACGAAGTACGACCCGCACAGCCCCTACTCGGCGTCGAAAGCTTCGTCGGACCACTTCGTGCGGGCCTACCACGACACGTACGGCATGCCGACGCTGGTTACGAACTGCTCGAACAACTACGGGCCCTACCAGTTCCCGGAGAAGCTGATTCCGCTGTTCATCAACAACATCCGCCACCGAAGGCCGCTGCCCGTGTACGGCCGCGGGGAGAACGTCCGCGACTGGCTCTACGTCGAGGACCACGCGCGGGCCATCGACGTGATCTTCCACAAGGGCAAGGTCGCCGACACGTACAACATCGGTGGTTTCAACGAATGGAAGAACATCGACCTGATACGGGTGATCGTCAAAACCGTGGACCGGTTGCTGGGCAATCCCGAAGGCGCTTCGGAAAAGCTGATCACGTATGTCGCCGACCGCGCGGGTCACGACCTGAGATACGCCATCGACTCGCGCAAACTCAAAGACGAGCTGGGCTGGCAGCCCAGCCTGCAGTTCGAGGAGGGGATCGAAAAGACGGTCCGCTGGTACCTCCAGAACCAAAAATGGATGGACCAGATCACCTCCGGGGAGTATGAAAAATACTACCAAAGCATGTACAAAAATTAGACAGTAATTATTCGGTGCAGAACTGAATACATCTGCTTGATTTATTAGGTGCAAGTGGGCAAGAGATGAGAATACGAAAATGTCTAATCGTTCAGTAAATAACTGGTACTGGCTATATAGTGTTTGTGAAAATTGAAAAACAATTTGGCAACCTCGACTGAACGAAAAAGTTTAGTTAAAAATACCGCAACATTGTATGTGAGAATGTTGTTCTCCATGATTGTGGGGTTTTTTACTTCTCGTATTTTACTAAATCAATTGGGGATTATCGATTTTGGAGTATATAATGTTGTAGGAAGTATTATTGTTATCTTTACTTTCTTGAACTCTACGTTGTTGATTGGCACCCAAAGATTCATTAATTTTGAATTAGGACGGGGAAATCATGAGAATCTAAATAAAGTATTTTCGGCTTCTGTTGTAATATATGTGATATTCGCAATTCTCATCTTTATCGTTGCAGAAACATTGGGGTTGTGGTTTTTGAATACGCATATGAATATACCTCAGGACAGAATGACAGCGGCCAACTATGTATATCAGTTTACTATATTTTCGACTATACTTTCTTTGAATCAAATTCCATATACTGCTAGTATTATTGCACATGAGCATATGAAGCAGTATGCAACAATTGGAATCATTAGTACCATTCTACATTTTATAGCGGTCTGTTTGTTATTTTTCTTTAAAACAGATAAATTGATATTATATGGATTGATGGTGTTTTTAATGGTGTTGATTACCAGTTTGCTTTATAAGATATATTGTAATAGAAAGTTTAAAGAAACAAGGTTCAAGTTTTGCACTGAGAAATATTGGTATCGCCAAATGCTGTCTTTTTCCGGCTGGAATTTGTTTAGTAGCATCTCAATGACATTAAATGGTCAAATAGTTGGCATTATCCTTAATATATTTTTCGGGCCTGTTTTAAATGCCGCGCGAGGGTTGACGGAGCAAGTCAGCGGAACGGTTCGCGGATTTGTAAGTAATTTCCAAGTTGCGGTGAATCCTCGAATAATACAGTCCTATGCTTCAGGAGATCTAGGTAATTTTTTCTCCTTGATTTTCAAAAGTGCAAAGTTTTCGTTCTTTTTGCTGCTAATCATTATGTTGCCAGTATGTATAAGAATTGAAAGTTTACTTGTAATTTGGCTAAAAACTGTTCCTGAATATACTGCTGATTTTTGTCGGATTGCATTATTGGCTTCGACAATCAATACTTTTTCTCTTCCTTTGGCGACGGCAGCAAATGCAAATGGAAATATAAAAAAGTTTCAACTTTATACGGGGATTTTTGAGATAATGAATATCCCTTTATCATATTTCTTCTTAAGAATTGGATTTCAGCCGATCGTAGTCTATTTTATATCGCTTATAATCATAGTAATAACCCTGTATGTTAGATTGGTGGTACTTAAAAATCTGGTAAATCTGGATGTCAGTTATTTCGTAAGATCTGTTGTTTTTAGATCGTTGATCACTGGAGTTATAGCTTGGGGATTATCTTGTGTTATTGCAAATTATTTAGATTCCGATAACTTTTTTTTAATACTGTCATATTTGATATTGTCGATCATATGTACTGGTTTGACAATCTATATCATGGGATTGGATATTGGGGAACGGCAGTATGTTGTAAATGCGGTACGTAAATTTATAAAAAAATGAAAACCTCTGTTGTGATTTCATCTTATAATGGGGAGAAATTTATATATGATCAATTAGAATCAATAAGAGTTCAAACAGTTCCTGTTGATGAAGTTATTATTATAGATGACTGCTCTACAGATAATACAAGAGCTATTTGTCAAGATTTTATCAACAGACATTCACTTGCTAATTGGTTGTTGCTGGGAAATGAGGAAAATCAAGGGTTTATAGTAAATTTCCAAAATGGATTCAAACAAGCTAGTGGCGATCTTATTTTGATTGCTGATCAGGATGATATATGGTATGATAATAAGGTGGAAAGAATTATTGCTATTTATCAAAGCAACCCTCAAATAAAATTGCTTTCTACGGCATATTTATCATTTAACAATAATGGAGTAATTTACGAACATGCGAAGGTTCCCAATAGGAAGATAAATTCTCTTAAATTAATTACCATCCCGGAGTTCTGTCAGTTTCATTATTATATGGGGATGACTATAGCCTTTAAGAAGGAGTTAATTTATGGACATTATGAAGAATGTTGTCGATTTATACCATATGATATTGCGATTAGTTTGATTGCAACAATGCAGAATGGACTATTTTTTCTTGACGAAGTGTTGGTGAAAAGAAGAGAGCATCAAAGTGCGACAGTTAGGATTGCAGAAGAGTGGAGTAAACAGGAGTTTGGAGGAGATTTATATATCTATTATGCATATCGAAGATTTTTGAATCTCAAAGGATTCTTGGAATTTTGTTCCGAATATTATCCAGAAAAGGGAGACATAATTTTTGATCTGAAACGCTACTATAATGCAGGGAAATTACGCTATGAATATTTGAAGAATAATAAAATTAAGGACTGGTTTAAAACGGCTGGGTGTGTAAAATATATCGGGATGCGTACGTATATCCTTGATGGATTGCATATTTTTAAGTCGGGATATAAAACTTTGAAATCTAAGGTATGAATATAATATTATCTAACAGCTCAGTGAATAATGGCAATCGAGGGTGTGTTGCACTGAGTTTGTCTATTATGTACCTTATAGATAAATTATTAAATAAGAGTAATATCCCACATGTATTCTATCTTCCGGATAGTGGATTTAGGTTGACTGAAAATCATACCTTTCATTGTGGTGGTGTCGAACTTAAGTATAAAAGTTGTCAAAATATTTCTTTTTATAATAAAAGAAATGCTTTGGAAAACATGATCCGTCCTCGTCAATATTTTTCCAGCCGTAAAATATATAAGGACGCTGATTTTATTTTGGATATAGGACAGGGGGATAGTTTTGCGGATATTTATGGAGAAAAGCGGTTTAAGTGGATTTATTCAGAATACAAACTGGCAAAAAAGTTTAATATCCCGCTTTGTATTTTACCACAAACGATTGGCCCATTTAACGATGCGGGTCTTCGTAAAAAGGCAATGGGCGCCGTTCGAAGTGCAAAATGTGTGATGGTGCGTGATAAACAGAGTGCTGATTATGTCAAAAGTTTATTGCCGAATCTGGATGTTACCGAGATAATTGATGTTGCTTTTTTCATGCCATATGAAAAAAAAGAATTTAATAAAGAGTATATCCATGTCGGTTTGAATATCTCTGCGTTGCTTTGGAATGGTGGTTATACGATGGACAATCAGTTCGGTTTGAAATCGAATTATCAATGTTTGATAAGAGGAATTGTTGAATATTTTCTGTCAAAGAAGGATGTAAAACTGCATTTGATTCCTCATGTAGTGGGTGGAGAGCGTGGACTTGAAAATGATTACGCTGTTGCCTATGATATTTACGAGGAATATTGTAATGAAAATTTGATTTTAGCCCCACTCTTTTTTGATCCTATTGTTGCTAAGAATTATATCGCAGGAATGGACTTTTTTATGGGGGCTCGCATGCATTCTGCTATTGCTGCTTTTTCATCAGAAGTGGCGGTATATCCAATGGCATATAGTCGTAAATTCAATGGCCTGTTTTTGGAAACATTAGATTATCCTATTATGGGAGATATGAAAGTGAAAGATGAACGGGATATATTGCTAGATATAAAAAAAGCCTATTTTCAACGGGCAGAATTGAAAAATATGATAAGGAATAGAATGGCGACGGTCGTTGCTGAACGGTACAATTTGTTAATGGAAAATCTGATGACGTTTTTTAAGATATGAAAAAAATAATCATTCAATTTGTTGATTCTGCAAAACTTTTATATTGTTTTTTTGCTGACTTTCATTTTTATATAAAGCATTCTCTAATTAATCCGGTCATTACGCAAGATAAGTCGAATGCGCAGATTATGCTTGTTATGCATGCGTTAGAGAAGGGAATGTCTTTCCCTTCGGCAAGAATTTTTGGTGGGGAGAAGGCTGTTAGATTAATAAGGCTACTTGATAAACATATTGAACAATACGGTCTTAATAAAGTTTGTATTGTAGCAATTAATATTCTTGCTGAGTATCTTAAGAGTCCATATGCCACTCGTGATGAAGAGAGCCGTAATCGTATTTGTGATTTTTTAGAAAAAAATAAGAAATCGATGTCTTCTTCCCGAATAGGTGGTACTAAAAAGGTATCTGAACCTTCTTGTTTCGATAAAAAGATAATAGAAGAGTTCTATGCAAGTCGCGTTAGTGTCCGGGAATATTCTGATGATCCTGTAACCGATGATGAAATCAGGGAGGCTTGCCGTATAGCTTCTTATACTCCATCTGCCTGTAACAGGCAGGCTTCTCGTATTCATGTTTTTAGAGATAAAAATGTGATAAGAAAATTGTTGGATAATCAGTTAGGGACACAAGGATGGTGTGATAATGCATCGGTTCTCATTTGTGTAACGGTTAATTGCAATTATTTTGGAGGAAATTATGAGAGGTATCAGGCGTTGATTGACGGCGGTTTATATGCGATGAATTTTGTTATGGGGTTGCATTTGAATCATATTGCGTCTTGTTTTAAAATGTTTATCCGGACCCCTCGCAGAGAGAAGGAATTTAAAAAGATTGCTAAGATTCCCCAATGTGAGATGCCTGTTGTTTTGATATTAGGCGGACATTATAAATCGGGAATAGTTACTTCTCCAAAATCGGAGCGATTTACATTTGATGAATTGGCTTGTGTTGATAATTGCTAAAAAGTTATTCTTCGTAGGTATTTGTGGATATTTCCCAAATTCTTTTGGGGTAAGAAGTGCAGGAATAATACTCTTGTTGACAGACTCTTTTGTCTAAGAGATGATAAAAACATCATCCAAAATCCATGTGGTGAATATTGTAGAATCGTATGAAATATCTCATTTATATATTGCTTCTAGATTTTATAGGAGCTTTGGAATTCTTAGGTAGTATACCTCTTCTACAGGGATGTCATTATTTGTTTCTGATATTAGGATTAGGGGCATTTATCTATTATCTTGTCTTTAAACGAATTTCTACTGTTGCGATATTTGCCGGATTGTATTGTTTCGTTTTTCCTATATATGCAGCATTTCAAAGCCAAGAGATATTCGGGCAGTCATTTTTTATGGGGTTTGCCTCGTTGCGTTATCTATGGTTCATTTTGTTGGGTTTCTTTTTGTATAATATAAAATATGACTATAGTTTATTACTTCGGCAAATTAATAAAGTCAATTTAATTATTGCAGTTGTTTCTATTATTGCTTTTTTTGTTTTCGGAGTGAACCATTTAACTGTTCAGGAGTATTTGGTGACTACCAATATTGTGGAGACAGTGGCATTGGAAGATCTGGTAAAAGGTCTTAAACTTACCGTGTGTTCCAGTTTGATGATTATTTCATATGTTTTCTATTTGATCCGTTTTGTAAAAAAGCCTGCTCAAAAGGAGAATTATCTTCCATTCTTTGTTTTAATGGTTTACTTGTTGTTTGTAAATAAAGGACGGCAACCTGTTGCATTGTTGGCTATTATATATGCGATTTATTACGTTAGGATGAAAGGAATCTCGTTAAAACGCTTGGCGCTTGGCGTTTTACCTTTGATTGGAGCTCTTGTTCTCCTTTCGTTTAATGATAAACTTGTCGATTCTTTGATTGAAGCTACTAAGTGGGAAAAAAGTAGCGATTCCTCTACTCTTGCACGAGTGAATTCTGTTGAGTCCGTTATGCCGTATATTCAGCAAAATCTGATTCTTGGCTTTGGTAATTTGTCTGTGCATTTTCGAGATGAGGGATTTCATACGTTTTTTGGCGGGGCATTCTATCTGGCAGATATAGGAATATGGGGAACTTTAGCGCGTGGGGGACTTGTCCTTGTCCTGATATATTTGGGACTATATTACAATTTATATAAGAAGACTTCTCTTGTTCAGGATAATGACATTCGAAGTTATATGAGATATATGCTCCTGTCTTTTCTGATTTTGTTGGTATTCTTGAATAATGATACTTTGTATGCAGAAGGTTGCCTGCGAGTTGCATTAGTTTTTTATCCATTATTCGGGCGATCTGATCCCAATGTGTTTATTAAGAACAAGTTTCTGTAAATGGACGTATCCGTTATCATAGTTAACTACAATACGCTGGGATTGACTTCGGACTGCATTGAAAGCATTATTGCGCAAACCTCGACTGTCGAATACGAGATCATATTGGTGGACAATGCATCGACGGATGGCAGCAAAGAGGTTTTTGCGCAGGATAAGCGCATAAAGTATATTTACAGCGACCGAAATCTGGGGTTCGGCAGGGCGAATAACCTCGGAATCCGGGAAGCTAAAGGGCGATATTTGTTTTTCTTGAATTCGGATACTATTTTGCTTAATAACGCAGTGAAGCTGTTCTTCGATTTCTGCGAAAAGAATCCGGATCGGAAAATCGGCGCTGTAGGAGCTGTTTTGAAAGACCAAAATCAAAAAAACATACATTCATATGGTCGGTTTATAACGCCGAGGGGTGAGATCGCAGAAGTGTTGGGTAAGTATTTACGGTTTCTGAAAAAACGCAACCATCTCTGTCCGGCATCGGTACAACAGCCTACCCCCGTTGATTATATCACCGGAGCGGATTTGTTCGTTCCCCGAATGGTTTGTGACGAATTGGGGACTTTTGATCCTGTATTCTTCATGTATTGCGAGGAGGTAGACTGGCAATTTCGGATGTCGAAAGCCGGATATGAAAGGCTTCTCATAAACGGGCCAGAGATAATACATCTCGAAGGCGGAAGTGATCCGTCGAATACAAAGTTGTGGTCTTTCAATCGCATTGAGAATATTTTCCGCAGTAAGTTGCTATACATCCGGAAGCATTATAATTATTTCGTTTTCTGGTCTTATAGATTATGCAATGCCGTGTTATGGCTTCCGATCCTGTTAATGCGAAAAGATACCCCGGATCAGCAGAAGAGATTATTGAGAGTTTTATTGTTTACTAATAGGTAGTGTCGGTATGGAAAACTATAAAAGGGCGGATTATAATTCCAGACTCAGTCGGTATATAAAAATATTCTGTTTTAGATTTTGCGGGATTTTTCCCATGACCGGCTTTTTTCGTGCGAAGATATATAAGCTTTTAGGCGTTTCTATTGAAAAAGGTGTAGTTCGGATCGGTCGGGTTTCTATTGATACGATTCATCCAGAAGATATTTTTATCGGTAAGGGGACGACAATTACGGATGGATGTATTCTGCTTTCTCATTATTATGATGTCCGGAATTTGAAAGAGCATGCCTATTACCGGGGTGAAATTCATATTGGGCGGAATGTATATATCGGAAGCAATGCCATATTCACAAAACCGGTGACAATCGGTGACGGTGCTGTTATCGGGGCGGGTTCTGTGGTGAACAAGGACATTCCTCCCTATCAGGTTTGGGCTGGCGTTCCGGTCCGGTTTATCTGTAATAGATATCAAGACGAGTCGGAAATACCTGTCGATACGAATGCTTTCAAACCGAAGTGATTTTTGTGTTGTAAAAAGTTTGTGGATACAATCCCTGTTTAATTGAATATAGAAATTTCTGATTTTATGATCTCCCCCCCCCTCGGAAAAAGATTACATGGCTGCTGTTATTGCAAGGCTGGGCCATGTTATGGGTAGTTATCGGTCATTCCCCGCTCTCTGTTACGGCTTTCGCCTCTTCTTTCGATGCTGATTGTCATGAATGTGCGTTGTTTCTCAAGAAGGTAGCCTATTCTTTTCATATGCCGTTGTTCATTATGATATCCGGCTATCTGTTTTACATTACCCGCATCGACAAAGGGGCGTCGTATAGAAAGACATTGACCGATAAATTCAAGAGGCTCGGCATTCCGTATCTATTTTTTACGGTATTCGCATTTTTTCTCAAAGTATATGTCGGGGGAGTCGAGAGGCCGGTCACCTTATCGTTGAAATCCTTTGTCAGTGCCTTTGTTCGGCCATTCGAGGGCCCGTTGCAAGAGATGTGGTTCGTGGCAGTTGTCCTGCTTTACTTTTCCTTGTTGGAAGTGTATAGGAGAATATTGAAAAACAATTGGTTGTCCTTGCTTTGTTTGTGCTGCGCTGCCGGTTTGTTCTTTATTCCCGTGGGCGATATGAGCGGAGTATTTGCATTCAACCGTGCCGTCCATTTTTTCATATTCTTTTTTCTAGGGCTATTGATTGCTGCCAATAACTGTTTTGAGACGGCGATAAAACGGCCGTGCTGCATCGCAATCTGCCTGATCCTGTATGTTGCGATGTTTTGGGTAGGCGGGGTTGAAGAGGATGTCGTAACGCTGGTTATGTCATTGTCCGGTTGCCTGTTATGTTGGGGATTGGCCGGTAAATTCGACCGGAATTTGTCGAATAACGTATTCGTGTCGTTCCGCAATTATACGTACCAGATTTTTTTACTCGGAATTTTTATTCAGATCGGAATAAAAATGATATATAATAAACTGGGGATGCAGGGAACGTATCCGTATTTTTATGTATTGTGCGTCCTGTCCGGGATTTATATCCCAGTTCTTGTCTCGAAGGTAATCCAACGCATTGACAATAAGTATTTGAATATGCTCATCGGATTATAAAAATGTATCATGAAGGTATATCTTGTCGATTACATCGGAATGCATTGCGGAATGCATTATTACAACGACGCTTTTTGCCGGGTTTTGTCTGCAGTTCCGGGACTGGATGTTTCCGTACTGTCGAATTATGCCGGTGAAAACGATGGCAGGCCCTTTTTTTTACACCAGTACAAGGGAAACAGGCTGCGCAAAATATGTTGTCTGTTGCGGAACTACCTGATGTTGTTCTGCTTTGTCCTGCGAAACAAAAAAGCCTGCTTCGTTTATCTGGCTTACGGTAACTCCATCGACTTGCCGTTCATGTATATCGTTTCCCTCGCAAAGAAAAGCATAATCGATATCCATGAAGCGATTGCGCAAAATGCGGATGACAATGCCGGGTTGAAACGATGCTTCCGAAAGGTATACTCCGAACGATTTGCGACGGTCATCGTTCATTCCCAACGGACGAACGATCTGCTGGAGGAATACGGCTATCGGGGTAACCGGCTGTTCGTACCTCATTTCAAATATTGTTTTTCGAAGAATTACGACATTCGCCGTCTGGGGGCGGATATTGTTTCCGCAATTGCGGAAGACAAAGTGAATATCTTGTTTTTCGGGAATATAACCTATGACAAGGGAATCGATATCCTTATATCGGCAGTGAATAGTTTGGAGCCGGAACTTCGCTGCAAAGCGAACGTAATTATTGCAGGGAAGGATTTCGATGGGACGGTACATCGGGTGCAGCCGTCGGACAAGGCCGCTTTTAAGATTGTCCTCAGACATATCGAGGACGATGAATTGGTATATCTTTATGAACATACCGATTATGTGGCGCTGCCGTATCGCAAAACATCACAGAGCGGAATTCTCGAAATGGCGTTCTATTTTCGTAAACCGATCCTTGCGAGCGACGTGCCTTATTTCAGGAGAATGCTGACCGAATTTCCCAGCTTCGGCATCTTGTCCGGCAAGGATGTCCCGGCATATGCCGAAACGCTCGCTTCGGTTATCGGGCTGCATTCCTCTGCGGATTATTTTACAGACAAGGATTATTTTCGGTATACCAACCGAAGTGAAATAGAAGCTTTTAAAAAGCAATTCGCTATTTGGATAAAACGGTAATATGAAGAAGGTCGCAGTTATCGGAACCGTCGGCGTTCCGGCGAAATACGGAGGTTTTGAAACCCTTGTGGAAAACCTCATCGGGGAGTGTTGTTCCGAAGATGTGGATTACACTGTTTTTTGCAGCGGCAAGGCTTATCCGACCCGATTGAAAACATATAAAAACGCCCGGCTCGAATACGTGCCGTTGCATGCAAACGGTATGCAGAGTATCCCGTATGATATCTGGTCATTGGTGCGTACCATTGGCCGTGGGTACGACGTCGTACTCATTCTGGGGGTTTCCGGGTGTCTGTTTTTGCCGTTGTATCGGTTGCTGTTCCGCAAGAGGATCGTCGTCAATATCGACGGCTTGGAGCACAGGCGGGACAAGTGGGGCAAATGGGCCCGCAAGTTTCTCCGTTTGTCGGAGCGGATCGCCGTCAAGTTTGCCGATGTCGTAATTGCGGACAATAAAGTTATTCAGGATTATGTTTCGGAGACTTACCGTAAGCCGTCGGTTCTGATCGCCTATGGCGGGGATCATGCCGTCGTGACCGTCGGCTCCTCCCGGCAACACGAAATTCTCGGCCGGTTTGGGGTCGAGGCGAAAGCATATGCCTGTACTATCTGCCGGATCGAACCGGAAAACAATTGTCATCTGATTCTGGAGGCGTTCTCTAAAACGAATATCCCGCTCGTATTTATCGGTAATTGGAATCTGAGTGCCTACGGCCGGGAGTTGAAAGCCGTATATGGCAAGTTCTGCAATATCCATATTGTCGATCCGGTCTATGACAAGGAACAACTCTTCGTGCTGCGGAAACAATGCCTGTTTTATATTCACGGACATAGCGCCGGCGGAACCAACCCGTCGCTTGTGGAGGCCATGTCCTGCGGCGCTCCGATTCTGGCGTTCGATGTGGGTTACAATCGGGAGACGACCGGTCATAAAGCCTGTTATTGGAGCACTCCGGAGGAACTGGCCGCTCTTGCTGCCGAAAGCCGGGAGGATACTTCCGGCAGTATGGAACGGCTGGCTAATGAATGTTACACGTGGCGCAAAGTTGTCGGTCAGTATGAAGCGATTTACTGAATTCCCGTTGCCGGGAGCAATCCATGATTTCCTATGACGCTAAATCCTGCCGACCGGGTGTTGCTGCGGTTGCTTGCCGCGGCGGTAAATATGCAGGAACCGGCTCTCGATAAAGCGTTGTCCGATCCGGAATGGAGCCGGGTATATGGGCAGGCGGCGCAGCAGGGGGTGCTGGCCGTGGCGTGGGAGAGCGTCCGGCGGTTGTCTCCGGATTTGCAGCCGGACCGTGGATTGAGGTTGCAGTGGGCGTACGGGGCGGAGCGGATCGTCTCGCGGTCGAAGAGACAAATGCTGGAAGCAGCCCGTTTTGCGGCTCTTTGTACCGATGCGGGCTGCCGGCTGATCCTGCTCAAAGGGATCGGATTGGCCCGTTATTATCCTTTCCCATTGCAGCGCGAATGCGGGGATATCGACATCCTTCTGCCCGAAGGGTTCGAGAAGGGGAACGAGATCGCCCGATGCCGGGGGATGAAGGTTTCGGGGCTGGATTATAAGCACAACCATATCTGCTCGAACGGCGTCATGTTCGAAAACCATCGTTATCTGACCTCTTTCAAAGGGAAGAGCGATATCAGGCGGTTGGAGCGAATCTTTCAGGACGCCGTAAAAGGCGGAGACTTCGTGCCGTTCGGAGAGGACAGATTCCATACATTGTTTCCGACGGTCAATGCACTGTATATTACCTATCATGGCTTTTTTCACTTCCTGATCGAGGGGATCACCCTGCGGCATCTGCTCGACTGGGCTTTGTTCGTCGGGAAGGAGCAGAATGCGATAGACTGGAATTATTTTTACAGGATCTGCGACGATTTGGGTTTCTCCCGGTTTGCGGATACCATGAATGCCATAGCCGTGGATGTGTGGGGCGTCCCTCTGACGAATCCGGGGGTGTCGTTTGACCGCCGCTGCATGGATAGAGTGCTGGCCGATGTGCTGGCGAACAAACGGCATGTCAGCGGATTGCCCGTTTACAAGAGACGGGCGAAGCTGGTTTGCAACATGCTGTCGTCACGCTGGAAATACAGACAGCTTTACGGGCGCAGTCTTTTTGGGGTGATGGTGCGATCGGTGTTCGGTCTCTTGTTCGATGCTTCGCCGGAATTGAAATGAGCCGCTGTTTATCCGGATTGTCCTGAAAATAGAGAGATATGATATATGTAGTTGTCTGGTCGGTCTTCCTCGGCCTGTTTTATATGCTTTTGTGGTGGCTGATACGCCGGACTCCGGTGACGGGGGACGATGAGAAAGAGGTGAGCCGCATCTCCCGTCTGCTGAGACGCGTTGGCGATAAGTGGGGCGTAAAATAACACCGAATAGTATGAAGAAAGCCGGAGCGTCGCTCCGGCTTTCTTCGTCGCTGAAATGCGCTGAAAATCCGCATGAATAGGCTTGAAGTACGTCGGTGCCCGACTGCGGGCCGTGCGGCGTGCGGATTACTTACCTTTTGCGCTTTATCCCCGGTATTGCACGGGGATTTTCCCCTTTTCGCGGCCGGGGGGCCGACGTCCGATCTCCGTTCGGGCGATGATTCTTCGGGGCGCGTTCTTGTCCGGCGCTTGTGCGCCGTCCGGGAGCTGTCGGGTTTCCGGCCGGCCGTTCATCGAAGAAATAGGATTTCTGCCGCCGTTTCTCCTCCTGCGAGCGGGCGACGTAGACCTTTTCGTGCGTATAGGGATTCTCTCCGGTGTAGAACATCACCGACGAAAGTGTCATCGGCGTGGGGGTGAGGTCCTGTACCTGTTCGAGGTTGAAATGGAGCTTGCCGAGGACCTTCTCCGACAGCGAACGCATGTCGCGTTCGGTGCAGCCGGGGTGCGACGAGATGAAGTAGGGAATCAGCTGGTAGGGCAGTCCTTCGCGGCGGCAGATGCGCTGGAAATCGGCGGTCAGCCGCTCGAAGAGCGCGAACGGCGGTTTGCGCATCAGTTTCAGCACGGCATCCTCGGTGTGTTCGGGCGCGACTTTCAGTCGTCCCGACGTGTGGTATTTCACGACTGTATCGAGATAGGGACTCTCGTCGAACAGGTCGTAACGGATGCCGCTGCCGACAAAGGCCTTTTTGACGCCTTTCACCGCCCGGATCTTTTCGTAAAGCGCCAGCAGCGGGCGGTGGTCGTTGTCCAGATTGGGGCACATCTTCGGATGCAGGCACGACGGGCGGCGGCATTTGCGGCACAACTCCCGATCGCGTCCGCCCATGCGGTACATGTTGGCCGACGGGGCGCCCACGTCCGACAGATAACCTTTGAAGTCCGGCATCCGGGTCACGCGCTCCACCTCTGCGAGGATGGAACGTTCGCTGCGCGAGTTGATGAACTTGCCCTGATGGGCCGATATGGTACAGAACGAACAGCCGCCGAAGCATCCCCTGTGGATATTGACCGAGTGTTTGATCATCTCCCACGCCGGAATATCCCCTTTGCCGTTGTAGCGTGGATGCGGTGCGCGCTCGTAGGGAAGGTCGAACGAGTGGTCCAGCTCGTCGGTCGAGAGTGTCGTGTTGGGCGGCGTGACGACCACATAACGGTCGCCCACGGCCTCGATGAGCGTCGCCGTCGGCTCCATCAGGTTGCTCTGGGTCTCGATGATGGTGAAATTCTCGCCGAAGGCCCGTTTGTCCCGCACGCACTCCTCGTAGGCGTGCAGCCGGATCGTCTCCGCCGGATCGAGCCGCTCCACGTAACCGTTGTCGGCCATGAAGGCCACCTGCCGCAGTTTGCGCAGCAGTTTGGCGTTGTAGCCGTTCCGCATGGCTTTGGCGACCCGCTGCACGACCCGTTCGCCCATGCCGTAGATCAGCAGGTCGGCGCCGCTTTCGGCCAGCACCGAGGGTTTGAGCCTATCGTTCCAGTAGTCGTAATGGGTCAGCCGCCGCAGGGAGGCTTCGATGCCTCCGATGACCACCGGAACGTGCGGAAACAGCCGTTTTAGAATCTGCGTGTAGACCTTGACGGCGTAATCGGGCCGGAACCCCGCCTTGCCGCCGGGCGTGTAGGCGTCGTTGCTCCGAAGGCGCAGGTTGGCCGTGTAATGGTTGACCATCGAATCCATCGCCCCTGCCGAGACGCCGAAGAAGAGCCGCGGTGCGCCGAGTTTGGTGAAGTCGCGCAGATCGTCCCGCCAGTTGGGCTGCGGCACGATCGCTACACGATACCCTTCGGCTTCCAGAAGGCGGCCGATCACCGCCGCGCCGAATGCCGGATGGTCGATGTAGGCGTCGCCCGAAAAAAGGATGACGTCCAACTGCTCCCATCCGCGTGCGCGGACCTCTTTTATCGTGGTCGGTAGAAACAAAGCGTGGTTTATTTTCGTAACTGTCTATTTCGTATGGCTTTCCGGCCGCCGCAGGCGGCATTTGCAAATCCGTTCCTATTCCCAAACCCTTCCCTCTGGAAAGGCTTTCTGCCGCTCTGCGGCAGCAGCAGGTGAAAGCATGCCGGTTGTACTTCCCTGCGGCGGGTGTCTTCGGGCTTCTCCGTATGCGATGTCCGCGCGTATGCGGTACCGTGTTTTCGGGGACAGAACCTCGGATTTGTGCCGAAAGGCGGTAGCCGGGCCGCTTATCTGTTATCGCTCTCTTTCGACGCTGCGGCGTAGGTGTCCCATTTTTCGAGCAGCGCGCGGAAATCGTCGGGCAGTTCGCTCTCGAAATAGACAGCCTCGTGCGTCATGGGGTGTACGAAGCCCAGCGACTGCGCATGCAGCGCATGGCGGGGCATTACGGCGAAGCAGTTTTCGATGAACTGCTTGTATTTCGAGAAGGTCGTGCCTTTGAGGATGCGGTCGCCGCCGTAGCGTTCGTCGTTGAACAGCGGATGGCCGATCCACGCCATGTGGACGCGGATCTGGTGGGTGCGCCCCGTTTCGAGACGGCACTCCACGAGGGTTACGTAACCATAGCGTTTCAGCACCTTCCAGTGCGTCACGGCGTGCTTGCCGTCGGACCCGTCGGCGAAGACGAACATCTTCTGCCGATCCTTGGGACTGCGGCCGATGTTGCCCGTGATGGTCCCTTCGTCCTCGTCGAAATTGCCCCACACCAGAGCCACGTAGCGGCGCTGGATCGTGTGGTCGAAGAACTGTTTGGCCAGCCGCGCGTGGGTCTGCTCGTCCTTGGCGATCACCAGCAGCCCCGAGGTGTTCTTGTCGATGCGGTGCACCAGTCCGGCCCGCATATCGCCCTCCTGGAACAGGGGCAGATTCTGCAAATAGTATGTAAGGGCGTTCACGAGCGTTGCGGAGTAGTTGCCGTGACCGGGATGGACGACCATGCCCGCAGGCTTGTTGACCAGCAGCAGGTCGTCGTCCTCGTAGGGAATTTCGAGCGGGATGTTTTCGGGAATGATCTCGATTTCGCGCTTGGGATAGGGCATCACCAGCGAGATGCGGTCGCCGGGTTTGACCTTGTAGCTCGACTTCGCGGGTTTGCCATTGACCAGGATATTGCCTGCGTCGGCAGCCGTCTGGATGCGGTTGCGCGAACAACGCTCCATGTGGATCGTCAGGAACTTGTCCAACCGCAGCGGGCTTTGCCCCCGGTCGGCCGTGATGCTGTAATGTTCGTACAGCTCGTCCTGCTCGCCGGCAGCGTCGTCCTCGAGTTCGTCCGGATCGGGTATGTATTGCGATTCGCTCATCGGACGTGTGCGTTATTGGAAAAATTCGTCTTCCGCTGTCTCTTCGTCCGGGAAAAGCCCGTCGTCGATGACCGGCTCCGCTTCGACGGGACGGTTGGCCAGACTGTCCAGACGAACACGGGCCAGCGAATCGGCCGTTTCAGCGTCGAGGCGGCGCAGCTCTTCGGCGGCTTTTATCATCTCCTTATCGGCCGCAGCGCTCTGGGCGGTGACTTTGGCAGCATCGAGGGTCAGCTTCAGATCGACCTTCGCACCCAGCCGGGCACGGCTGCCGGCCGAAGGCGTCTGCAGATAAACCCGGGCTTCCCGCTGGTTCAGCAGGTTGATTCCCTCGTCGAAGGAGATCTTGCCGATGTTGAGCCCCAGCTCCCACAAACGGCTTTTGGCCTGTTGGAGGTGAAGCCCCACGGTCTTCGGCACGAGTGTCGAAACGGAACCGCTCTCCCCGACGTAAAGGGTGACGCCGCTGCCCGCTTCGAGCTGTACGCGGCTTTTCTCCGAGATCCGCTTGCCGTCGGCGTACTCTTCGAGCACGTAATTGGTCGCCAGGTCGGGACGATAGACGATCTGTTCGATCCCCAGGCCGGCCACTTCGAGCATGTTCTTGGCCTGGCGCAGCGAACGGCCGGCGACATAGGGCACCGTCACCATCTTCTGTCGGTAGGAGTTGATCGTGACATAGACCGTTCGTCCGGGTTTGACCCCGACGCCCTTTTCCGGGAGTTGGTCCAGTACTACACCCCCGTCGTAGGCAGGCACATACAGCGAGTCGTTGACGATGATTTCCAACCCCTGACGGCGGGCCTCCCCGAGAGCCTCCTCGAGCGGAATGCCTGTCAGGTCGGGGACCGTACGGTGCGCACTGTGGCGCGTGCCCAGCAACAGCAGCAGGTGAGTTGCGACGCCCAGCACGAGCAGCACGCAGACGATGATGAAAAGGTGTTTCAGGAAAGGATGCTCACTGACTTTCGCCCAATATTTTTTCAGTTGTTCCAGCATGGTATTGTTCTGTCGTTTATGTTCGGGGATCGGCCCTGTCTGGCGGGTACGGACCGATCCGTTTCGTCTGTTTCAGGTATAGCCTCGTTATCCGATTTCGCGGTAAAAGGTGTCGCGTTCGACGGCCCGGTAGCCGGCTGCCGCGACGATGCGGCGCATCTCCTCCGTAGTCATCGCCGGGCGCTGGTCGTCGGCTCCGGCCATCGAGTAGATTTTGGTCGTATCGTCGATCGTGCCGTCGATGTCGTCCGCACCGAAAGCCAGAGCCAGCTCCGTAGTCGCTTTGCCGTACATCACCCAGTAAGCCTTGATGTGGGGAATGTTGTCCAGGTAGATGCGGCTTATGGCCAGCATCCGCAGATCTTCGGTCACGGAAACCTCGCCGATTTCCGACATACGGTTGCCGAAATTGCGGTATTTGAGCGGGATGAAGGCGTTGAAGCCGCCCGTCAGATCCTGCTGGCTGCGCAGCCGGTCGAGGTGGTCGATGCGGTGTTCGACGCACTCGATATGGCCGTAGAGGATCGTAGCGTTGGTCGGGATCCCCAGCCGGTGTGCGGCGGCATGCACCTCGAACCACTCCGCAGTCGAGCCCTTATCGGGACAGATGCGGGCACGCAGCTCCTCGTCGAAAATTTCGGCACCCCCGCCCGGTATCGCCTCCATCCCGGCGCTGCGGAGCAGACGCAACCCTTCGTCGATAGTCAGCCCCGCTTTGCGGATCATGTAGGAGAGCTCGATGGCGGTGAAGGCCTTGACGGTCGCTTCGGGCAGGATCGCCTTCACGCGGCGGATCATCTCGACGTAATAGTACAAATCGTGCTCGGGATGCACGCCTCCGACGATATGCACTTCGGTTACGCCCTGTCCGGCGTGGTCGCGGGCGATCCGTTCGACCTCTTCCAGGGAGTAGTCCCACGCCTCGGGACTTCCCTTCGGACGGCGGTAGGAACAAAAATTACAGTTGAACACGCACAGGTTCGTGGGTTCGATGTGGAAATTGCGGTTGAAATAGACCTTGTCGCCGCTCACGCGCTCCTTGCGCCGGGCGGCCAGCTCGCCCAACAGCCAAAGCGGAGCTTCGTGCCAGAGCACGAGGGCTTCGGCAGGGGCGATCCGCTCGTCGGAGCGGACCTTGCGGACGATATCTTCGAGTTGCGGGGACATTATTTCGGTGCTTTGCGATAAAGATAAACAGCGATACAGAGGTAAAGTATGTTCGGTATCCAGACAGCGATCCAGGGCGGCAGCGTACCGCTCTTGGCAAACTCCTCGAAGAAGCGGATGAAGAGGATATACGAGAAGCAAAGGGCAATGCCGATGCCGATGTGGAGTCCCGTGCCGCCCCGCACCTTGCGCGAGGAGAGCGAAACACCGATGAGTGTCAGAATGAACGTACCGACAGGATAGGCGTAACGGGCGTGTTGTTCGACCTGAATGATGTTGATCGAGTCGGAACCCTTGCTTCGCTGCTGTTCGAGGAACTGGTTCAGTTCCACTATATTCATTGTTTTTATCAACTGGTCAGTGCGCCCCAATTCATTGACATCCAGATTAATGAGTGTGTCCAGATTACGGTGTTGCGTGAAAGTTTCCACGCCGAGCGAATCGAACGTGCGGGTGGTATATCGTCGAGCCGACCACCGCTTGGTTTCGGGATTGAACCTCACCTCTGCGGCTTCGAGCGATGCGGTCATCGCTCCCGATTCGTACTCTTCCAGGCTGAAGAACGAAGCCTGGTTCGATTCCTTGGAGTAGTTGCGGATATAGGCGAACGTACCGGGTTCGATCTGACGGTAGATATTTTTATCGTATTGGAAACGCGCCTTGCGCGGGATGTATTGGTTCTCGAAAGCCACGCAGCTGCGCTGCGACACCGGAATCAACCAGAGGTTCAACCCCAGAGAGAGCGAAGCGATGATGAGCGCCCCCAGGAAATAGGGCCACATCAGCCTTCGGAAACTCATGCCGCCCGAAAGCATAGCCACGATCTCGGTCTGGTAGGCCATTTTCGAAGTGAAGAAAATGACGGCGATGAAGGTGAACAGTCCGCTGAACTGGTTGATGAAGAATGGAATGAAATTCAGGTAATAGTCGAAGATGATCGCCTTGAGCGGCGCTTTCGTCTCCGTAAAGTTGTCGATCTTCTCCACGTAGTCGAAGATCACCACGACCACGATGATCATCGCGATAGCGAAGAAGTAGGTGCTCAAGAACTTGCCGAGGATATACCGGTCGAGGATCTTGAATCCGGGGAAGCGGAAATGCGGGAGCTTTCGTTTCATCGTGGTTCGAGTGTTACAGCCTGCGGCCGAGTTTGGCGACCATCCGCTCCTTCCAAGGGGTGAAATCCCCGGCCCCGATGTGTCGGCGGGCCTCGGTGACCAGCCGCAGGTAGAATGCGATGTTGTGCAGCGAAGCGATCTGCGCCCCGAGCATCTCCTGGCAGATCGTCAGATGGTGCAGGTAGGCTTTCGTATAGACGTGATCGACGAAGGCGGTGCCTTCGGGATCGATCGGGGAGAAGTCGTCCTCCCATTTCTTGTTGCGGATATTGATCGTGCCTTCCGAGGTGAAAATCTGTCCGTTGCGTCCGTTGCGCGTGGGCATCACGCAGTCGAACATATCGACGCCCCGGGCGATGCCTTCGAGGATATTGATCGGCGTGCCGACCCCCATCAGGTAGCGGGGGCGGTCTTCGGGTAGGATGGCATTCACCACCTCGATCATCTCGTACATCACGTCGGTCGGCTCGCCTACGGCAAGACCGCCGATGGCATAGCCGTCCGCGTCATACTGTTTGACATTTTCGGCTGCCCGCGCCCGCAGGTCGGGATAGGTACAGCCCTGTACGATGGGGAACAGCGCCTGGTAATGGCCGTATTTGGGCGAGGTCTGGCGGTAACGGTTGAAACAACGGTCGAGCCAGCGCTCGGTCAGAGCGAGCGACTTGGCGGCATAATCGCGCGGCGAGTCGCCCGGCGGGCACTCGTCGAAGGCCATCATGATATCGGCGCCGATCGTACGCTCCGTGTCGATCACGCTTTCGGGCGTGAACAGATGGCGCGAACCGTCGATGTGGGACTGGAAATGGCATCCCTCCTCCTTGAGCTTGCGGCAGCCCGCCAGCGAGAAGACCTGAAAGCCGCCGCTGTCGGTGAGCATCGGCCCGTCCCAGGTCGAGAAGCGGTGCACGCCGCCCGCCCGCTCGAGAATATCCATACCGGGACGCAGATAAAGGTGATAGGTGTTGGCCAGGATGATCTGGGCCCGGGCTTCGTCGCGCACGTCGCGGTGAAAGATGCCCTTGACGGTCGCCGCCGTACCTACGGGCATAAAGATCGGGGTCTTCACCACGCCGTGATCGGTCTGCAATTCGCCCGCTCGCGCCTGCGAAGAGGGGTCTTTATGTTGGAGCGTAAATTTCATAGATGTCTATATAACGTACAAAAGTACGTAAAACTATTTATAATTCATAAAAAATGGTCGCAACAGTGTGCATCGCGGTCATGTCGCGGCCGGTCGGTGCGGCGGGAGGGAAGGATGGTGAAAAGTCGGCGCGAAAATGCGACGGAAGGCGGGACGCCCTTGCCCGGTCGGTTTTGTCGTATATATCCAAACCGACAAAAGATTTTTCGCTCGATTTCACATTGCAAAAGTTTGAATATTCAAAAATAATTGCACGATTTTTGTTTTTTTAATAAAAACATCTCTGAATTTGTCATTTTATTCGCTTTAACCCTAATTTGATATGAAAAACATGAAGTATTTGTCGCTACTGGCAATTTTAGGGTTGCTTGTCGGCTGTACCAGTGACTTGACCACAGAGGAAGTCCCCCAACCTCCGTCCGTCCCCGAGCAGAAAATCTCGCACGTCGTCCCCGTCGAACAAGCCCTTGAGGATTTGCAAGGCCTTCTCGAGGCGATCGACGCTCCGGCGGAAGACGGCGCTGTCACCCGCAGCGGCGGCATACGGCGTGTGAAAAACGTGACGACGGTTTCTCCCGAAGCGTTAAGTCCCGGCGGTACCCGCAGCGAAGCCACGGCCGACGTGGAGGATCTGCTCTACATCGTCAATTTCGAGAACGAGGCGGGCTATGCCATTCTGGGGGCCGACGACCGGTTGGAGCCGGTCTATGCGGTCGTCGATGAAGGAAGCCTCACGACCGAAGAGTTCCGGTATGCCGTAACGGTTACTCCCGAACAGGCCGAAGCGGACGGTGAGTTGGTATTCCCCCTGCAAATGGTTGCACAGGCCGCGATCGGAGGTGTCGATACCGGCGGTGGCGGAAACGGCATCGTCGGAGGCCCTATTACCGATATAGAACATTGGTGGCCGGAAGGACAACAACCTGTCGGTATTGACTATGAACCTTGGGAAACCAAAGAACAATCAGGCATTCTCCTCAAAACCCGATGGAACCAAACCAAACCATATAATTATTTATGCCCAATTGAAAATGGCAAAAACTGTTTTGCCGGATGTGTCCCGGTAGCAGTTGCACAAATTTTAGTTTTCAACGCTTTAAATTATAATAAAAAATTTTATCAAATAGGAGATCAGCTTTTGAATGAAGCCATGTGGCTTAATATCGAAGAAGCGGTAACACATCCCCAGTTAGTGAAACCTGTTGTAAGTGGGGAATCCATGAATGCCCAAACATGGGCTGTAGCCTATTTCATCAATAAAATGGGAGAGGCAGTTGGTGTGAAATACCACAGTGACGACGGAGGTTCTCCCGCCCCAACGAAAAACGTAGTGAAGTTACTCCAATATTTGGGTGACATAGGATTAGGCTATTCAAATATAGCTTTATCGCCTATAACTACCGACAAAGTTCGGGATATGATTTTCGTGAAAAAACTTCCATTTTATTATTCCGGGAAGAGCAGTACTAATAGTCACGCATGGGTATTGGACGGTTGGTTGCTCCGTGAAAGACGCGTGATAACCAGATATGCTTTTTTGCCTACTCAATACCACACAGAGTCGAAAGAATTTGTGCATGCCAATTTCGGCTGGGGAGGACAAAAAGACGGATACTATACATTCAATGCGTTCTATACAGACAGGGGACCTGTCAGCCCGCAGTCAATAGAAGACAGAGATTACGATCATGATTTTTCGGCCGTCACTTATAATTTGAGCAAATGAAAAAGTTATTGATTTATATTTTTTTGAGTAGTCTGGTTGGTTGCAACGAACCGGAGGAGTGGATTGGAAATGGATCCGGCTATTCGAAATATCTCGTTCAAAATTATGTGGACGGGAGCTATGTTTTATACGGCATGCTGGCTGAAAAACCATCGACGCTCTATTCCATGTCCGGATTTCAGGTACTTCTGGAGGATCCGGTGTACTATCAGACACCGGAACAGGAGGGGGCGCAGCATACCGACGATTTTCTTCGAATCGCAGAGCGCAATCACGATACGGAATACAACAATCTGAAGTCGCTTCCATGGTCGGATTTGACCGCATTCGCAGACAATTTCACCGGCATAAAAGTTACCAGCGACAAAGATTGGAGCGCCAAATACCCGGCAGGATCGCCGTTGAACGATAAAATGGGAGTTCGGTATGTAAGCTATGCCGAATACATAGAGAACGATTATCATTCTTATTCCGATCTTGGGAAAGAAATTCTATTTCTATACAACAAACCGTTGTCGGCTTTGCAACCCGACGATCTGCGGGTGGTCGAATACACTCTTTCCTCCTTGTCGATTTACTCGTTTATACTTTATTTTACGTCGGTTCCCGACAATCCGGGCGAAGTGCATACTTTTACGGTGGAGTTCACCACTTCGGATGGCACGGTCAAGACCGCCTCGATAACCTGCACGCCGGAGGTCGATCCTGCGTTGCAATAGCCGGCAGCACAAATTCGGGTAATTGTAAAATAGCCGATCCGCAGTGGATCGGCTATTTGTCTTGTCATATCCGTACTTTATTTCTCCCCGGTTTCGGGAACGACTTTCTGAAAAGGTAAAAAACACCCCGACCGACGAAAATGAAGCCGAAGTCGAAGCGGACTGTCTTTATAACCACTTCTTGAATCGGAAGAACCAGATCGTAAGCCCCGAACAGAGCAACATCAAGCCGATGGCAAACAGGTAGCCGTATTTCCAGTGCAGCTCGGGCATGATCGAAAAGTTCATGCCATAAATACTTGCGATCAACGTCGCGGGCATGAAAACCACAGCAGCCACCGAGAAGATCTTTACGATCTCGTTCTGCTCGATATTGATAAGACCCAGTGCCGCATCCTGGATATAGTCCAGACGCTGAAAACTGAAATCGGCATGGTTGATGAGCGAATTCACGTCCTTGATCATCAACTGCAAACGCGGGTAGATATCGTTCGGGAACCGTTCGCTGCGCAGAATGCCCGACAGCACGCGCTGGCGGTCGAAGATGTTCTCCCGCAGCAACATCGTACTCTCCTGCAAGGTATTGATGCGACGCAGCACCTCCTTGTCGATCGAATCCTCGCCATTGATATTGCGGCTCAACGACGACACCTGACGGGCGATCAGCTCGACCATGTCGGCATCGTAGTCGATCCGCACTTCGAGCAACGTGATAAAAATATGATAGCCCGTTGGATAGTTGCGGTAGTTGATCTGGAGCCGCTTCTCCGTCTCCTGAAACGTCCGCGACTCGGCCTGGCGCACCGAAACCAGCACACCTTCGTTCGAAATGATGAACGACACGGGTTCGATGACGAAACTCTCGCCCGTCGGCACGAAAAAGTTGGCGTTCGAAATGATCGCATTCTCGGTTTCGGAATATTTCGAGGTCGATTCGATCTCTTCGACCTGCTGCTTGGTCTGGAGGTTGATCTCCATGAAATTCTCGACCGCTTTCTGCTCCTTGATCGTGGGTTGCAGCATATCGATCCACAAGATATCGTCGTAACCCAACTCCTCGAAGAGCCCGGTATCGGCGTTTCGGATGATCTTGTTGTATTGCTTGAGGTAAATCGTAATCATAAAGCACCCTGTATTAATCCGGTTCCCCGGGTTGCTTTCTGCGTGAACTGGTCAAGACAGGGGGCCGCCCGGCGGCATGAGCCCTGCCTACTCCCTTCAGCCGGGATTTACACGGGGCGACACCTTGAGTCCCGAATCCCAGAACTTCTGAAGGGCCCGGCGCTTCTGATTATCGAAGATATAGTCGATATTACGCGTCAAATATTCATAGGCATCGTACGGCTTTTTGTCGAATCCCGCTTCGAGGATCGCTTCGTAGGTATGTTCCAAACCGAACGTGAGGGCATGCTGCAGCGATTCGATGACTTCGTAGGGCGTTCCCTTGCGAGCCACCCAGACGGCAAAGGCAAAGGGCAGTTTGGTCGCGGCCTGCCATTCGGCAGCCAAATCGTATTTATAGCGGAACTTCTCCTCGTGATCGAACACCTTGTCCCCGATCAACAGGAAAGCGTCCCCCTCCTGCGCATGACGAAGCTGTTCGTAGTCATCCAGAGAGTACCATTCGGGAGCGATTTTCCAACGATGGGCGGCCAGATAACCGACCAGTTGCACGGAGGTCTGGGAGTGGGGATCGAGAAAGACGCGCCGAACCTCGGAAACCGGGCCGTCGCTCAACAGCACGACGGTTCGCACGGGGCCGACAGCTCCGATGCAATACTCGGTAATCACCTCCGTCGATTTGAGCGAGGGAACGGCGGCAGCCGGAAGCAGCGCCAGATCGGCACGCCCTTCGACGTAGTTTTTCGTACACTCGGAAGGAGGGGACAACAACAGATCGGCACGAAAGTTACCTTCGTGACGGATACCGTAGATGAATGGTATCGTATTGAGATACGACACTGCCGCTATGCTTGGAACCGACACCATCATCCATATCGTTGAATTTTTCGTTGAACTTCGCTCTTCGCCGCCGTGGAAGATACGGATATTTTCCACTTTTCGGCCGGAAGACTCCGGCTTCACGAAGATATTACGGAGCAAAAGTAGCTATTATATTTCAAATATCCAATTTTCAAGGCCAAATTAGACCGCTGCGACCGTCACCGCAACAGATTGAACCCCAGTCCGAACAAATTATCCGCCGACTTTATTTGCCGCAGATCGAAATTATTCCGGGTCGAATCTCTTGACAAGGGGTATTCGGATTGTTTATATTTGTCCCGACAAATCCGCTTTTCAACAGACGGCCTCAGGATATTTCCGACCTTTTCAACAATCGCAACAATTCTGTTGTCAGGAAATTATCCAGACTTTTCAATATCTATAAACATTTTATCAAAACTTTTTCAACATGAACCGCACCTATCTCACCCGTGCGATCCGGGAGCTCGCAGGCGTGTATGGCTACACGATCCACACCGATACCGACGACCGCACCCCGCGCGAGATCGTCCTGCTGCCCGCAGCCTGGCTTCCACCCATCCGGCTCAAGGAGGTCGAAGGCCGTCTGCACGGACGTGCGACCTACAGCGTCGAACTGCGGCTGCTGCACCCCGGGGCAAAGCTCTCGTCCGAACGGCGCAACGAGGTGTGGAGCCAAACGGAACTGCAACTCTTCGATCTCTTCACCCAGTTAAGCACCGACCCGAAGGTCATAGCCGTCGAAAACCTCACCGTCCAACCCGGATCGGGAGCCTACACCCCGCACGGAGAAATCTCCCAAACGGCCAAAGCCGACGTCATCACCTGTTTTTAGGCACCCGGACACCCCGCACAGCAGCCATCGGCCTTTCCGATGCCGCCTCCGCATCTTTCGAAAAAAAGCGAAGGGCACGACTCCGCCCACAGCCCCGACACCGGCGACCGCACGGTATCTCGGACCGCACACAATCATCCACTTCCAAACCCGTTTTCACATGACATTCACCTCTCTGCCGGAGATGTTTTCCTCCGTATTCGGCCCGCTCGCCTACACGTTCTCCAACGCGGCGGAAACGGAACTGTTTCTGGAAATACTCAGCACCAGGGACGGCTCCAGGATCGGCTCCAAACGGTTTTACAACACCCCGACCGGCACCCTGAACATCGCCCCGATGGTCCGGAAAAACATTCGCTTCGTCCCCTCGTCCGGCATGACCGGATTCTGCAATTCGGAAAGCCGGAGCGCTTCGGTGCAACTGGCCGTCGGAACGACCTACTCCGAAGTCCGGACCTTCGTCGCGGCACACGACTCCGTGAAACCGTCCCGGATTCTGACGACGATGCCTTCGCACCGCATCATCGCCTATGGCGAAAGCGACGAAATCACCTGCTGCATCCCGGGCCAGCACACCGTAACGGTCACGAGCGACATTACGGCAGAAGCTCTTACGTACAATGCGATCGGAGGGGAGGAGCTGACCCTCTTCCGGCTCAACACCCGAAGTTTTCTGCCCTCGGTCGGCACGATCACCGTCCGGATCGCCACCGCCGGACAGACCGTAGCGGAAATCGGCTACACGGTCGTTCCGAAATGCGACGAAGGATGCCGTATCGCCTGGCGAAGCCGTGCAGGTTCGATCGAACACTACACTTTTCCGGTGGTGAAAAGCGTCGTCCAGAAAATCCGCAAGGAACAGGTACTCACCGACGACGCGGGCTACGAAGATATCAGTATCCGCGACGAACGGACGACGACCCTCGCCTCGGCCTTCGAACCCGCCGCCGTTATCGAAGCGCTGGCCGAAATCGCCGCATCGCCCCAAGTCTGGAAGATCGACGGCGACAAATACGAAGAGGTGGACATCCTGACCCGGGAGCAGACGATCGGCCGGCACGGCTCCCTGGGCTGTATCGAAATCAGCCTGCGTCCCCGACAAGAAACCCGCTGCCTATGAAACTCACTATCGACCAAATTCCCTGCGACCTCGACCCGTCGCAGCGCATCGCCCTCGACTACGATGCCCAGGATCTCGCCGACGTGCGAAGCGGAAACAAAGGGCACGCCCTCCGACTGCGGCTGCCGGCAACCCGGACCAACGACCGCATTTTCGGATTCGCCGCCGAGCCTTACACGGGCCAGCGCTTCAATGCCGCGCAGCACACGGCCGTTTTGAGCGACGGAGAGGCCAAACTGCTGCAAGGCTCCGTCCGGCTGCTCTCGGCAGCGTACGACTCCGACCCGGAGGGGTATCTGATAGAGATCCGCAGCGGCACCTCCGAATGGGCCCGGCAAGCCGCTGCGGAGATGTTCAACACCCTCGGCATCTCCTTCTCGGGACGGCTCACGCCCACGATGATCCGCCAGACCTGGACCAACAACACCCCGGTCAAATTCTTCCCGGTATGCCGCGACGAATACACCCCCGAACTGTCGTCGGTCGAACTGATTCCCGTAGAACGATTCCTCTCCGTGGACGACTACCACCCGTTCATTTCGGCTGCAACCGTCGTGCAGACACTCTTTTCCGAAGCGGGCTACACCCTTGAAAGCGATTTTCTGAACGGCGAATTTTTCCGCTCGCTCTACCTGAGCGGCGCCTATTCCTCGCGCGACACGAACGCCCTGCGGAACCACATGGATTTCCTGGCCCGGCGTACGACGACGGCGGCGACGACGGCGAACAGCGACGGCCGTGTGTACGCCAACCCCTACAAGTCGATCAACTCAGTAGGCAATTTCGTCGAAACGGTCAATCCGAACGACCAAAACGATCTGGGAGAAACCCTCACCGATGTCTTTTCGAACAACCACTGCTTCACCGTCGAAGACGGGGAGATCGTCTTCAGGCCCATGACCTCGGTGACGGTAGCCTTCGAATACCACATCCGCTACATCACCGACCACCGCATCCTCGACCGCAACCGCCTCAAAGGAATCGACTCCTTCTACCTGGGCGACGGCACCGAGGTACAGGGCGCCCTCGCAAACCGCTACGCCGACCGCAGAAACTCGACCAAACCCGCCTTCCAGTACCGTGCCATCGTGTTCAACCACACCGAAGGAAACTCCTACCGCCTCACCTGCACCGTCAACGGCACGGCCGGGCACGCAATCGGAGAGTTCGATTCGCGGTCGGCTCTGGTCACGACCCCTTCCGGCTCGACCGTCACGGCCCCGGTACTGCTCTGCAAAGCCGCCGGAAGCACGACCTACACGACCTACACCGGAGATTGGGCACTCTACGACGGCTACATCGGAGAAACCGGACAGACCGAAGTGGAAATGACCGTCCGTACCAACCCGGTAACTGTCACGCCGACCTCGCCCAAAACCTTCTCGACCATCTATTTCTACGGTGCGGAACCGGGGATGAAATTCTCCCTGAGCCGCCAATGCACCCTGCGCCCCGACTTCACCGGCGCACCCGGTCTGAACACCCCGATCTCTTTCGAGGACGTCGCCCGGCACCGCGTCCGCAAATGGGTCGTACTCGACGCCCTGCGGCACCTGTTCAATCTGCGCTTTTACACCGACGAGGAAACCCGCACGGTTTACGTCGAACCGGCCGACGACTTCTACCGCCTCGGCCAGACCTTCGACTGGAGCTCCCGGATCGACCGCTCGCAGCCGATCCTGCTGGGCGATGCGGCACAGGATGCGGAACGTGTCCGCATCTACAAGTACCGGGAGGCGGACGGTGCGGTGACCCGGCTGAACGCGACCCTGGAAGAGCCCTTCGGCCAGTGGCGTCTGGTCAATGACTCGGCGGCGGCGATCGACCGGGAAAGAAACCTCGCCAACCCCTTCTTCTCGCCGACGGTCAGCGAAACGGAATGTTATGCGGATGCACCTTCGGCCCTCGTCCTGCGGGTCGGCGACCGCGACGCCCCGGACACCGCCGACCGGAGCAGTTTCACGCCCCGCATCGTCCGCTACTGCGGCATGCAGCCACTGCCCGCCGGCGAGCGCTGGGGCTATCCTTCCACCGGAGACAGCTACCCCCTGGCCGCATTCCACCGCAACGATCCCGACAACGGATTCACGCTCTGTTTCGAAGACCGGGACGGACAACAGGGACTGCACCGCTTCTACGACACCCAAGCCGAACAGGAGAAACGCTGCCAGCACCTCACGCTCCACCTGCGGCTCGAACCGTGCGACATCGAACGGCTCTTCCAGATACAGCGCCTCGCCCCCTGCATCGCCTCGACGTTCCTGTTCCGCATCGGCGGCGAAGAGGTCCGCTGCACGCTCCGCCGCATCGAGGGTTACGACCCCTCGGCCGCCTCGACCCGCTGCACCTTCACCCGTCTGCCCAACGGATAGCCCTTCGACCGTCCTTCATCCGCGCGGACCGCAGCCGTACGACTCCCCGCTCTCTCACGGGATGCGCTCCTCGAAAATCCGCCCAACCCTCCTGCTGGAGCAGGGACGCCGCGAAACCGCAACACCCCCACTCACAGCCAACCCCATTCCGAACGCCGGCGAGCGAGTCGGCAAAAAAACAACTTTCCATGCAATCCGACATTCAAATCACCAACCGCAACGACACCTGCTTCGTGGACATCGAAGGGGTGATCGGCGTCCCCGAGGAGTGGCAGTTCGACCAACCCTCGTCGCGCGTAGCCACCTACGAAAAATTCCGGGACAGCCTCGACCGGCTGCGCGAAATCGACGCTCCGGAAATCGTCGTCAATATCCGCTCGACGGGCGGCGACGTAAACGACGCCCTGCTGATCTACGAGGCCCTCTCGTCGCTCGACGGACACATCGTCACCCGCTGCTACGGCTATACGGCTTCGGTTGGTGAGCCCCCCCCCCCCCGGGCTATCCGGCTCCGCCTGCCACAGTCATCGCACAGGCCGCATCGGAGGGATGCCGCGAAATATCGGCCCACGCCCTCTACCTGATCCACAATTCGATCTGCACCGCCGAAGGCAATGCCGAGGAACTTGCGACCCGCATCGACCTGCTCCGCAAAACCGACGCACGCCTGGCGGAGGTCTATGCCGCCCGTTCGGGCCGCACTCCGGAGGAGTTCACCCTCCTGATGGCCGAAAACAACGGCTCCGGCCGCTGGCTCTCTCCGCAGGAGGCACTCGCCGCCGGACTCGTCGATCGGATCATCGAACCCGCCGCTACGGAAAAAACGCCTGCGGCACAGGCGACGCCGGCCGGACAATGGCGCAGGCTGCTCGGCAAGCTGGGACTCGTCCGTCCGGCAGACGCCCTTCCCCCCGACCGCAACATCCTCCATTTCGGCGACCCGGAAAAAGGGTCCGGCCTCCGCACTTCGGAACTCGCCCTGCACGAAGGCCAGCAATTCGCGGCTCCGACCCGCACGCTCCCCCGCGAAGATCCGTCGATCGGAGAAACGACTCCCTCGGCCAACCAGCGGGCCTATGCCGAAGATGCGAAGCAACTGATCCGGTAAAACCCGCCCGCCGAGGATCCGGCGCCCCGCCTTCGGATACCCTCCGCAAAACCGCTACACCCGAACCGATTCCATTCGTTCGAACAACCCATTCAATCACCAAAAATCAAATTATCTCATGAGCGCACTCGAAAATGCCAAAACCTACACCGGCAAAAACCTCGAAACGATCTTTTTCCGCCCGATGCTGAGCGGTCCTTCGGCCATCGACCTGGGCGTCCGCGTCCTTTACAACATGCCCGTACCGACGACAGTGCAGATGTGGGAGCCCAAAACCGACATCCTGCAAAAATTCACCGCGGCAGGCTGGAGCGGCGGCGCCGGCTCGAAAAAACTCCAGAAAACCATCCCTCTCAACCGCGTGAAAGCCGAACTGGGCTACTCGGCCGCAGACTACTTCTCGCTGGTCTATGAGCTGATTACCAACCGTCCCGAGGTCAATATGGAGGATCTCACGGGCACCGAACTCGAAGAGGCCGAAACCACGCTCTTCAAACAGGCCATCGCCGAAAGCATCCGCTCGACGATGTGGGTGGGCGACACGTCGGCCGAAAGCGGCGCGAACACCTTCGACGGATTTCTCAAAACCATCGCCACCTACTCGAACAACAACAAGGTCTATACCTACAATTACGAAACGGACGCCATGAACACACCGGCCAACTCGGTCGCCATGTTCGACGATCTCTGGAAAAATGCGGACGAACGCCTGAAAGACCTCAAAGCCGAGGGGCAACTGGCCTTCTTCGTTTCGTCGGACGTTTACAGCGCCTACGAGAAGCACCTCGACAGCATGAGCACGGACGGCGCCTACACCGACTATATCAACGGCCGTCAAAACCTGCTGTATCACGGCATTCCCGTCGTGGATCTGCGCATCTCGTCCTACCTGGCCAAACTGAGTTCTTCGTCGCCCGTACCCAAGTCGTTCTGCATCCTGACCGACCGCCGCAACCTGGTGCTGGCCGTCAATACGGCCGACTTCCCCGGCAACGAAATCCGCATGTGGTACAACCCCGACGAAATGGAGAACCGCCAGCGAGCCGTCTTCATGGCCGGCTGCGACGTGCTCGACGAAGGACTGGTCGCATTCGCATCGCGCATCTGACCATGTCCGGAACCACACCCTACGCCCGGCCCCTAAAGCCTGCGGGAGGCATCGAAGCCGTCTGGCTGATCCCGGCCTCCGACATCGTATCGGCTACCTACGGCAACGGCTGCTGCACAGGGCTGACGCTGCGAGCGGGGGCATCGGCCGATCAATGGCCGATCCTGGAACAGTCCTCGTCATTCCGGGAAGAGAACCTGAATCCGGACGGACCTCCGCGCTTCCGCCATACGCTCACGCTGGTCGCCGATCCCGAAGAAATCCGGGACCGCCTCGGCGAACGACAACTCGCACGGCTCTCGACCGAAGGCGCGGTCGCCCGCATCGAAACCGCATCGGGCGTCTTCCTGCTGGCGGGACGGTCGGAAAAGTTCGGAGCCGAGCAACCCCTGCGGCTCACGGAGATCCGGTACGAATCCCAAACGAAATTCGCCGCACGTCCCGTCCTCGTCCTGACGCTGGCCGGCGAGGATACGGCCCCGGCATCGCTCATCCGGGAACAATAACCGACAGAGGCTGTCCGGCAACCCGTCCGGCAGCCTCTGTTTTTCAAACCAATACCCATGAACACAAAACAGAAACTCAAGAAAACGGCGCTGGTGAAGGCCGTCCGCCGCGACGACCCCTACCTCACGCTCGGCGCCGCACGGGTCGAAAGCGACAAATTCTGGCGCTGGGGCGACGACAACCTCTTCCCCGCAGCCCTGGCCCTTATGTCGCGCCGCTCGACCACGCACCGCCGCATCATCAACGACAAGGCCGACTACATCTCCGGCAAAGGCTTCACGTTCGATCCGGAAGTCCCCCTGCTGGGCGCCTTCGTCGCGCAAGTCAATGGATCGGGCGAATCCCTGCGGCAGGTATGCAGCAAGCTGTCCTTCGACAAGTCGCTCTTCGGCAACGCCTTCCTGGAAGTCGTCACCGACGAAAAGCACTCGTTCCTGGCCCTCTACCATCAGGACGCCTCGCGCTGCCGCGTAGCCAAAGACTCACGGCACATCCTGCTCCACCACGACTGGTCCCGTTTCTCGGCTGCGGACGCCCGCACGCTGCCCCTCTACCCGCTTTTCGAGCGTCAGGACGACGGCACGCTCCGCGCGATCGTCCACTACAAGGACTACGAACCGATGTTCGAGCACTACGGCGTACCGCCCTACATCGCCGGGTTCGGCGTGTCGGCCATCGCCTACAAGACCGACCGCTGGAATATCTCGCGGCTCGACAACTCGTTCCAACTCTCGGGCGTGATGATGCTCGACAGCACGATGGACGACGAGGCGCAGGCCGAACGGATCATGCGCACGGCCGAGGAGAAATTCGCCGGCAACCCCGGGCAGGTGATGTTCGTACTGCGCGAAGGGGCCGCAGAGGACCACTCGCGCTTCATCCCCATCGCCTCGCAGAACGAAGGCGACTGGCGGTCACTGCACGAACAGGCCACTTCGGACATCGTGGTCGCCCATTCGTGGTTCCGGACCCTGAGCGGGCTGGACTACGCCTCGGGCTTCAGCGCCGAACGCATCCTGCACGAATACGAAATCGCCCTCAACACGGTCATCCTGGGCGAACAGGCCGAGCTGCTGGAGCCGATCCGCGAAATCATCGGACGCATCCTCGGCGCCGACCCCTCGTCGCTCGAAATCGTCAATCGTCCGCCGACCCGCTCCAAACCCCTTTATATGAAAGTCTGGGAGGCCCGCAAAGCCGACGGCCTGGACTACGACCCCGAAGACGAACGCCAGCAACATTTCCTGGCCGAAATCACCAAGTACAACCTCCGAAGCATCGACTGACCATGACCACCCTCGTAACCCCGTGCGAGGTCATCGACCTCGCTTTCGCCGACGGCGGCTACCTGCCGCCCGAAGCGATCGGCACCGCCGATATCGCGGCGGCGGAAGCCCGCTATCTCCTCCCCGTGACCGGACCGGCACTCTGGCAGAAACTCGCCGAAGGAGAGTATCCGACCCTGCGCGAAGAGTTCGCAGCGCCGGCTGCCGCCTGCGCCGTGCGCGTCGCCATGCAACCCGCGCTCGATCTGCACGGCGGAGCGGGCGGTACGACCGTCGCCAAATCCTCCGCCTGCCAGCCGGCCGGACAAGAGCAGCTCGCCGCATCGCACCGGGCCCTGCGGAATCGGCTCTCGGCGCTGTTGCACGCCCTCTCGGATCACCTCGACGCACACCCGTCCGATTACCCGGAATACGCTCCCGAAAAGAACGTCCTGCACCGGGTGCTGATCGCGGGCGGCCTCGTCCTGAAGCCATAGCGAACCCGACTCCGGCAGCGGCCCGCCGTTCTCCGCCGCCACGGACGGCGACGCCCGCAGAATCCGGAATCCCCGCAAAGCAGGGTGCCGTTTTTTGTTTTCCGGGAATAAATGCTTATCTTTGGCCCCGCAAGCGTTTAGGGGGTCCGCCCGTCGAGAGGCGGACTGAGTAGCGCCCAAGGTAACACATACAAAAAACAAATTACAATGAAAACAATCCAAGTAAAGGCCGTCAAGCGTGAAAACTACGGCAAGAAAGCAGCAAAGGCGGTACGCCGCGAAGGTCAGATTCCGGCCGTTCTCTACGGCGGCGGCGAAACGGTTTCGTTCTCGGTGGATCCCCGGGAGATCAAACCCCTGATCTACACGCCCAACTCCTACATCGTAGATCTGGAGATCGACGGCAAAACCGAAAAAGCCGTACTCCGCGACGTGCAGTTCCACCCCATCCGCGAGGAGATTCTCCACATGGACTTTTATCGCGTACAGCCGGGCAAACCCGTAGCCATTTCGATCCCCGTACGTCTGACCGGTAATGCGGAAGGCGTGAAGATCGGCGGTAAGCTCGTTCTCTCGGCCCGCAAGCTGACCGTGAGCGCACAGCTCGACAAGCTGCCCGACGAACTGGTTATCGACGTAACTCCGCTGGGCGTAGGCAAGACGATCTTCGTGGGCGACCTGAACTTCGACGGAGTGAAATTCCTCACCCCGGCAACGACGGCCGTATGCGCCGTGCGCGTAACCCGTGCTTCGCGCGGTGCCGACGCTGCGGCTGCGAAGTAATCTCAACGGATTACCCTTATGAAATACCTGATCGTTGGTCTGGGAAACATCGGCGCCGAATATGCCGATACCCGGCACAACATTGGATTCGACGTGTTGGATGCTTTAGCCGAAGCATCCAACACCTCTTTTACCACCGACCGCTACGGCGCCGTGACCACGCTTCGCAGCAAAGGGCATACGCTGGTGCTGCTCAAGCCCTCGACCTACATGAACCTTTCGGGCAAGGCCGTCCGCTACTGGCTCGACGCGGAGAAGATTCCTCGTGAGAATCTGCTGGTCGTCGTCGATGACATCGCCCTGCCGTTCGGAACCTTCCGGATGCGTACGAAGGGGAGCGCCGGCGGGCATAACGGACTGAAGAACATCACCGAACTGCTCGGCACGGAGGAGTACAGCCGCATCCGCTTCGGCATCGGCGGCGACTTCCCGCGCGGACACCAAGTGGACTACGTACTGGGGCACTGGAACGACGAAGAGCGCAAGGCGATGCCCGAACGACTCAAATACTTCGGCGACGCGATTCTCTCGTTCGCCGCGATCGGCCCCGAACGGACGATGAATCTCTTCAACAAGAAATGACAAGGCGTACCGAAACAGAAAAACCGCAACCTCACCGTTGCGGTTTTTTTATTCGACGAACCGGATTTTCGCCGCGAAAAAGATAAATTCAGCCCAAGAAAGTCGAATCCAGCCGGGTTCCCGATACAAGTACCGGCAAACGACATAAAACGACCGAACGAGGTCCTTCCCGACACTCGCCCTACCCGAACTCGATTCGGCCCCGCTACTTTTCCGGCCAGTGGATATGCGTTCCCGCATCGAACGGGGGCAGGGCCGCAGGCTCGAAGTCGGAGTAACCCAGAGCGACGGCGCACAGGATGCCGTGCTCCGCCGGGACGGGAAGGAACTCCCGCAGATAGTCTTCCGCCTGCGCTCCGTCGGGCCGATCCTTCAAACAGGGACGTCCGTTCACATGCACCCAACAAGAGGCCAGCCCCGCATCGGTGGCCGCGAACAACAGGGCCGTCGCCGTGATCGCCGCGTTCTCACGCCAAAGGTCGGTCGCCGTACGATCGCCCTCGACCAGTACGACCGCAGGGGCATGCTCCAGAAATGCCGAACCGTAATCCCGCATCCGGGCGATGCGGGCGATCGTTTCGGGATCGGTGAGCACGCGCAGGTGCGTCGAATGCGAATTGCGCGACGACGGGGCCGCGAGAGCCTCCCGAAGAACGGTATCGAGCACCTCCCGCTCCACCGGGCGGGAAAGATATTTGCGGACGCTGCGCCGGCGCCGGAGTATTTCCTTAAATTCCATATTCTTATGGTTTTTGCAAGTTTTTTAAGAGTAAATAGGAGTATAAACT